>Ga0208823_1002230_pt1 | contig 14739 bp, 14 predicted proteins | sample AD_UKC075_MetaG_FD_184440 | JGI IMG/M metagenome (GOLD analysis project Ga0208823, IMG submission 184440) | Active sludge microbial communities of municipal wastewater-treating anaerobic digesters from USA - AD_UKC075_MetaG (SPAdes) (version 2) | ecosystem: Engineered > Bioreactor > Anaerobic >... | reverse complement strand
CAGTTTGCCGATGCTGTCCGGGCCGAAGTGATCGGCGATATCGCGCACCGTGTTGGCCACGCAATGCGACAGGGCTTGTCCGGACAAGGCTACCTGATCGGCGGTTTCCAAGGTCTCGATCAAGCGCCGGTTGAGTTGGGTGGCCGGATCGGTCGGATCGGGCACATCGGCCTGCACGGCCGAATAGTGTTCGGTCCACGGACTCTGGCCCTTGGTCACATAATCCACCCGGGCGAGTTTTCGCTCCTCCCAGCCCCGAAGCGCGTCGGCCACTGCCGGCATCACATTGTGGCCCCAGGTCCCGACCAGACAGTGGGGCGGCCAGATGGTCAGCGTATAGCGACCGTTGTCGCGCAGCGCCCGCACGTAGTCCAGCGCCCGCTGTCGGTAATCCGGCCGGAATGGACGCCAGTCGCCATTCTCCACCTCGGCCACGGTGATCTGGGTAAAGGGCGCGGGCTGTTGGCCGTTGCGATCCAACCAGAACACCGGATGGGCAATATCCACCAGTTGGTGGGTATCGAGCGTGACATGGATGGCGGCGATTCGATCGTCCAGCCGGTTCAGCAGTTGCGCCAAGCGCCTGGCATCGGCGCTGGCCCCCGGCACCGGCAGGGCCGCCCCGGAGACATCGCTGAAATCGTTCTGGGGATCGATGATCAAGAATTCGAGATGCATGGTGGCTTTCCTCGGTTGCGGGTATTGTCTGCGCCAGCCACATTCAAGCGGGTTGTAGTCCACATTATGACACTCCTGACTACCGACCATCAGCGAATATGACATTATAGTTGTAAAATACAACTATATGGAATGTCTTTCCCGGCGCGGTTCTCGTCCAATCGAACCGGCGCGTCAACATGTTATGCTACTGTCATGGTCTTGTTAGCCATCCGGAGGCTGCCCCCATCATGAGCGAACCCCATATCCCCGCCGCACTGATCCAGCGCCTGCGCTCCGCCCGCCGGGTGGCAGTGCTGACCGGTGCGGGCATCTCCGCCGAGAGTGGCGTGCCGACCTTCCGCGAAGCCCAGACCGGCCTGTGGGCGCGCTACAATCCGGAAGAACTGGCCACCCCGGAGGCGTTCCGGCGCAATCCGCAACTGGTGTGGGAGTGGTACGCTTGGCGGCGGGAACAGGTGCGACAGACCACGCCCAACGCCGGCCACCTGGCGCTGGTCGAAATGGAGCGGCGGATCGCGGAATTCACTCTGATCACCCAGAACGTGGACGGTCTGCATCGGCGCGCCGGCAGTCACCAGATTCTGGAACTGCACGGTAACCTGTTCCGCACCAAATGTTTCAACGAAAACCGGCCAGTAGAAAGCTGGCCCGAGAGCACGGATATTCCGCCACGCTGCCCGCAGTGTGGTGGTCTGCTGCGACCGGATGTGGTGTGGTTCGGCGAAATGCTGCCGGCAGGGGTGCTACGAGCCGCCGAGCATGCCGCCGCCACCGCGCAGATCCTGTTCAGCGTCGGCACCTCGGCGCTGGTCTATCCCGCCGCCGATCTGCCACTGACCGCGCTCACCCACGGCGCGACCGTGGTAGAGATCAATCCTCAGCCAACCCCGCTCAGCCCGCAGGCAACGTTCTGTCTGACTGGAGCCGCTGGCGTCATCCTGCCCGCGCTGGTCGCGCAAACCTGGGGCTTGGTGGCATGATATCTCCCGAATCCTCACAACCAGCGCGACTGTCGCTCGCCGACGGCACCACCCTCGCCTATCACCGCATTCCGGGGTCCGCGCCCGGCGTGATCTTCCTGGGCGGTTTCACCTCCGACATGACCGGCACCAAGGCCACCACCCTGGCGCAGTGGTGTCGCCAGCGGGGTCAGGCGTTCATCCGCTTCGACTATTCCGGCCACGGCGCGTCCAGTGGCCGCTTCGTCGATGGCACCATCGGCCGCTGGGCTAGCGAGGCGCTGGCGGTGCTGGACCAGCTGACCGAGGGACCACAAATCCTGGTCGGTTCGTCGATGGGGGCCTGGTTGATGTTGTTGACCGCGCTGGCGCGGCCGGAACGGATACGATCCCTGCTCGGACTGGCCTGCGCCGCCGATTTCACCCGTTATCTGTTGTGGGACCGTTTGGACCCGCCGTTGCAGGAACGGCTGCGGCGGGAACGGGTCATCACCCTGCCCTCGTCCTACGGCGAACCCTATGTCATCGCCATGGATCTGATCGAGGAAGCCGCCCGGCATCGTCTGCTCGACCGGCCGGTGCTGCCGATCCACTGTCCGGTGCGCCTGATCCATGGCATGAACGATGTCGACGTGCCGTGGCAAACCAGTCGCCACGTACTGGAAAAGTTGGCCAGTCCAAACGTGCGGCTGATTCTGGTCAAGGATGGCGAACACACCCTGTCGCGGGAAAGCGATCTGCGGCTGCTGACCCGCACGCTGGGCGAGTTGCTGGACGGCGAGTAGACCCCCCCGCGCGACGTTCAGAGACCGCGCCGGCGCAACTGCGACAGCGGGAAAACCGCCGGGCCGGCGGTGCGCGGGCGATCTTGCTGCGGCACAGGACCCCAAGCATGGCCATACACCACCTCGCAACTGACCGGCAACAACCCATCGGGGCGGCGAAAGCGCTCGTAAGCGGCGCGCATCGCCTGCAGACGCCCTTTACCGGTCAGGCCAGGCGCTCGACCGGCGGTCACGTTGCCAGCGCCCGCCTTGCCCAAGTCGCCCATCAAGCCATCGACATCCGCGTAGGTCAGGGTCAGCCGCTCCACATCCATCACCGGCTCGGCCAGCCGCGCCCGGAGCAAAGCATCGCCGATATCGTGCATGTCGAGAAAACCGTTGACGTGATTGTAGCCGTCGGCGACGGCCCAGCTCCGTCGCAGTTCGATCAGGGTATCGGGTCCCAGCGTGCTGAACAGCAAGGCGCCGCCTGGTTTGAGCACCCGGCGAAATTCGGCGAGCACCCGATCGAGATCGGGATACCACGGCAGGGCCAGATTGGAGAAGATCAGATCGCAGCAAGCATCGGCCAGCGGTAAGGCCGTCGCATCGCTGACCGCCCCATGCAGGACCCGCAGCCACGGCGCTCGGCGACGCGCTCGCGCCACCAATGCCGAAGCCAGATCCAGCCCAATCACCTTGGCCTTACGGTATTTCTTCATCAGCGCGGTGGTGATCAAGCCGCTACCGCAGCCGACATCGAGGATCGTTTCCGGCTGGAGTTTCAGCAAATCCAGCCGCTCCAGCAAGCGGCCACCCACCTCGCGTTGCAGGAAAGCCGCCTCATCGTAATGGGGAGCGGCCCGCTCCAAGGCGCGCCGCAACAATGCCCGGTTCGGTTCGAACGGCTGTCCCTCGCCCCCGTCATGCATCGAGGAAAGCCCGCAGTTCGGCCATGAATTCCGGCAGATGGGAGAAAAACGGTGCGTGGCCGGCGCGGGGAAAAACATGCAGCCGGGTATTCGGTAGCCGGTTCTGGATTGCCTCCCCCGCCGCCACCGGAACCAGTTGATCGCGCTGCCCCATCAACATCAACAGTGGACAGGCAAGGTTCTGCAAAGCGGCGCGCAGATCGTTACTCTCCAGCATCGCCAGTCCATCCTGGAGCGCCGTCACTTCCGGTTCGCCGCGTCGGGACAGGATGGTCTTGAACCGGTGCAGCTGGGCGCTGGCGTGCTCGCTGCCGTAGACTTCGAGAGCGATGAAACGTTTGAGCACCATCCGGTAGTCCTGGCTCAGTTCTTCGGCAAAGCGGCGCAAGACCACCGGGGCGATGGCATGCGGCCAGTCGGGGCGTTGAACGAAACAGGGGGTACTGTTGACCAGCGCCAGCCGCGTCACCCGCTCCGGCATGGCCAACGCGACCTGCTGGGCGACAAGGCCACCCAGTGACCACCCGATCCAGGTCGCCGGAGTCGGCGTCGCAGCTGCGACTGCTTGAGCCAGTTCGGCGAGGGTGTAACCGGATTTGGTTGGACGGCTAAAGCCATGGCCGGGCAGATCCAGCACCGTAACCCGGTAGTCATTGAGCAGGTCACCGGCGACATCTTCCCAGACGCCGCTGTGCATACCCCAACCATGCACCAATACCACGTCCGGCCCGATACCGGCGGTATCGGTATAAAGGGTGGAAGCGGAGGGTGAAACGACATCCGTCGGAGAACAGTGGGTCATGGCGACGATAGGTTCGGTAAGCGCCGCAGGTGAGGGCGCGTCGCGCTGCATGGTAACACCTTTACCGCCTGGACCGATCCACTTCGGGCCGTTACCGAACCAGTTTGGCCTGCTGTGTTATGCCGACCACCGATTTCAGCCTTGGCAAACCCGCCGCACCGGCTTGCGCTGGATATGGTCCCGCGCCAGATCCAACAATTCGATCGGTGGCTCGTAGCCAGTACGGCGGCAATGGTGCAGGAATTCGTGCAGCCGTGGCTCGGCATCGTGCCGGTTGGCCAATTCGATCAGTTCCAGCAGTTCGATCATGCGTGGGGCAGGAACGGTGGCAACAGTCTGAAGCATCAGTGGATTCCTTAGTGGAAAAGCAACTGATGTTTCATAAGCACACGACGTGCCAACCAATAGAGGGCGTTCCCTTCCCTATGTTATTTGCCCCAACACTCCGTCACGGTACTACCCCCCACACCTTTAATACCTTGATTATTGAGTGTTAACGCACCACAGGCATCTCCAACCATTGGCCCTCCGGTAGCAGGCGTTGCCGTTAAGATATAACAGATAGGAGTCCCCATTACAGTATTACAACTCGTCGCATCTACTGTAATGGTAATGTTATAAACAACTTCAGTACCATCGATAGGCGATTTTTGGTAGGGCAAGGAAGTGCTTGTAATACTCGCACCAGAAGCATTCTTATTATAGGCATTCGACTCGGTAAAAATCCGCTCCATAAACTGCGCATCCATCAACAGGGCGACTTTAGCCCCGGCTCGGTGGTTGCGTTTAGTGTATTGCTGATAGCTTGGCAACGCGACTGCGGCTAGTATCGCCACAATTACTACCGCTATCATCACTTCAATCAACGTGAATCCAGCGTGCCTATTGTGATGAACATCGTCACGTAACCGCTTACGTTTCCGCTCATATCCTAGCGGGGAGGCTTGATTCAGGGGGCGGCCAGCCAAGTTGAATCTCACTGTATTTGCTCCCAAGAGATAGGCGTGGGAGAACCACTACTGGTAATAATGTATTCACTGAGCTGAGGGACTCTGATCACGTTGCCCTTCGTGTCAGTTAACAGCTTATAGGCTATCGATTTACCACTCGTAGCTGGTGCAGTGCCTTCTATCCATGGCGGTGCATCTGAAGATGGAACCAGCAATGATAATGACATTCCACCCACTGCTGCTGTGCTACCTGCGCCATCATTTACAAGATCACCCACCTCGTCGAATGTACCGTTATTGTTAACATCGAAAGGCGACTCTGCTAAGCGACCACAACTAGCACTCAATTCCATCAACCAACTTATACCACCTTTTGCACAAGCATCCGCAGTAGGGACTGAAGTCGTAAAAATCACACGTGTCTGCAGCGTCTTGAACACCTTAATCAAGGGTGACGCCAAGATTCGCTCAGAAGGTGCTGGCGGTGTAGTGGTATCGAAATCCAGGTAGCATCCTCGGATACTAGTATCTACAGTAGCATTGTCACTGATGACTCTGTATGTTTCTCCGGCAGTGGTTGTTGTACTTTTAATAGTCTGCTGCAATAGTTTGGTACGAGACACCGTAGCACCTGAAGAGGTGTCCATGATGCCGTAGAAAGTCTGCATATTACTATTGAGCAGATCGTTAACGCTCGTGTCGGTTGGTTTCGTTGGGTCAGATGTTAGATAACGCCCAGTACCAAAATAAACCATCAATTGACCATTGAACGGCGATGGAACTAGCGTAGTGTCACTGGATAACACTACCGCTTTCGGCTGACTGGTAATCGGTTGCACTTTATTGCTGTTATTAAGCGCTGTGAATAAAGCCTTACCACCATTACCAAGAATCCAGACACCCAGTGCATTCTTTTCAAATTTCCAGAGATGACCCTGCAAATCGCCCGCATAGATTACATCTACGATCCCATCACCGTCCTGGTCAAACGGGTATGGCGTGAATAACCCGTTGGAAGGACTGCTGCCAGTGGAAATTTTGGCAATCTGTGAACCAGTTCCAAGATCGACGATATACAGAACGGCATCCTGATTGGTGCTGTTATAGCCGTTGCCGAAAATAGCAGCCCACTGGATGGCACTCACGGCTGCGATCTGGGGCTGACCAAAAGTCAGCCCCAGATCTTTGGTATCGGTAAATTCCCATTTGACATTCGTAGCGGAAAAACTGTCAGGGCTAGACACATCAAGAGCGTAAATACTCCGGCTACCCTTCCGCAAACTACCGACCAGATAGGTTCCCCAGCGACTACCAATATAAGCATCGTGTACGGTTGGTGTGCCATCTACGAAAAATTTGTGAGATGCTGTATAGTTCGGATTGGTTAGCACGCTCAGATTGTCATACACCCCAGCTGGTATATAGGCGAACAACTCCATACCCATACCCGAACCACTGATTGCGGCATTGAAAGCGTGTAACATACCATCGTTGGCGCCAACATAGACCACGGGTACTTTGCTAGCCTTTGCAGCGACATAATTTGCGTAACTGTCTTGCCCAGTTACTTTGATGCTGGCACCACCATAGCCAAAATCGTCCTTGTAGACAAACACCGGGGTAGAATCGATGATGTCGCCCAAGACCGATGTTGTCCGATTGCGAAAATTGGTATAACGGACTCGGTCGTTACGGTCTGTATCCGTAACATAAGTACCACCTGGATCAGTTGGTATAGGGACAGTAAAGGTATCATTCGTGACACTGGAAATAGTATATTTATTAGTATTAAGCGCTGTTGGAGTGGTTCCTGTCAGAGTCACACCCGATACAGTCACTTCATCACCTGCCTTCAAGCCATGCTGGGGCGCTGTAAAGGTGATTTTTTTATTCGTGGAATCCCAAGCGGATACGCCAGTGATAGCGATATAGCCCCGGAGCCAAGCAAGCCTTTGCGAACAAAGACTATCTACTGTTGGATTTCCACTGCTATCCGGGTTCAAAGGATCTTGGTTTAACGCTGTTGTCAGAGAACTACTGCTGTTACAAATCGAAAGGACGAATTCCTGGGCAACACCATCGTTTAGGGTATAAATATGGCGCGATAGATCTGGCGATTGCTGATTTCCTGGAGGAATCAAACTCCCAGCCTCCCAGGTGTCAACCAGGATCGTCTCACCATGCGTGCCGGTTGTGCTGGCAAGGCTGCCATTCGCATCCATCGCGACCGCTTCCAATGTACCGCTCCAGTCGGCGTTGAAACCGGCGACAAAGGTGGTAGCGCCTGTATCCGTAGTCCTCCCGACATTGTAACTCACGGCAGAGCCGCCACCTGAATCCGCTGCTGAACTGATAGTGTTGATGATGTCCTGAAAAGCAGCATTCATATCTTGGGGATCATCCACATTATAAAACTTGCCCCGACTGTCGATGGCAGCATGCCATAGGTCGGCGGCATTGCCATTCACACCAGAATTACTGGTGGTAGGCCAGCTCTTGTTACCATTAACAATATCTGTGTAGCTACCGCTATAGGTATCGCCGCCCCAAGACAGCTCACCGCCAGAGGTACTGATGAGATATGGGGTCATCCCCAAGCCTACAGTGTAATTAACCATGTGCTGCCAAGTTGCAGGGTCGTTCTTTGCGTTGAAATACTGCTTGGAGGCTGTGCCTGATGGATCAACAATTGAAGCTGAGACATCATTAGCCAATAATTCAGGAACCAGATCATTTGCCCAATAGTAAAAAGCAACATCAGCCAAACTGCTTGAGTTACTATCTTTATAGGGGGTTTGGCTAGAGTAAGCTGTGCGATCCGGCAAGGTATGAGACGTACTATCATAGTTTTTATAGCTATCGCTACTATTCACACTATCGCTATTCCACATACCATCGGTCATAATGAGCTGATAGTTTTTCCGACAGGTAGCCATCGTGTCAGTGGATGAACTTGTCAAATCATCATCATAAGGGCTGCTGGAACCCGTAGTCTTGTAGTAATCGCCAGCGCGCTGCACCGCCGTTAGCAATGGAGTACCACCGCTAGCAGGCAAACGCGTGAGCCAACTGTAGAAATCCATCTCGTGTTGACCAGAGAAAGGATAGATCTTATTATTAACCGTTTTGGCGCTAGAATCCCAACCCTGGCAGTAATTAGTCACTAAGGAGGGATATCTACCGCTTGTATAGCAACTGTTGATGGCCTGCCAAGCGACCCGGACCGTATTGAGCAAAGTGGACATAGCTAGGGAAGCTGCCGAAACGGTCATCAGGTTACGTGTCCGATAAAAGGAGAACCAGTTGGCAAAATTTTGGCGCTCATCATTCCCGCTTCCATCGCCGCGATTTATCCCCGATGTTGCACTAACAATTACAATATTATAACAATTATTATCGGTCAGCGTTGCGGGTGATTTATCACATTCAGACTTGGAGGTATTGTAAACATAATAGTAGGCTGGCATAAACTGCGTAGTTCCAGTACTTGATGGCTGGCAGTCGCCACTACTACTACAGCTCGGTGTAGATGGCATATCAACCCATGTCGGAGTTGATGATAACCCAGCTGCTTTATTATATTGACAACGATATTTTTTTGAGACTCTGTTGCAAGCCACATCATTACTATAATGCCGCATGTGCCAGTGAGTTGTACTAGTATCGGTGGTAGTATACGGATACATACCTGCAGTAGGTTGGTACTGCTGGCTAAGATCAAGCTTTGCGGATGATGTATTGAATCCATTGAGATAGGCCGCATTAAAGGTGGTACTAAGTGTCGTCAGTATAGCGTTTCCACTGGCATCTACCCCTGTGACGACTACGGGGGCAGTATAGGTAATCTTTGGGTTATAGTAAATTGGGTTATAGGCAGCCGATTTCACATATCGGCCATCCAATGCAGAGTTATACTCAGCATAATAATTACTTGGAACCAAATCCGGAGTATACGCCCAAGCCATACTGCCTGAGTCGTCCAGAGTGAGTGTCAGATTCGGCGGAACACCAGTAGACGTTAAAAATAGCGGATAATCTGGAATGGTCAGAGTGGTTGAATTAGCAACCTGAACACTGATGGAGCACAGCAAAGTAGCGACCAAAGCTAGACGAATACAATGGATAAAGATTGTCGACAACATGGTTTTTCCCTACTCAGCAAACTGGTACATAGTCTGAATAATGACAACCGCATTACTATCCTGACCCACACCCCAAGCAGTAACACGGTAATAGTCCTTCTTCTGAGAGCCAGAAGTATCCGATGGCATTCTTTCCACAATATAGCGGGGCTGAGCAGTCACTAAACCGATTGTATCGGTCCCGCTGAGCGTGCATACATTGCTAGAATTCGAACTGAAGAACGATCGCCAATATACTACATCGTTCGCATGACACTGGCCATTGGGAAAAATGCAATCCGTTGTGTTAGGATCCGTATTTCCAGGAGAACAGATTGTTACAGTCGCTGGAGCCAGAGCATCCAGCGAACTGTGGGTTTGGGTGAGAATCCAAGTTTGTGCCTTCTTAATAGCATGTTCCGTAGCCTGAAATGCCAAATCCCGTTGACGGGTATTCCCCGCCATACGCTCATTTTGCATGCTATCCATAGCGGCAGGAATACCATACATCATGATCATCAAAAGGATCAAAAGAGCAACGATCAGTGTTGCACCACGCTGAGTTCGCTTCAAAGCAATAGGTAACTTTCTCATAACAAACGATTCCGGATCGCAATAGTATTCACAAAGGTTTTACGCAGAAGCTTATCGCCTGTCGTTCCGACTTTCTCGTTTTGCCCTGAGACTAAAGTCAAAGTAATACGAACGCTGAGCACACATTTCCAATAAGCGCCACTAGTAGTACAAATTGATGAAGACATTCCCATTGCGTTACTATTGACTTCATTGGCAGTCCAATACCCATCGACGCTACCATCACCGGGAAGAGGGCTTCTAGTAGTGACATCAGCACTGGTATCGACCCCATAAGCAATTTGCATGTCTTCCACCCCTTGGACCAGTTCTTCCCCCTTATTAGTCGTCCTTTGCGCGCTGCTGCTCAAAGTCGTGCCGTCGTTCTCCAGCTTGTCCCGATATAAGGCTGGCTCGCCTACAGGATTCCTACCGATATAATACGAAATGCCGCTAAGACGATAAAGGGCCAGCGCATTGATACCGCCATGAAATCCAGTTGTACCACCTAGATTTGTGCTGGTGTTACCTGGGCTTCCGCCTGAGCCATAGGACACCGTTTTTGCAGCACTATCTACAGTCCCTACCTGAAAAACAGCGGCATGAGTATAATCCGCCGCCACGAAGACCTCACCAGCCTGTGGTGCATCACTGGTCGGCCAAGCCGTTAAAGTAAAAGAAAGTCCCGTTGTATTATAATTAGAAAGAGCATATTTGTTCGCAGTATCCACACGAACGACGGTCAGAGAATCTGTATTTGCCAAATAACAGGCTATTGTATTTACAGTCGCGCAGACGTTAGGTGGATTGGTATCACTATAGCCAACCAACGGATTGGCCAAGTCAAATAAGCCTTTCAAGGTAGCAGGATTTGGAATACCGACGACATTGGTAAGATCCTGTGATCCGGTAAATCCCGCCATACGGATATCTACACCCATGAATTCAAAAGCGTAGCGCGCATTAGTTTGCATTAGAGCCAAGGCGCCCTGGCTACGCGAACTATTTGAAGCATTGATATAAATATAGAAAAGCCCCGCCAATAATACGAGTCCCATTGCCATAGCGACCATTAGCTCAATCAGTGAAAATCCCTTGCGTTGGATAGAGGATAGCAAAGTCAATTTTCGGCTAGATGAGTATAGTTTCATAATGTTGACTCGGTTGTCCAAGGCTGACTTGCCCCATCCCACTGGATTTGAACTGTAACGGTACTACCACTAAAACTGATTTGCCCATCACCTGATGGCAGCAATTTTGCCAATTCGCTCTTCCATAAAGTAAGATCGCTAGAGGCTACAGATGAGCCAGATGGACTGGCGCCGAAATTAATTGTATAGTTACCGTTAGACAATCCAACCTTGTTAGCACGCATACAATCAATAATTTCGTAAGCATAGAAAGTAGCTATACCACGCTCCATAGCCAAACGATTATTTTGCAGAGTATTAAGCATCATCACTGCGAAGCCCATTAACCCGATAGCGGTGATTACCAAGGCGATCAAGACTTCGAGTAAAGAGAAGCCAAACTGGGAAAAACGACAGGATTTTCTATTCATCGCATTTATGGACTCGTGCAACTAGCGATGTCAGTTCCATTATCTGTCTCGGGAATACCATTTCCGTTGGTATCAGTAGCGATGCGTGGACGAGCTCGTGTGACTATGATGGCCTTAGCGGTAGTTCTATCACCATTTGCGCAAAACACAAAGGTTCCAATACGATTGGCCATACCAAAGCGATCAAAGGTGATATAGCTAGCAAAGTTACTGCTCGCGTTGAGGGTATAGCCATCTGGAAGCGCTGGGACAACACGCAAGATAGGCTCGCCAGTATCTATGGTTGCAGGATCATCATTATCAGCGTTAGTGAAAATAATCCAGCCATTGCTCCATGTAGTGGTATCGCCAACACCGCCACCACAGCTTGTATCGGTCTTACGCTTGCAAATGGATACATAATTGCCTCGCTTGATTGCTTCACTTCGTGCATAGCTAATCGCTCCGTAAAAATCCTGCACCTCCCCAGAAAGCTGACTTTTAATGAGTAAAGTCCTCAAGCTAGGCACACCTACTCTCAATAGGACGGCTACAATCACGAGCGTGACCATAAGTTCGATCAAGGAAAATCCTCTGCCCTTAGACGCAGACATGCCTCATCTCCTGGTTTGGTATTTCAGGCACCTCTTTCGCTACTACAATCGTCACAATAGCAACCACTCTAGGTTCCGCTAAAAACAATCGCTCAATATGGAATCCAGTCAGTTTGCCCCGTTACGCGACCAAGAATTCCAAGAGGGGACTCAGCAAGCCTTTGCCGCAAATACAGGCGTTATAGACGAACTGAAAGAAGCCCAAGTAGAGCGGCAATTTTTCTTGCGAGATCCCCCGATGAGGTCGCAGCCAAGAACGCAGCAACAACCAGAACCCCTCGGCAGTGTTGACATAAACCTCATAGAAACCGTCGCCGTCCTCATCGCAGGCGTATTCGCCCCGGCTATGACACACGGTATGGTAGTCAAAGCCCCATTCCGGCAATCGATGGTCGATGTCGTACTCATCGGTATACCCCCGTGTTCCGGGCGCGATGAATGGCATGATCAGGCTGATGGTAGTTTGCCGAACGTTTTCCAGCCTCTCGACCACTATCGCCCTAGCCCGTTGGAGCATCTCGAAGATCGGGGGCTTTTCATTCGCCAAGACCTCGCGCCCGCCCTTTCAAGCGTCGCCGCCACCCCCAGCAGCCTTTTTTTAACGGCATCCGGAGCCCTTTATGACCACCCGATTACCCACGCCTTACTTAATCAAGATAAATCAATGACTTATATGATGCTTTAATTTTTGATCCTATTCGACAAACATATAGGATCAACTACATTATCAATATTCACATTTTGTCGTGTTGAGAACGCTTTGTTTATAAAATCATCGTCTTATATCCTGCAAAACTTGCGGACAATCAGTTTAAACTACTTAGAATAAACGATCATAAACCCTCAACATCTACCGAACATTAATAAATAATATCAACAGGTTAAACAGAACAGCCTATTAATACTAAATCACCACAGGAACACCAAAGACCATCTTCTCTTCACATTACCCTTTCGATATTGGAACGATCAGAAAATGCCTAATGATAAAGATCAATGCAACCAACATCTCCTAGTCGAGACCATACATCTATTATCCCCCTCTAACCTGATCAAAAATTTAACAACTAGCCCTGCTCGCGCACTGCAAGACCGCAGCTTCCTTCCTAATTTTTGCACTAATCAAGTTACATTTTTGACAGTAGTATTAGGTGAATCATTCGCATTTATTTTGACTTTAGCAAAACTAGAGGCCGACTTTTGGTCGGAACTGGCGCTGACATCCCTATTCGTACAGTGGGCCACTCTTAGCTCAGCACTGTTACTTTGTTGTTGTCATCGCTGGCTCAATCAGTGTGGTACCATCACCACAATAATTACCACGCTCGCCTTGACCGAAACAGTGACACTGATCTTTTCAGTGCTCGGCAATTGGTTCCTGGGACCATACTTCAAATCCGATCCCCTAGTCATCTCACCGTACACTGCCACCGTTCGTAATCTCGCCATTGCTGGTATCATCACGCTGATCGCTCTGCGCTATTTCTATATCCAGCATCAATGGCAACGAAACATCGAAGCCGAAGCCCGCGCCCGGCTGCAGGCGCTGCAGGCCAGGATTCATCCGCACTTCCTGTTCAACACCCTCAACACCATTGCTAGCCTGATTCGCAGCCAACCCGACCCAGCCGAACAGGCTGTGCTCGACCTAGCTGATCTACTGCGCTCCGCTTTGACCGACCGGGTCAGCGCCTCGCTGGCCGAAGAGATCGAGCTCACGCGCCGCTATCTCGCCATCGAACGACTGCGCATAGGCGAGCGACTGCAAGTCGATTGGCGACTGGACGATGGCCTGCCACTCGATACCCCTCTGCCGCCGCTGCTCTTGCAACCGCTAGTCGAAAACGCCATCCGCCACGGCATCCAGCGCCTTCCGGCTGGCGGCATCCTCGCCATCCATGTCGAGCGCCAAACACGCGCACTGCATGTCACCATTACCAACCCACGCCCGCCTGAGCCTGCCAAGCCAGGCCACGGTACCGCCCAGGCTAATATTCGCCAACGGCTGCAGCTGGCCTACGCCCTCCCCGATCTGTTGTGCATCAGCGAAACCCCTGACCACTACCAGGCTCGCATCACCATCCCCCTGATGGTCAGTCCCACGGTGTAAGGCATGACTCTACTAACAATAGTGGAGAGAACGATGATGATGAGTTTTACACGGCTATACGCGCCATCATCCTCAATTCAGCCAAGTGGTGCTTAAACTCAGACAAGTGGCGCCAGGAAATTGCGAGTAAATCGCCCTAGACACTGTATCGAGATCTTAAGCCAAAGAAACAAGACATCGATGGATTACAGCGAGGAAGGATGTAGAGTTTTTGGCGTATCGGGTTGCAATACCCTGCCATTATTGAGAGCAAGAAAGGTATTTTCGGCGAGATGGCACAGCTTGTAGATGTCTTGATCATACATTCTTTGAGCCGTTCGGTTTTTCTTGAGCAGAATAGCCGCGTTCATGCATTGTACGGCTGCCTACTGAAAAATCGCGTCGGCGTCATAACCTCAGATCAATATAGAATCCAGTCAGTTCGTTTTGTGTAATTATTTATCCTCGAACGTCAGCCTAATAGTATCAAAATGGTTAGGCTCAATATGGATTCCGGACAGTTCGCATGGTTACGCCACCAACAGTTGCAGAAGGGGTTTGAGCAAGCCTTTACCCCGGATCCGGAGGTTGTGCACGAACTGAAAGAAGCCCAGGTAGAGCGGCAGTTTTTCTTGTGAAATTCCCCGATGGGGTCGCAACCACGAGCGCAACAACGACCAGAACCCCTCGGCGGTATTGACATGGACCTCGTAA
>Ga0208823_1002226_pt1 | contig 14750 bp, 13 predicted proteins | sample AD_UKC075_MetaG_FD_184440 | JGI IMG/M metagenome (GOLD analysis project Ga0208823, IMG submission 184440) | Active sludge microbial communities of municipal wastewater-treating anaerobic digesters from USA - AD_UKC075_MetaG (SPAdes) (version 2) | ecosystem: Engineered > Bioreactor > Anaerobic >... | reverse complement strand
TCAGCGGGCGGGCGAGGCTGACCTGATCGTGGCCAAGCACCGTAACGGCCCCACCGACACGATCGTGGTCGCCTTCCAGGGCCACTACAGCCGCTTCACCAACATGGCCCAACAGTTCTGAGGTATGCCGTGGTGTCGAGATGCAGCTGTCGAGATGCACTCAATCTTGTAAGAACGGCAGTTGATTCTAAGAATTAGCCGACGTGATGCACCTCGGGCGTGTCGCGCTCGTTGCTTATGATTTCTGGATGGTCGATCGCGACGGCCAGTGATGCGTGCCGGGCGCGGGCGGCGGGTGACCAACGCCATGGCTGGTCTCGGGCACACACACGGCGGTGAAACTTTCGACGCATCGCACTGATGCGATGTAGGAGCGGGGCCTCCGCTCCTCGTGGGTTACCTCCGCCAGCGGGATGCTGGGGAGTGCTCATGTAGTCCATCGGATTCGAGGAGGCCCCTTGTCATGGAAGGGTATGCCGGGCAGCAGTTCGTCGGGATCGATCTACATAGTCGCGGTAACGCGGCGAAGGGATGACTGACGGCCCTCCGCGCCCTCCTGCCATCGCGAGAAAAACAACCTGAACAACGTGACACTCGCCGGCAAGGCCGCATCGTCGAGCAAGATGACGGTCAGGCGTCAAGGCCCCTACCGGCCGCTGCGCGGTCGAGCTTCGCTCGAGCCTTTGACCCCCGACCGCCATCTCGTCATGCCCGCCCAGAAGCCGGCAGACCAGAACACCACCCACAGCGCCCATTGACACGGCCCCGCTCCAACAGGGATGACCTGCAGCAAATGCCTCGTCCCGTAGCTGAGAACCCGGTCGCGCGACCAGAAGATCTCGGCAAGTCGCCGTCAATGTTCTGTGGGGGTCGGCGGACGCGACTCCTGGGCAAGGGCCGATGTTCAACCCGAGCGCAGCACGGCGGGGAGCGGTCGGTCTCGCCGGGTAGGACGGGCTCGGGCAGCTCATCCGGCCCCTGCGTCCGCGCGAACCTCTGAGAGAAAGACGGTGAACGTGGTCGATCGGGCCGCGAGCCGATACTGCGGGAGGACTTCGGGTCCACAGGCCGCAGAGCCGAGTCCGTGCTGGGCCGCATCGATGTTGACCCAGATCCGACCGCCGGGCGTGAGGTCGGTCGGGTGCCTCGCGGCATCGATGTCTTCGCTCGTCCAGCGACGGGCGGTGAACTCGACATGTGGGCGACCCTCGATCCGCAGGCCGGTGCCGTGCCGACTGGTCAGCGAGGCCCATCGGACCTCGGTACGGTTGCCGTTCTCCTGCGGCACCACGTACGGGGTCTGAAGTGCTTCGACCGTGCTCAAGAACCGACCGATCCGGGCGGCCCGACGGGAGTCGGGATAGGCCTCTCCCGGGCCGCACCCGAACCATTCGACCATCCCGAGGTCGCCGGGCAGGCCGAGCCGGAGGCCGAGCCGTGGCAGCGGGAGGGGCCAGGCGCCGTCCGGTTCGACGTCGAGGGTCAGCACCAGCGCGTCGTCGACGGCGGACCACCCGTACCTCGCCAGCAGCCCGAGATCGGTGCCTGCGGGTGCGACGCGGGTGGAGACGACCAGGGCATCGGCCGTGGTCTGGATGCGGATGGTGCGGTGCTGCATGCGGTGAAGCCCCAGGGCCCGCCACCCGGCCGCGAGACCCCCTCCTTCATCGGGAGGGCCCTTGTCGTTGTCGGTGGGTGCCCGCCAGACGTCCAGCCTTGGTCCATCCAGCTCGAGGTCGCCCAGCCGCTGAAGCCTGCCACTGACCGGGTCGAAGTCAGCGCAGCCGACGCGAATGAGGTCCGGGTGCACCGCGGGTCCAGCCGTCCACCGCAGCGGCCGCAGCAACGGTGACGGCGAGACCTGCACCTGACCCCAGGCCACCTCGTGACCGGCTGGTGCCCAGGACGCGTCCTCTGCCAGCGCCGCTCGGATCGTCAGCCACGCCTCGTCCCGGCTCGCTGGCAGCCGCGGCCACGGGACGACAGCTTCGCCGCCGGGGAGCACCGGACCCACCTCGAGGGTGCCTTCGTCCCTCGGCGTGCCGCCGTGCTCCAGCGTCCAGGAGAAGCGCAGGTGCGACAGGGAGCGGAAGTCGTGCAGGTTGACGATGCGCACTGTGCGGTTCGCGGGGTCACCGGTGATCCGGACCGGCTCGAAGACCTTCTTGAGCTCCAGCATTCCCGGTGAGGCGGTGCGGTCGGGGAACAGCAGGCCGTCGATGACGAAGTTGCCGTCGTGGACCGTCTCCCCGAAGTCGCCTCCGTAGCCGAAGTACTCGACGCCGTCCGCCGTGACCTGCCGGATCCCTTGGTCGATCCACTCCCACACGAAGCCGCCTTGGCACCGCGCATGACGCTCGAACAGTTCCTGGTAGTCGGTGAGCCCACCCGGACCGTTCCCCATGGCGTGCGCGTACTCGCAGAGGACGAACGGCATGGTCCGACGCCGGGCGTCGAGCACCGGGTCCGCCAGGGGAGGTTCGTCCCCGCGACCGATCGCATCGACCTCGGCCGGGCTGGCGTACATGCGGCTGTAGACGTCGACGTCCGCACAGGACTGGTCGCCCTCGTAGTGCAGCGGGCGGGATCGGTCGCGGTTCCGCGCCCATGCCGCCATTGCCGAGAGGTTCCCACCGGTGCCGCTCTCATTGCCCAAGGACCACATGATGATGCTCGGGTGGTTCTTGTCCCGTTCGACCATCCGGCGCATCCGGTCGACTAGGACGTCACGCCATTGCGGGTCGGCGACGGGGTTGGCCCGCCAGCCGGCTCGTTCGAACCCGTGGGTCTCCAGGTCGCACTCGTCGACGACGTACAGGCCGATCTCGTCGCACAGGTCGAGGAACCGCGGGTGCGGCGGGTAGTGGCTGGTACGCACGGCATTGAGATTGTGGGCCTTCATGAGAAGCACGTCGCGGAGCATCTGCTCCTCAGGAACGGCCCGGCCCTCATCGGGGTCGAACTCGCTCCGGTTGACCCCACGCAGCAGGATCCGACGGCCGTTGACGGTCAACAGCCCATCGACCACCGCCACCGTGCGGAACCCGATCCGGACCGGGACCCGTTCGCCGCCGGTGGCGACCGTGGCCTGGTAGAGCCGCGGCTCCTCCGCGCTCCACGGCTCCACGCCCTCGACCCGGGCGGTCTCGCCGGCAGCGAGGTCCAGGCCCAGCTCGGGCACGGTGAGCCGGGCCGGAACGTCAGTGTCGACACGCAGGGTGCCGGCACCGGTCGCGTGGTCGAAGTCGGCGTGGACGAAGAAGTCGTCCAGGCAGGCCGCGGGCCGGCTCAGTAGTGTGACGTCGCGGAAGATGCCCGACAGCCACCAGGTGTCCTGGTCCTCCAGGTAGGAGCCGAACGACCACTGATGGACTCGGACCGCGAGCAGATTGACGCGGCCGGGCCGCAGCAGGTGCCCGACGTCGAACTCGACCGGCAGGCGACTGCCGGTCGCGATGCCGAGCTCCACACCGTTGAGCCAGGCGCGCAGGCATGAGTCGACGCCGTCGAAGCGGAGAACTGCGTCCATCCCCGCCCACGCGCTCGGCACGTGGAAGGCCCTCCGATAGTCCCCGGTCGGGTTCTCGTCGGGGACGTGCGGCGGCTCGACCGGGAACGGGAACGCGTGGTTGGTGTAAGCCGGCGCCCCGTGCCCGTGCAACTGCCAGTGCGACGGCACTGGCAACACCTCCCAGGTGGTGTCGTCGTAGCCCGGTGCGACAAAGTCCAGCGGGGCGTCGCTGCGCGGCGACAGCCGGAACGCCCAGGATCCGTTCAACGAGAGCGCCGGGGCGGCCGAGGAGAACCAGGCACGCGCCGCCCGTACCCCGGTGGGCGGGGCTACGTCCACGTTGCGATTCGACGTCCGCACGCCCCCGATCACCCCTTGACCCCGCCGGCGCCGAGGCCGCTGCGCCAGAAGCGCTGCAGCATCAGGAAGGCGATGATGATCGGCACGACCGAGAGCAGCGACCCGGTGAGCACCGCCGTCGCCAACGTCGGGTCCTGCAGCGCCTGGGAGTTCCAGGTGTACAGGCCCAAGGTAATCGGGAACAACTTCCGGTCGGTGAGCATGATCAGCGGCAGGAAGAAGTTGTTCCAGATGACGATGAACTGGAACAGGAAGATCGTGACCAGGGCGGGCTTCAGCAGGTGGATCACCAGGCCGAAAAAGATGCGGTACTCGCCGGCACCATCGAGGCGCCCGGCCTCGATGAGCGCGTCGGGGACTGAGGAGGTGATGTAGATGCGGGCCAGGTACACGCCGAACGGGCTGACCAGGCTCGGCAGCAGCACCGACCAGTACGTGTTCGTCATGCCGACCTTGGCGAAGATGAGGAAGATCGGCAGGGCGAGTGCGGTGGCGGGGACGAGGACGCCGGCGAGGATGGTGTTGAAGACCACCTCCCGGCCGCGGAAGGCGTACTTGGACAGGGCGTAGCCGGCCATGGCGGCGATCACGGTGCCCACGGCGGCGCCGCCGACGGCGTACAGCAGGCTGTTGAGCAACCACGTCCAGAAGATGCCCCCGTCCCGAGTCACCGTGTCGGCCACGTTCGTGCCGAACTGCATGTCCGAGAACCACAGGCCCGCAGTGGTGGTGAGGTCACCCTGTGACTTCGTCGAGGCGACGAAGAGGTACCACAACGGCAGCAGAAAGCACGCCGTGGCGGTGAACAGCACCGCGACGGGCAAGACCGACGCCAGCGGCGACTGTCCGAGTGGCTTGTCACCCGGGGCTGCTTGCGCGCTCACTGAGCCCACCTTTCGGAGAACTTGAGGAAGAGGAAGGACAGCACCGCCGTCGCGGCCGCGAGCAGGAAGGACAGCGCCGCGGCGTAGTTGTAGGCGTTGCCCGAGGCCGCGGTGAAGACGAGCAGGTTCGGCGTGTAGGTGCTGGAGATGCTGGTGGAGATCGACCGCAGGACTTGCGGCTCGGTGAACAGCTGCAGCGTCCCGATGATCGAGAACACGCCGGTGAGGATGACCGCGTCGCGGATCAGCGGGATCTTGATCCGCAGGGCGATCTGCCAGTTCGTGGCGCCGTCGACGTGTGCGGCCTCGTAGATGTCACGGTCGATCGCCTGGAGGTTCGAATGCATGATGAGCATGTTGTAGCCGGCATAGGTCCACGTGACGATGATGGCGATCGACCACAGGACCCATCCGTCGCCGAGGAAGTCGACCGGGAAGAAGTCGGCGACCGGACCGAGACCCGGGGTGAACAAGAACCCCCACACGATCGTGCCGATGACGACCGGCACGGCATAGGGCACGAAGTAGCTGAGCCGGAAGAATCGCTTGAGACGTGCGAGCGAGGAGTCGAGGATCAGCGCGAACAGCATGGCGATGATCAGCATGACCGGGACCTGGACGACCCCGAACAGGAGCACCCGACCGACGCTGCTCAGCAAGGCAGGATCACTGATCGCCTGGGCGTAGTTGGACAGCCCGCCCCACGCGTCCCGCGCCGGACCGAAAGCGCCGTCCCGCTCGGTGACGAAGAAGCTCCGCACGAATGAGTAGCCGATCGGCAGCAGGTAGAACAAGAGGAAGAGTGTCCCGAACGGGGCCAGGAAGCCGATGATCGCGCGGCGTTCACTGCGACGCTGGGCCCGGCTCGGTGTTGCCGTGGCGGCTGCCGTGGCCCGGTTAGCGGTCTGGACACTCATCGGATCTTCACCTCCAGCGCCTGCAGGCGCATAGCCGTCTGCGTCTCGCGGTCGGCCGCGGCCAGCGCATCGGTCAGCGTGGCGTCCCCGGCGAGGGCCTTGCCGAACCCGTCGGCAAGGGCCGCGTTGGTCTGGGTCATCGTCGGACCCCACGCGAAGCCACCTTTGACCTGGCCGGCGGCCTCGGCGAACACGTCGAAGATGTGCTGGCCGCCGTAGAACTCGACCGGCTTCTTGAGGAACGGCAGCTCGATCCCGTCCTTGGTGGCGGGATAGAGCCCACCCGAGCGGTTGAGCAATTCCAGGGACTTGGGGTCGGTGTTGAGCCAGAGAGCGAACTTGGCCGCCTCGTAGGGGTGCTCACTACCGCGGAGCACGGCGGTGGTCGACCCGCCCCAGTTCGCCGCGGAGGGGCCGTTCCCGCTCCACTGGGGCATCGGCGCCACCGCCCACTTCCCGGTGGTCGAGGGGACGTTGGTCGACAGGGTCGAGTTGCCCCAGACCGCGCTGATCCAGGTCAACACCTTGCCGTCGGCGAGGGCCTTGGTCCACGGCGTGGAGAAGCCCTGCAGGGGCGTCACCAGGTGGCGCGCCAGGAGGTCCTGCCAGTAGTCGGCCACCTCCGTCGTGGGGCGATCGCCCACGCTCACCTGCCAAGTGCTTCCTTCCGTGTTGAACCACGAGGCCCCGTGCTGCCAGGCCAAGCCCTCGAACCAGCCGACATCGCGTTGCGGGAAGCTGGTGAGGTAGACCGAGGGGTCCTTGCGGTGGACCTCCTCGGCCGCCACCCGGAACTCGTCCCACGTCTTGGGCACCTGGATGCCGTACCGCTCGAACAGGTCCTTGCGGTAGAACATGGCCATCGGCCCGGTGTCCTGCGGAATCGCGAAGACACCCTCGCCGCCGAAGGTGGCCTGGTCCCAGGCGAAGCCGATGAAGCGATCGCCCGCGTCGGGCTCGAGGCACTTGGAGATGTCGCGCAGACCCTGCTGGAGCCGGAAGCTCGGCAGCATGTCGAACTCGACCTGGGCCAGGTCGGGTTCGGTGTTGGCCTTGAGCGCGTTGAACATGTTCTGGTAGGTGCCCTGGTTGCCGCCCGCGACGGCATTGAGCTCCACCCGGATGTCCGGATTCTCCGCGTTCCACATGTCGACGGCCTTGTCCATGCCCGGCACCCACGACCAGAACGACAGCGTCACCTTGCCCGACGACCGGGCACACGCGGTCGAGGCCGGTTCGGGCCCGGACGTGCCGCACGCGGCCAACGACAACGCCGCGACGAGAACGGCGCCCATGACCGCGGCCCTACTGGACCGCCCTCGTGCACGAACCACGTCAGACTCTCCTTCCCTCGCCGGCGCCTGTCGGTGTCGCCGCCGGTGCGCAGTCCCCGATCGGCAAGACTGGGACAGCAGGCGATCCACACACGAGGGGGACGGCCAAAGACAACACGGTCACAGCACCTCCGGGTCTGGTGCGGGCGTGCGCTCGCCGGGGCTCCGGCACCTCGCGCACGGGATCACCCGTGTGAGCAAGGTAACATGAAAACGGCACGAGTGACCTAGTTTCATCCGAGAGAATTGGACGACTCTGTGACGCAGACGCTGCGGCGAGGGCCGTACACCAAGACGGCGAAGCGGCGCGACCAGATCCTCGACGCGGCGCTCCAGGTCTTCGCGGCCCACGGCTACCACGCCGGATCCCTCCGGGAAGTGGCCAGAGTCGCCGAGATGAGCCTGTCCAACCTGACGCACCACTTCAACACCAAAGAAGACCTCCTGCTGGCTCTGCTGGAACGGCGAGACGCCGACAGCCCTGGGCAGCGCACCGGCACCGGAGACCTCGTCGCCGACGTGCTCGCCCAGGCGACGTGGAACCAGACCATCCCCGAGCTCATCGCCCTGTACACGGTGCTGTCAGCGGAGTCCGTCACCCACGACCACCCCGGACGGGCCTACTTCACCGAGCGGTTCGCCACCGTCCGTCGGGGCTTCCAGGAAGAGTTCGAAAAGCTCCGGGACGCCGACCGCCTACGACCCGGAGTGGACCCCGAGCTCATCGCCGGCTGCATCACCGCACTGTGGGACGGGATCCAACTGCAGTGGCTTCTGCAGCCGGGCCACATCGATGTCATCGTCCACCTGCGGACCTTCCTCGACCTCGTCGTAGCACCCGCGGACCCCGCTGCTGGTCGGTGAACCGACCGCGACACGGCGAGCACCCCTTCCGTCCACGTGAGAGGCACGTGTAGCGGCGTTTCACGCAGGACAAGGGAATTCTGCCCGGCATGCCCGCCCTCATCTCGTGGTTCCGCATGGACGTGACGACCCTCCATGCAGCGCGAGCTGCTCGACCGCCGCGCCTGGACCTCCCGGGTGGAGCTGGCCGCGGCGATCTTCGAGTGGATCGAAGGCTGGTACAACCCCCGCCGCCGGCACTCCACCCTTGGCGACCTGTCCCCGCACGAGTACGAAGCGCTTCACACCGCCGCCGCGGCCGCGGCATGATCACCACACTGAACCTGTCCGGGAAACCGGGTCAGGCTCCTCCGCGTGTTAAGTTGATGTGGCGGGTTGGGATCGTGGGGTGTGGCCTCCCCAGAGGCCCCAGTACCTCACCGGTCAGACGTTGGTGGTCGACGGCGGGTTGACCGCGCAGAGCCCGCTGGCCGCGGCCCGCCGCTCCAGCATTCCGGACCAACCATGACCACACCGCGACCTTCGATGCGCCGCGACCACCCGGGCCCCAGGCTGGCCGCCCGGTCCCGCGCCAGCACCGACCTCGGCTACGCCGCCGCCACCCTCGAGCTGCCCAGCAACGGCGGCCGCGCCCGCTTGGCCCGCATCGAGCAGGCCCGGAGCGCCTTGCAGCAGACCCTCAGGGCCGGCGGGCGACCGACCGAGGACGTCATCGACGCCTTCATCCTGCCGCTGGTCGACCAAGCGGTCCCCGAATGGCAGGCCGCCCTGGATGCCCTGCTGGAGCTACCGGAACTTGGAGGCGCCGTGGGCTACTCCGGAGGAGTCATCGCCATCGGCGCCCGCCTGGCCGCCCGGGACCCCCGGATCGCCGCCGCGGGACTGTTCGCTGGCAGCTTCATCCCTCGCACCATCCTCGACGAGGCCCGCGACGTCACCATCCCGCTCCATGTGCTGCTGCAGTGGGACGACGAAGGCAACGACCGGCAACGAGCACTGGACCTGTTCGACGCGTTCGGCTCCACCGAGAAGACGCTGCAGGCCAACCTGGGCGGCCACACCGGCGTCCCGGCGTTCGCCGGTGAGGACGCCGCCCGGTTCTTCGCCCGTCACCTGACGATGCAGAAGGCCCACGCATGAGGCGGGCCAGCGACATCAGGCACCCGGCGGCCAACAGCGCAGCCGGCACGGCAGGTACACCCCGGCGGCACCCGCGGCACCTGTCAGGAGGTGCCCGATGAGGGCCCTCGTAGTCTGTGTGATCGTGTCCGCCGACGGCTACTACGCCGGACCAGGAGGGGATGTCACCGTCCTTCCCTTCGACGACGGCTTCAACGTCTACGGACTGGAGCGGCTGCGGGCCGCCGACATCGAACTGACCGGACGGGTCTCCTACGAGCAGTTCAGGGCCCACTGGCCGGACATAGTCGACGACCCCGACGCTTCCCAGATCGAGCAGGCCATCTCGCGAGAGCACAACGCGAAACGACAGCTCGTCGTCTCCGACTCACTAACGATCGCCGGCGACGAGCCGTGGGCGGCGTCGACGACCGTGATCCAACAAGTGCAGGCCCACGAGACCGTGCGCGAGCTGCTCGACGGCGACGGCGGGGACGTCCTCGTGTTCGGCAGCCGAGCCGTGTGGAACGACCTGCTCGTCGCCGGACTGGTCACCGAATTGCACCTGCTCGTCGGGGCGAAGCTGCTCGGAGACGGAGTCCCGATGTTCACCGGGCCCCCGACCGTGCTGCAACTGGCCGAGGTCCGCCGACTGGAGGACTCCTCCCTAGTCCTCCACCGATACCTGGCGGGCGACCGATGACCACCAGGGCCGCACCGCCCGTGCCGCCCCACCCGCTCGTTGATCCCTCGACCCTGTCGCGCCCCAGCTACCGCGAGGACACGCCATGACTCTGGTGAAACGGTTCGACCACGTCGGTGTCACGGTGCGCGACCTGCGCGCGGCGACGACGTTCTTCAAATCCCTTGGACTCGAACCGGACGGCGATCCACAGATCGCAGAGGGCGGCTGGCTGGAGGACGTCATCGGCATCGACGGCGCCAGGGTCGAAGTGGTCACGCTCCGCGCCCCCGGCGACAGCCCCGGCATCGAACTAGCACGGTTCCACCACCCCGCCCACGAACACGGCCCTCACACCGCGGCGGCCAGCGAGCCCCGGCTGCGCAGCGTCGCACTCGAAGTGCACGATCTCGACACCGCCGTGGCCACCGTGCAACGCGACGGGTACGAACTCGTCCGCACCATCGGGAACTACCAGGACGTGTTCCGACTCTGCTACATCCGCGGACCACAGCAGATCATCGTGTTGGTCGCACACGGACCGGCGGCTGACCCGAGAGGGCCTTAACCGACACCGCCGCACCGAGAGCCCTCGCCCCCGCAAAAGAACCCCTTGCGGGGGCGAGGCAAGCCAGGAGTACTACACCTCTGGCCGGTCTCCGCATGCCCCGACCGGGACGGGTGTCCCAGCGTCGTCAGATCCCGGACGACCTACTTTGATGACCAACACACACCAGGCCGATCTCGTCAAAGTGTCCCGCGTGCTCGTTGTCAATCTCTCCTGCATCCCGACAGCAGCCAATCTTGCGCAGCCAGCCGCCGTATGTAACTGTCGAGATGCACGCAATCTTGTAAGAACGGCCGCCGATTCTAAGAATTAGCCGACGTTATGCACCTCGGGGGTGTTGGTGGATGAGAGTTATGGATGATGTCTGACTTGGATCCTGGTTACGAGCTCATGAAGGGACTCGAGGCCAAGCTCGAGCCTTGGCGGATCAGGTCCACCCTCGCGTTCGCTGGTCTATTCCTACTCACCCACGAGATGATCAAGCGCAGCGTCCTCGACGACGTCAAGGGCTTCTACGGCTTCTCCAACGCGATGGGTAGGTCGGTTTGCCTCCTGGGGCGGGATGGCCAGGAGGCGTACGAGAGCAAGGTGCTCGCCCTCGATCCCAAGTCCGCGTTTCGTGCGTCCCTGCTTTGGTTGGTCGACTCCAACGCCATCACGTCCGCGCAGATGCACGTCCTCGATCGGATCTACCAACACCGGCATGACCTCACCCATGCGCTTGGCAAGTACCTGGTGGACCCCGACTTCGAGCCCAACGTGGACCTCTTCGTCGAAGCGGTGTCCATCCTCCGCTCAATCTCACGCTTCTGGACGCAGATCGAGATCGACATCGGGACCTTCGAGGACCAAGGCGAAGTCACTGTCGATGACGCATTCCCTGCCTACCTCGCAGTCCTCCAACTGTGTATCGACGCCTACCTCGAGGGCTTGCCGGGCAGCGGCAGCAAGCAGTAGCAGGAGGTCACGAGCGGGCCACACTGCAAGGCAGTGCCTCGTCACGAACTGCCTCGACAGGAGGCCTTGTCGACGATCGGACACCATCCCCTTCTGGATAAGGTGGGGCATGACCGAGGCTCTCCCGTACACCATCTTCCTCGCGTCACCGAGCGGGCTGGACGCCGAGCGCGAGCTGGTGCGGAACTGTGTCGAAGAGTTCAATGCCGCTGAACCGAGCCCCTCTGTCAAGTTCAGGGTGGTCGGATGGGAGCGCGTGCGAGGGACCGCCCGACGGCCCCAGGAAGCCATCAACGAACTGATCGGCGAGAGCCACTTTTTGATCGTTATGTTCAGGGACCGTTGGGGAAGCGCACCAGGGAGTCCTTGGGGCTACAGCTCAGGCACCGAGGAGGAATTGTTCACAGCTCTACTCGACTTGGGCGAGACCGAGCGGCCAATGCGAGACGTTTGGGTCGCGTTCCTGGCCCACGAAGCGCCGGACGACGAAATCCACCAACTTCGGGATCAGTTGGGCAAGAAGCACGCATTGCTGTACGAGTCGATCGTCGATGGGCGCGACCTGTTGCAGAAGCTTCGAGAGCGGCTCCGCAGCTGGGCTCCAACTGTCGGTGTCAAAGTGGCGAACCACGTCGATCTGCTGCCTTCCTCTGGGCAAGACGTTCTTCGCGCCGCCCGGCTGCGACTTCGGGGCCAAAAGCTCGTCGAGCTCGGACAGCACCAGGCCGGGTTGACCTCCCTCGGGGAGGCGGCGCGTATTGGTGGTCCTAGTGAGCACCTTGCTTACGCCCAACAACGCGCGCGGTCTGGCGACCTGGAGGGCGCGATTGCTTCTACCCAAGACGCCATCGACTACTTCGCAACTGGCGAAGGGCACCTTCACACACCCCTCGCGGCCGAGGCGTTCGCCGCTCAAGCGGGCATCTACCGGCGACAAGGGCGCGACCTCGAGGCCATTGGGCGCCTAGAACACGCCCTGACGCTAGTCTCGAGCCATGACCCGAACGCCCTAAAGGTGCGTTGCAGGATTCTGGATGAGCTCGGACTCGCCTACCAGAAGCTCAAGGACCTTGGAAGTGCCCGCGATCGCTTCGAGATTGGTCTAGTAGCGAGGACTGACGCGGGGCTTGCGGTAGACCAAGCTCAGTCCCACATCAACCTAGCGAGGCTCGAGGTCGCGGCCGGGGAGGTAGCTGTGGCTCTCAGGCATGCGGAGTCGGCACAAGCCGCCCTTCGCGGACTCCCGCCTTCGGCCCTACGTGCGAACGCTGAGGTGCTGTGTGCGCAATTGAGCATCCGAACCGATCAGCATGGCGCGGGCGTGGAACATGGGGAGCGAGCTCTGGTCATGAACCGACAGATCGCTAACAGGAGGGGTGAGGCGATCTCGCTGCTGGTCCTGGCTCAGTGCTACCACGGCGCGGGCGACGATGCTTCTGCCCGGAGGCACTTGCTTGAGTGCATCGAGGCGAACACCCAGATGGGCAATCAGTTCGGCATCCACCAAGCGATGGAACTGATCGACCACTTGGAGTCCTAACCCTTGGTTCTCTTTATGAGCGCTCCACGGTTGTCGACCTGTATCACTCTGAGAGATGGCCAGAGCAGGGCCGTTAGCCTCCCCGAAACTCCGCTACATCCGGTGTCGATCTGGGCCCCACGAGTGGAGATCAGTGGATTTGGCCCCACGTTCACATGCGCACTGACGTGAAACCGTGAATCGCTCGGCGCGCTGAACGTGTGGGCAGCGATCACGCTCCTGGTCTCGAACAGCTCCGGCATCGACCTCAGCGCCCGCAAGTGTTGTGCGGGCACTGACGCACGGAATTGACTCAGGACGTCGGGGCGCACGCTGCCACCTACGTAGGAGCGAATCGTCATGGCGCCGCCCAGCTTGAGAAACGGCGCCAGATCTCCGTCATCGAGCGCTGCGACCATCGCACGTTCGTGGTTTCCCGACAACAGCGTGGTCGCACCGCGGGCGGCTCTCGCTAGGACTTCACCCAAGACCTCGGAGGAATGGTTGCCTTTGTTGATGTAGTCGCCCAGGAAAACAGTGTGGTTCACCTGATGCTCGTCGAGGGCGCGCAAGACCCCGCGAAGTGCTGGCAGGCACCCGTGCACGTCGCCCACGAAAGCCAACTGACCAGTCACAGCAGGACCTTCTCAACTTCGGCGTAGTCATCGACTTCGGCGCCAGAAGCCCCCAGCGCCATGAACGCCATAGACAGCAGGTCGCCGTTACGGCCCCATTCGTTAACAATGGTTGCTTCTAGCGAGCCATGCCGGCTGGCCGGAAGCGGCCCGAGAAGTTGCTCAAGGCGGCCGAGACACTGCGAGTAGTCGCCCGCCGACGGTTCCTTAAGGTGTCGTGAGGCCAGCAGCCGTGCGAGGTCCGGGTCGCCATGACGGCGCGCCAGTTCGCGAACCGAGAAGCAGGGCTGTCCTGCGGCTATGGCGCTGGCGTAGAGGCAGCTCCGCAGAAGGTATCGCGCTTCGCGGAGCAGACCAGGCAGGTAGTGAGGGAGGTCGAGATCAGGAGTTGTGAACAACTGGGACATGTTCCGCGAGCGATCGTGCACGAGGGCGGTGTCCACCGGGCCCATGCGGTCTAGCGCCGCATGCAGCTCTCCACGCTTGTCAAAGAGGACGACCCCGTCTCGCTTTAGGTGCGCACCGAAGAGCGTTCCCACTCCGGAGGCCAACTGCTCAACGGTGTAGTAGCTGAGGTGGACGTCGCCCGATCGTGTGCTCGTTGTTGGTTCCTGCACCAGGCCGAGCAAGTCCAAGTCCGAGGTCTCGACCGCATCGCCCCGGGCTTGACTCCCGTACACCAAGAGTCCGTCCAGACCCTCAAACACCGGGATGTCGTCGAGCATGGATTCCGGCACGCCCAACTGCCGGAGGCGGTGCCTCACAAGTTGATCCGTGTCGTCCGCGGGCGTCTCCTTGGAACTCACGGGTGTCCCGGGGCCGTGTGATGGGGTCGCGCAGGGGTCGCGCACTCGCGTTGAGGCTGCTTGAGGCTACGCCGTAACATGTCCGCGCACTTCCAAACGACGGGAACCCTGCCTTGGAAGCCAACCGGCGTCATCTGCGTTCCTTTGCAGGCTTGCGATTCGAGGCGAGCTCGGCGGAGTCGAAGAGATAGCGCTGCATAGCCCATCTGCGCTTCGCGAGCTCGGTCTCGACTCGACGGCGATCGCGATATGTGCCACCGGGAGCGGCCAGCGCATCATCTAAAGCCTTGATGTCCTGGGTCAACTGTGCTCGTTCGTACTCGTACTGCTCCCGGCAGGCACTCGAGCAGAAGTAGCTGGGGCGGCCGCGGGCCGGCCACACGCACAGCCCCGACCGGGTCGACTTCTCCGGTGCGTGGGCGTCCCGGCCAGGGCACGTCGGGTTGAGGCAGGGCCATGCGTCAGACGCCGCTGTCGCGGTGGGAAGTCGTTCAGCCGCGGTGGGCACGCTTCGCTCACCGGGCGGCATCGCGCGGTGGATCCTGGCCACAGGGAAGATCCCAGGGTTCTCATCGGGGCGGCTGGTCAGACCGC
>Ga0208823_1002216_pt1 | contig 14781 bp, 9 predicted proteins | sample AD_UKC075_MetaG_FD_184440 | JGI IMG/M metagenome (GOLD analysis project Ga0208823, IMG submission 184440) | Active sludge microbial communities of municipal wastewater-treating anaerobic digesters from USA - AD_UKC075_MetaG (SPAdes) (version 2) | ecosystem: Engineered > Bioreactor > Anaerobic >... | reverse complement strand
GATGGAGTCGATGACCAACGCGCCGCACCTGCTGGAGAAGAGCCGCGAGGGCTACAAATACGGCACGGTGAAGATGCGCGACCACATGGACTACGACGCATTGTGGGACGTCTACACCGACCAGGGCATGGGCAACCTGACCGAGTCGGCCAACAATGGCGACCGTGAGTTCAGCCGGGCCGAGCAGGACGCCTTCTCCGCGCGCAGCCACCAGCTGGCTGCCAAGGCCTGGGCCGACGGGCTCTTCGACGACGAGGTCGTGCCGGTGATGATCCCGCAGCGCAAGGGCGACCCGATCGCCTTCAAGGCCGACGAGGGAGTGCGTGCCGCGACGACCGCCGAGTCGCTCGCGGGCCTGCGCCCGGCCTTCCGCAAGGACGGCACCATCACCGCCGGTTCGGCCTCGCAGATCTCCGACGGTGCCGCTGCCGTTGTCGTCATGAGCAAGGCCAAGGCCGAGGCTCTCGGCCTGCCGTGGCTGGCCGAGATCGGTGCCGCCGGCTGGGTTGCCGGGCCCGACTCGACGCTGCAGTCGCAGCCGGCCGTCGCGGTGCAGAAGGCCTGCGCCAAGGAGGGCATCACGCCTGCCGAACTCGACCTGCTCGAACTCAACGAGGCGTTCGCGGCCGTCGGCCTGGCCTCCACCAAGGAGCTGGGCGTCGACCCGGACAAGGTCAACGTCAACGGTGGTGCGATCGCCATGGGTCACCCGGTCGGCATGTCCGGAGCCCGGATCGTCCTGCACCTGGCCCTCGAGCTCAAGCGCCGCGGTGGCGGCGTCGGCGCGGCCGCACTGTGCGGTGGCGGCGGCCAGGGCGACGCGCTCATCATCCGGGTCCCCAAGGCCTGACGGCATACGCTGGCGTCCTGCCGCTCGCGCCTCGTCCGAGGCCGGGAGGCAGGACGCCGCTGCTTCGCTCGCCCCGATTCGCCCCACGGAAAGGACGGGTATGCCGCCCCGCCCGGTCGACGTTCCAGCTCTCGTCAGCGCCGCTCGCGAGGGCAAACCCCGCGCGGTGGCGCGGCTCATCTCCCTCGTCGAGGACGCCCACCCTGCCCTGCGCGAGGTGATGGCGGCGCTCGCGCCGCACACCGGCACGGCATACATCATCGGCATCACCGGCTCGCCCGGGGTCGGCAAGTCGACCTCGACGAATGCGCTCGTGGCGGCCTTCCGGGCGCGGGGTAGGCGGGTGGGCATCCTCGCGGTCGACCCGTCCTCGCCGTTCTCCGGTGGAGCGTTGCTCGGTGACCGGGTGCGCATGCAAGACCACGCGCTCGACCCGGAGGTCTACATCCGGTCGATGGCCTCCCGTGGGCACCTCGGCGGTCTGTCGTGGACTACCCCGCAGGCCATCCGGGTGCTCGACGCCGCCGGGTGCGACGTCGTGCTCGTCGAGACCGTCGGGGTCGGGCAGTCCGAGGTCGAGATCGCCGGGCTGGCCGACACGACGATCGTGCTGCTCGCACCGGGGATGGGCGACGGCATCCAGGCTGCGAAGGCCGGCATCCTCGAGATCGGCGACGTCTTCGTCGTCAACAAGGCCGATCGCGACGGCGCCGATGCCACGGTGCGCGATCTGCGGCACATGATCTCGCTCGGTGACCGCACCGAGCCGGGGCTGTGGCGGCCACCGGTGGTCAAGACGGTCGCGGCCCGCGGTGAAGGCGTCGATGACGTGATGGAGGCCCTGGACAAGCACCAGGGCTGGCTCGACGCGACGGGCACCCTGCGGCTGCGCCGGCTCAAGCGGGCCGCCGACGAGATCGAGGCCATCGCGCTGGCGGCGCTGCGGGCGCGGATGGGCGATCTACGGGCCGGACACGGGCTCGACGACAACGCCGCGGCCGTGGTCGAGGGTCAGATCGACCCCTACGCCGCGGCCGACGACATCCTCGCCCAGCTTTCCTGATCTGAGCCTGCACGTGCCGAGTGCCTCGGCAGGTTGGGTGCGCGCGGGGTAACTGGCAGGATGGCCTGGTTCGGCGGGGAGGCCGGGAGCCGACCGAACGGCATACCCGCTCGTCCTCATCCCTGTGACGTGTGAACACGACGTGTGAAGGCAGCGATGCAGATCTGGCCAGGCAAGCCCTACCCGCTCGGTGCGACCTACGACGGCACCGGCGTCAACTTCGCGGTGTTCTCCGAGGTCGCCAGCCGCGTCGAGCTCTGTCTGGTCAATGACGACGGCACCGAAACCCGGGTGGCGATGCCCGAGCACGACGCGTTCGTCTGGCACGTCTACCTGCCGGGGGTGCAGCCGGGCCAGCGCTACGGCTTCCGGGTCTCCGGCCCCTACGATCCGGCGACCGGCGCCCGCTGCAACCCGGCCAAGCTACTGCTGGACCCTTACGCCAAGGCCATCGACGGTGAGATGAAGGGTGACCCGTCGTTGTTCGGCTATCGCTTCGACGACCCGCTCGGCGGCCTCTCCCCAAGCGTCAACGAGCTCGACAGTCTCGGGCACACGCTGTTGTCGGTCGTCGTCAACCCCTACTTCGACTGGGGGAAGGACCGCGCGCCGGGACACGAATACCACGACTCGGTCATCTACGAGGCGCACGTCAAGGGCCTGACCATGCTGCACCCGGACGTGCCGCCGGAGATCCGCGGCACGTATGCCGGCATCGCCCACCCCGCGACGGTCTCGCACCTCACCGACCTCGGGGTCACGGCGCTGGAACTCATGCCGGTGCACCAGTTCGTTCAGGATTTCACCTTGCTGGACAAGGGATTACGCAACTACTGGGGCTACAACACGATCGGCTTCCTGGCGCCGCACAACGGGTATGCCGCGAACGGCACCCGGGGCCAGCAGGTCGCTGAGTTCAAGACGATGGTCAAGGCGCTGCACGAGGCCGACATCGAAGTGATCCTCGATGTCGTCTACAACCACACCGCCGAGGGCAATCACATGGGCCCGACCCTGGCCTTCCGCGGCATCGACAACGCGGCCTATTACCGCCTGGTCAACGGCGATCCCGGTCACTACTACGACACGACCGGCACCGGCAATTCGTTGCTCATGCGCAATCCCCATGTGCTGCAACTGATCATGGACTCGCTGCGCTACTGGGTGAGCGAGATGCGCGTCGACGGCTTCCGTTTCGATCTCGCGGCGACGCTGGCGCGGCAGTTCCACGAGGTCGACAAGCTGTCCGCCTTCTTCGACCTCATTCAGCAGGACCCGGTCGTCAGCCAGGTCAAGCTCATCGCCGAGCCGTGGGACCTCGGCGACGGTGGCTATCAGGTGGGCGGCTTTCCCCCGTTGTGGACCGAGTGGAACGGGAAGTATCGCGACACCGTGCGCGACTTCTGGCGGGGTGAGCCGGCCACCCTCGGGGAGTTCGCCTCACGTTTCACCGGGTCCTCCGACCTCTATGCCCACTCGGGTCGCCGACCGGTCGCGTCGGTCAACTTCGTCGTGGCCCACGACGGCTTCACCCTGCGCGACCTGGTGTCCTACAACGAGAAGCGCAATGATGCCAACGGCGAAGGCAACCGCGACGGCGAGAGCCACAACCGGTCCTGGAACTGCGGGGCCGAAGGCCCGACCGAAGACCCGCAGGTGCTCGAGCTGCGAGCCCGTCAGCAGCGCAACTTCCTCACGACTTTGCTTCTCTCGCAAGGTGTTCCGATGATCGCCCACGGCGACGAACTCGGCCGCACGCAACAGGGCAACAACAATGTCTACTGCCAGGACAACGAGCTGTCGTGGGTCGACTGGGAACTCGATGAGGCGGGGTCGCGGCTGTTGGAGTTCACCCGGTCGGTGGTCGCGCTGCGCCGCGAGCACCCGGTCTTCCGCCGTCGGCGCTTCTTCGCCGGCAGCGCAGACCATGGGGGCGAGAGCGAGATCGGCGACATCGCGTGGTTCGAGCCGGACGGCACCCACATGGATGAGGCGAGCTGGGCCAACGGCTTCGCCAAGAGTGTCATGGTCTTCCTCAACGGTCAGGCCATCCCCGAGCTCGACCGGCGCGGCCGGCGCATTGTCGACGACTCGTTCCTCGTGATGTTCAATGCCCACGACGAAGCCATCGACTTTCATGTGCCCGATGTCAGCTACGGCCCGTCGTGGGACACCGTGCTCGACACGGCGGCAGTTCCCGGCACCGGACCGGCGTCTGTCTCGGCTGGGGGATCACTGACCGTCGCCCCGCGCAGCATCGTGCTGCTGTGCGGCACGGTCGCGTCGGCACCTGGCCCCTGATGGCCGTGCGGTGCAGCGCCCGGGGCGAGGCGGAGATGGGGTGATTCCCGCGCCCACCAGCGCAGCGCTGCGCTATCGACCCGGTCAGGCGATCCTGCTGGCGCTGCTGTCCGCCTTGGTCGTGGGGGCGGTTGCGTTCGCCCCGCTCTATGCCCGGTCGCTGGAACTCGGTCTGCTGCGTGGGGCGCTCGACCGCGCGCCGGTCGCCGCGACGACGATCGAGATCTCCCCCTCGCGGGCGGGCGCCGGCGCAGTCCCGTCGACCGAGGCTGCCCGGCAGGCCTTCCCACGCGAGTTGGCGGGGATTTTCGACGCTGGCAGCGAGGTGTGGTCGGGCAGTGTGCGGGTTGCCAGCCGCCTCGGCCCGGCCATGCCCGCCATGTATGCCGCCACCGAGGTATGCGCGGGCCTCACCATCGACGCGGGTCGGTGCCCGAGCACGGCATACGAGGTGCTCGTCTCCACCGCCGAAGCGAGCTTCCAGCAGTGGCAGGTCGGGCAGACCCTCGATGCCCGGGAGGTGCGCCCTGAGGTCCAGACCGCGCCGGTGTCCGGACAGCCGATGTTGATCGTCGGCACCTACACCCAGGTGCCCGATGCCAACCACTGGCTGCGTATTCGACTGGACGGGCGGGCCGGCAGCAGCGCCCTCGACCCCGACGGCACTCCGCTGCTGGATGCGTTCGTCACGGTCCCGGCAACGTTCGCCGAGCACCCCGCCGATGCGCAGGGCCGGGGCTGGCGACATTCGGTGCTCACAGTCGTCTTCCGGCTCGATCGGTCGGCGCTGTCGCTCGACGGTCTGGCGTCGCTTCGCCCGGTCATCAGCGCAGCGGCCGACGCGGGATTGCGGGCTACGCCGCGGCTCACCGTCCGTTCGGCCATCGGGGAGATGGCCGATGACGTCGTCGAAGGCCAGCGGCAGGTGCGGCTCATCGTCCCGCTGCTCATGGCCCAGCTGGCCTTGCTCGCCGTGGTGGTCCTCGGTCTGGTCGCCGGGTCGGCGGTCGAGCAACGTCGCCAGGAGATCGCCCTCGCCCGACTGCGGGGACGAAGTGGGCCGAGTGCAGCCCGGCTCGTCGTCGCCGAGCTCGGGGCCGCCGTGCTCGGCGGGGCCCCGGTGGGCCTGCTGGCCGCGATGGGCACCGACGCCCTCTTGCGCCGTATCTGGCTGCCGCAACCGCTGCCCGTCGAGATACCCTGGGCGGCCCTCGTCGCCGCACTCCTCGGCTCCGTCATCGGTGTGCTCGCGGTTGCCGTCGTCGTCCGACCCACCCTGGCCCGGCCGGTCTCCGAGCTGCTGCGCCGAGTGCCGGCCAGGCGGCACGGCAACGCGGTCGCCCTGCTGGATGCCTTGGTCATCGGGGTGGCTGCCGCGGCCGTGCTCGCCCTGGCCACCGGGAGCGTGACCGGGCCGCTCGCGCTCGCCACTCCTGGCTTGCTCGCGCTCGCGGTGGGTCTTGCGCTCGCCCACGTCGTCACGCCCGTGGCTGCCAGGTTCGGCGACCGAGCCGCGAGGCGCGGACATACCGTCGCAGCGCTCGCGGCCGTGCAGGTGGCACGTCGGCCGGCCGTGCGCCGAATCGTCGCCATCGTCACGGTGGCCACCTCCCTGGCCGTCTTCGCGACCGATGCCACCCTCGTGGCCGCCCGCAACCGCGAGGTCCGGGCGCGGATCGAAACCGGTGCGGTGGCCGTGCTCGCGGTGGCGACCCAGGACCCGCTGCTCGTCGTGCGCGCACTCGACGTGGCCGATCCGGACCGTTCGGTGTCCACCCCGGTGGCGTGGGTGCTGCAGGCGGGGGGAGGAGCGATCCAGACCATGGCGGTCGAACCCCGCAGCTTCACCCGCGTCGCCGACCTGGCCCGCGAGCGGGATGCCTTCGCGCTGCAACGACTCGACCAGGCCGGGGAAGCGCGCGGTTCCGACCCCCTGCCGGCATACGTCGTCGGTGGTCTGCCACCCGGGACCACCCCAGGTATGCCGTTCCAAGCCGCCGGGGTCGACGGAGTTGCGGTGGCGCTCGCCTCCATCGGCGAGCTGCCCTATGCGCCGGGCGAGCGTTCCGCGAATACCGCAGTGGTCAGCCTGCCCGCCCTGATGGATCGACCGCATACGACCCCCGCCGTAGGCCGAATGCAGGTCTTCCTGTCCGACCTCGGCGCCGAAGCGCGGGTGAGCGCGGCACTGCAGGCGGTGGGGGCACCGGTCACGGCCGTGAGCCGGGTTGCCGACCGGCAGCGCGCCTACGACGAGTCCGCCTCCGCTTGGGGGCTTCGCCTGGCCGTCGGGGTGGCCGCGCTGGCCCTGCTCATCGCGGGCCTGGTCCTGATCCTGGTCGCGGCGACCGCCTGGCGGGGCAGAGCCCGCGACTACGCGGCGCTTCGGATGGCCGGGGTGCCCGAGGCGACCCTGCGCCGGGCCAGCCTGGCCGAGCAGGCCGTCGTCGTGCTCCTCGCCATCGGCGTCGGCGCTGTGTGCGGAATCGTTTCTGCTGCAATGGCTTTGCCGATCCTGCCGCTGTTCACCAGCCCGTGGACGGCGCTGTCGCCGGACTTGACGTTGGACCGCACAGCTGTCGGGAGCAGCGTCGCGGTGGCCCTGGTCGGGCTCCTGGTCACGGCGGCGCTCGTCGCCAGGGTGCTCGTGCGACGGGCCACCCCGCACCGATTGCAGGAGGTCCAGTGAGCGTCCGCTCGGGCGTCGGGGTGAGCACCCGCGGTCTGGTCCACATCTACCGCTCGGAAGGCCACGACGTCGCGGCCTTGTCGGGGGTCGATCTCCGTGTCGCGGCGGGAGAGATCGTCGGCCTCTTGGGGCCCTCCGGAGCGGGCAAGTCGACGCTGCTCACCCTGTTCGGCGGCCTCCTGCGTCCCAGTGCGGGTGCGGTGCTGGTCGACGGCGTGGACCTCGGCTGGCTCGACGAGGCGGCGCTGGACGACTACCGGTCGACCCAGGTCGGGATGGTGCTGCAGGGTGCCGGTCGGAACCTGTTTCCCTATCTCACCCCGCGCCAGAACGTCGAGTTCGCCGGGCAGAGTGCGCTGGCTCGGGGTCGGGAGGTCCCCGACCCCGAGGAGGTGCTCGGGCTCGTCGGGGTGCGATCCGCGGCCGACGTTCCGCTGGGCCGGCTCACTCCGGGACAACGCCAACTCACCGCACTCGCGGTCGGCGTGGCGACCTACCCCGGCCTGCTGTTGGCCGACGAGCCCACCAGCCAACTCGACCATGAATCCCGAGACACCGTCTTGGCGGCCATCGCCCAGGTCAATGCCACGGTGGGCACGACGGTCGTCGTCGTCACCCACGACCCCGAGGTGGCCTCCCGGCTGCCGCGCACCGTGACGATCCGGGACGGTCGAGTCGGCGGGGAAGGACGCCTGGGCGAGGAGTATGCCGTGGTGTCGGCTGACGGGTCGCTGGCCCTGCCACCGGCCGCCCTGCAGGACCTCGAACCGGGCACCTTGGTTCGGGTGCATCCGGTCAACGGGTGGTGGACCATCCTGCCCGCCGATGTCGATGTTGAGGAGTCCCCGCTGCCCCCATATCGAGGTCGTCATGAGTGACTCGTCGGGTCTTCTCCAGCCCGGCGAGGGCGCGGGCGCGCCTGCGTCGGCGGTCCAGGCCGACGCGGTGACCGTGCGCTATGGCGCGGTTCAGGCGCTGGTCGATGTGGGCTTCGTGCTGCCGCACCAGCGGTTGTTGGCCGTCACCGGCCCATCTGGCGCCGGCAAGTCGACCCTCTTGTGGGTCATCGCAGGGGCGGTTGCTCCGGCGCTCGGCCGGGTGCTCGTCTTCGGCGACCCGGTCCGCCCTGGGGGAGGGCCCGCATACCGGGGGTTCGGGAGCGACCGTGCGCCAGGAACGGCATCCGTGGGCCTGGTGCCGCAGGGTAACGGCCTGGCGGCGGTCCTCACCGCCACCGAGAATGTCCTGTTCCCGCTGCTGGCTCGCGGGGCGCCGCGCGCCGATGCGTGGACCCGGACCGAAGCGGCGCTGGATGCGGTGGGGCTGGGGGAGTCGGGCGGCCATCTCGTCGAGGAACTCTCCGGAGGTCAGCAGCAGCGGGTGGCAGTCGCGCGCGTGTTGGCCCTCGACCCTGACCTGGTGCTGGCCGACGAGCCGACCTCGGAGCTGGACCACGGTAACCGCGAGGTCGTCCTGCGGCTGCTGCGCGAGCGGGTCGCGGCCGGGCGCACGGTCGTCATGGCGACCCACGATCCCGAGGCTGCGGCCGTCGCCGATCACGTCCTGGCCCTCGACAGCGGCCGGGCCACGTGGATCGCCGCCGGTCGATAGTCACTGGGGCCCGTCTTTTCGGTCTCCTGGCGCATCGCCACCATCCGGCAGGGGGCACATCGATGTCCCTCCGGGGGTTGGTCGACCCGATGAGTAGTCTCCGACCGTGGCCAGCTCTCCTTTGACGTTCGATCCGATTCGCCGGGCTGGGGCCCTGTGGCGGCAGCGCTGGCCGGCGGCCTCCTCGGTGCCTGCCATGGCGGCGGCAACGTCGGTGATGCGGGTGCAGCAGGCGCTGTTGGCCGATTTCGACGCGATCGTGGGCCGCCAGGGGCTGACCTTCGCTCGATATGAGGCTCTGGTGTTGCTCGCTTTCACCACTTCGGGACGGTTGCCGCTGTCGACGATGGGTGCGCGGCTCATGGTGCATCCGACTTCGGTCACCAATATCGTTCGCCGACTGGCAGATTCGGGATTCGTGGAGCGGCTGCCGAATCCGCGCGACGGTCGAGGGGCACTCGCTGCGATCACCGCCTCCGGCATCGCGGTCATGGAGGCCGCGACCGCCGACCTGGAGGCCGCGGGTTTCGGTCTATCCATGCTCACTCGCGTCGAGCAGGACCAGCTGTTCGTCCTGCTGCGCAAGGTGCGGCTCGCTCGCGGCGACTTCCTCGACGAGTGAGCCCTCGGGAGCCTCACTCGCGTGGGGAGACGTCCTCAATTGCTAGGATGTCCTAGTAATTGACTCGCAGCCCCGGTAGATTTCGCTCATGGAACAGACCTCGGGTGCGGCACGCTGGCAGGCTCGGTTCGACGCGGCGATGACTCGCGGTCAGGTCCGCGATGCCGACTTCACGAGCTTGTCCGGTATGCCGGTCGAGCCGGTCTACGGGCCTGGACTGCACGGCATACCGGAGCCTGAAACGGACGCCGAGCGCGAGCGCATGGAGCGGATCGGCTGGCCAGGGGAGTTCCCCTTCACCCGCGGGCTCTACCCGACCGGCTACCGCGGGCGCACCTGGACGATCCGGCAGTTCGCCGGGTTCGGCAACGCGGTGCAGACCAACGAGCGCTACAAGATGATCCTCGCGCGCGGCGGCGGCGGGCTGTCGGTCGCCTTCGACATGCCGACCCTCATGGGGCGCGATTCGGACGACTCGCATGCGATCGGTGAGGTCGGGCATTGCGGCGTCGCCATCGACTCGGCGGCCGATATGGAGACGCTCTTCTCAGACATCCCGCTCGGTGACGTCACGACGTCGATGACGATCTCGGGGCCCGCGGTGCCGGTCTTCTGCATGTACCTCGTGGCCGCTGAGCGGCAGGGCGTCGACATCGGCGTGCTCAACGGCACGTTGCAGACCGACATCTTCAAGGAGTACATCGCGCAGAAGGAGTGGCTCTTCGATCCCGAGCCGCACCTGCGTCTCATCGGTGACCTCATGGAGTTCTGCACCGACAAGATCCCGGCATACAAGCCGTTGTCGGTCTCGGGCTATCACATCCGGGAGGCCGGGGCGACGGCTGCCCAGGAGCTGGCCTTCACCCTCGCCGATGGCTTTGGCTATGTCGAGCTCGGACTGTCCCGCGGCCTGGACATCGAGGCGTTCGCGCCAGGACTGTCCTTCTTCTTCGACGCGCATGTCGACTTCTTCGAGGAGATCGCCAAGTTCCGCGCGGCCCGGCGGATCTGGGCGCGCTGGATGCGCGATGTCTACGGCGCAAAGACCGACAAGGCCCAGTGGCTGCGCTTCCACACCCAGACCGCGGGGGTGTCGCTCACCGCGCAGCAGCCCTACAACAACGTCGTGCGCACGGCCGTCGAGGCGTTGGCCGCGGTGCTAGGCGGCACAAACTCGTTGCACACCAACGCTCTTGACGAGACGCTGGCGCTGCCGACCGAGCAGGCTGCCGAGATCGCATTGCGCACCCAGCAGGTCATCATGGAGGAGACCGGCGTCGTCAACGTCGCCGACCCGCTCGGTGGGTCGTGGTACGTCGAGGCATTCACCGACCGGATCGAGGCTGAGGCCGAGGCGATCTTCCAGCGGATCAAGGACCTCGGCGTCGTCGGCCGGCGGCCTGGCCCGTCCGGTCAGATCGAGCACCCCATCGGGCCGATGACCTCCGGCATCCTGCGCGGCATCGAGGAGGGGTGGTTCTCCGGCGAGATCGCCGACGCGGCCTTCACCTACCAACTCGCGTTGGAGAAGGGCGACAAGCGCGTCGTCGGGGTCAACTGCCTCACCGAGTCGATCAGCACCGACCTGGAGATCCTCCGGGTCAGTCACGAGGTCGAGACCGACCAGATTGCTGCGCTCACCCAGCGCAAACGGGCTCGCGACGAAGGCCGGGTTACTGCCGCGTTGGACACCATGGTCCAGGTCGCACGCACCGAGGCCAACATGATCCCGGCGATGCTCGATGCAGTCCGGGCCGAGGCCACCCTGGGCGAGATCTGCAATGCGCTGCGCGCCGAGTGGGGCGTCTACCGCGAGCCGGCCCGCTTCTGACCGGCGCCTCGATTTGCGGCGCGGGGTGTCGCTGTGGCTACCCTGATTCCTTGCCTGAGGTGAGGGAATCGTTGTGAAGCTGTTCATGCAGGAGCGTTGGAGGCCGATTGCCGCGATCGTCGCGAGCTTTGTCGTGCTCGTCGGAGTCGCCCGGTGTGGGTCCGGTATGCCGGTCTACGATCCCGAGAGCGCGAGCATGTCCGGCAGCGCGACCTCGACCGCAACGGCATCGCCCTCTGCCTCCGCCTCGACCACGGCCACGGCGGGTTCGCCGAGTTCTCCCAGCGCGACGACATCCGCTCCCGCGGCGACTCCGGGATCGGCCGAGACGACGGCCCAGGCCTCGACCATCGTCTCAGGGTTGGTGACCCAGTATTCCGGCGCGGTGCTCGCCACGGGCGCCGACGGTGCAGCGGCCCGGGAGGCGGTACTGAGCGGCCGGGCACTGGACGCTGCCAAGGCCAGGGTGGCACTCGCGCCGGCCATGACTGCCGAGCAGAAGGCCGACCTCGCTCTCAAGCCCGAGACCGTCGCGATCCTCGCGATCTCGCAGGGGCAGGCCTACCCGCGCAGCATCGTCGCAACGGCGCAGTCGGCCCAGACCAATTCGCCGGTGCTGCTCCTCGTGCAGGCGGCCGACGCTGCGGCCGGCTACCGGATCGTCTCCCAGGCAACTGTCCTGCCGGGGGCGCCGACCGTGCAGTTCCCACCCGTGGCTGCCGGATCTCTGCCCGGCAATGACGGGGTCGGTCTGGCGATGACGGTGCCGGATGTGGCCAGCGCGTATGCCGCGTCGGTCGCCTTCCCCCGGCCGCCCGCCGACGCCCGACTGGCCGACGACGCCTTCTCGGCAGAACTGCTCAAGGGTGCGCGTGCGCAGGCGTCGACGCTCAGCCGGTCCGGATCACTGACCCAGGCGCACACCGTGGTCACGACGCCGGCGGCACTGCGGTTGGCCGCCGGGCGGGGGGCATTGGTCTTCGGCATCCTCGACCGTGCCGACACGCTCACCGAGACGACGACCAATGCGCTGACCCCGTCGCGTGAGTTCACGATCCTCTCGGGCAAGACCCTCATCGACAAGAAGGCCGTGCTCACCTCGGCCGAGTTCCTCGTCTGGTACGTCCCGGAGTCGGGCAAGGTCACCCTGCTCGCCGCTGCAGACCAGTTGGTCGGGGCCAGCGGCAGCTGACTGAAAGAATGTCGGCCATGAGCGAGCCTCGATTCACCGCTGCTGCCTTGCGCGGCGCCGTTGACTTGTCCGCGTTGAAGCGACCGGCGCCCCGCCCGGGAGGAGCCGCCGCTGGCGGGGCCGCGGGTGCTCCGGGAACGCATCCTGGAGACGGTGGAGGACTCGTTGTCACGGCTACTGACGCGACCTTCCAGGACGTGGCCGCCGCCTCGATGCGCTGGCCGCTGGTGGTCGTCCTCTGGTCCGGGCGCGCACCCGAGTCGGCGTCCTTCGTGGGTGTCCTGGGCGAGCTGGCCCGCACGAACGGTGGCCGCTTCCAGGTGGCCTCGATCGATGTCGACGCCAACCCCGGGTTGCTGCGCGCCTTCCAGATCCAGTCGGTCCCCAGCGTCCTCGGCCTGGTTCAGGGCCAACCGGTGCCGTTGTTCGTCGGGGTGCTGCCGCCCTCGGAGATCCAGCCGTGGATCGACGAGTTGCTCAAGCTCGCAGCGCAATACGGCGTGACCGGGCAGACTCCGGTGCCCGACGCTGCGCCGGCCGCTGCCGACGAGGTCGAGGAATTACCCGCCTATCACCAGGTGGCCTACGACGCGATCGAGCGCGGTGACCTGGATGCGGCCGTCACGGCATACGAGCAGGCGTTGGCCGAGCAACCGGGCGATCCCGACGCGAGGCTGGGACTGGCCCAGGTCCGTCTGCTCCAACGCACTGAGGGGGCCGATCTCGCGGTTGCGCGGGCAGCCGCTGCCACAGACCCGCTCGATGTGCCCGCCCAGCTGCTCGTCGCAGATCTGGACGTCCTCGGCGGACATGTCGAAGACGCCTTCGCGCGATTGGTCGACACCGTGCGGGCGACCTCCGGCGACCAGCGCAACCAGGCCCGTCAGCACCTGCTCGGGCTCTTCGAGGTCGTCGGCACCGCTGACCCCCGGGTCGCGGCGGCCCGGCGGGCCCTGATGAGTGCGTTGTTCTGAGCGAATCGGTCAGTCGACCGTCGCCCAGAACCGACGCGGATTGGCGCTGCGGCGCTGTTGCACCCACCAGCCGATCTCGACAAAGACAGCTGCCACGACCCCGATGAGCACGGCGCGGGTCATCATCGCCGCATCGCCTGCATCGAGGAGGACCAGACGTGCGACGGCGGGCCAACTGAAGATGAGCAGGTATGCCGCGGCCGAGAGGGCGATCAGACCCACCTTCCACCACTCGTAGGGCCGCGCGACGACGGCGAGCACCCAGGTCGCGGCAACGATGAGGGTGGCCAGGGTCGCGGTAGCAATCCGCGTGCGGATGTCTTCGGGCACGGCGGCCTGACCGGACACTCCGGGCGGCAGCGCCGCAGCCCGGGCCATGAGGTAGCTCGTGAACGTCGCTACCGCAACGATGACGCCCGAGGGCACCGCCAAAGTCAGTACCCGACGGGCGAAACCGGGTTGGGCGCGTTCGTGATTGGGCGCGAGTGACAACAAGAACGCCGGCACACCGATGGTGAACCAGCCGGTGATCGTCACGTGGATCGGCTGCAGCGGGAAGGGCAGCTGCCAGAGTCCGACCACCAGGGCCAGCAGCACGGAGTAGACGGTCTTGGTGAGGAAGAGGTTGGCGACCCGCTCGATATTGCCGATGACTCGGCGGCCTTCGGCGACGACGTGCGGGAGGGTGGCAAATCGATTGTCCAACAACACGATCTGGGCCACCGCGCGAGTGGCTGGCGACCCGGATCCCATCGAGACCCCGATGTCGGCCTGCTTGAGCGCGAGGACGTCGTTGACACCGTCCCCGGTCATCGCGACGGTGTGACCTCGCTCCTTGAGAGCGTCGACCATGCTGCGCTTCTGGTCAGGGGTTACCCGGCCGAACACGGTATGCCGTGCGACAGCTTCGGTGAACTGCTCGGTCGGCGCTCCACCGGCATCGACATACGGGTCCGCGGCAAGGGTCCGGGCATCGAGGGCGTCGGACCCCCCGACCAGACCGAGACCGCTGGTCACCGCCCCGACCGAGCGGGCGTTGTCGCCGGAGATGACCTTGACGGCGACGTCTTGCTCGGCGAAGAACGCGAGAGTGTCCTGGGCGTCGGGTCGCACCCGCTGCTCGAGCACGACCAGGGCCACGGCGGTGACCTCGCCGGGCGCCGTCTGCTCGGTGACGGCCACGGTGCCGCGACCGAGCAGCAGCACCCGCAGGCCGGTGCCGCCGATCTCCTCGGCGGTCACCCGGGCCGGTGTGCCCTCAGCGGCGAGCACATCGGGCGCCCCGAGCACCCAGGTGCCCTGGTCAGCGAAGGTGGAACCCGACCACTTCCGAGCGGACGTGAACGGAGCGTGGTGGGTCTCGTCCCACGGCGCGGCGACGGGCGTGATGCCCTCGACGATCGCCTGCAGGCTGGCATTGGGGTGCGGTTCGGTGGCGGCCAGATGAGCCAGGACGGTGGCCGCCGGGGGGTCGCACGCGGTGAGCTCGCGGATCTCGGCCAGCCGCATGCCGTTCTCCGTGAGGGTGCCGGTCTTGTCGGCGCACACCACGTCGACCCGAGCCAGGCCCTCGATCGCCGGAAGCTCCTGGACCAGACATTGACGCCGTCCCAGGCGGATCACACCCACCGCGAAGGCGATGGAGGTG
>Ga0208823_1002206_pt1 | contig 14815 bp, 12 predicted proteins | sample AD_UKC075_MetaG_FD_184440 | JGI IMG/M metagenome (GOLD analysis project Ga0208823, IMG submission 184440) | Active sludge microbial communities of municipal wastewater-treating anaerobic digesters from USA - AD_UKC075_MetaG (SPAdes) (version 2) | ecosystem: Engineered > Bioreactor > Anaerobic >... | reverse complement strand
AGGTCGCAGGTTCAAATCCTGCCCCCGCAACCAACAAAAACCCCGCCCACGCGGGGTTTTTTGCGTTCAGCCTCCCGAAACCGCTCTGCAGCCGCGCACTTGCGCCTGCGGGATTGGCCCAATGATGGCTTTGGTCTAGGAAAACGGCGATGCGAAGGAAGCGGCGACTACAGCCCGGCACGCTGGTTGCCTGCACGATCGCGGTTCTGCTGGCTGTGGCGGCAGCGCTGGCGGCGTCAATCGGGGACGAAGCTCCTCGGGTGGAGCCGCTTGCAACTTTGCCCGGCCTTCCGGGCGAAGCGCCGGTGCTGGCTTCGCCGGGCTTGCCGGAGGATCAGGCGAGGGCTGCCAATGCCGCCATACCTTTCGTGCCGGGGCCGCATCCGGCTGCGGCCCCTTTCCGGTTTCGCGGGACTGAGGAGGATCGCGCTCGCGCCACCGAATGCCTCGCGCTCGCCGCCATGGCCGAGGCGGGGCCGAGCGACCAAGGCCAGCGCGCGGTGATCCAGGTCGTGCTCAACCGGGTGCGCCACCCTGCCTTTGCCGATACGGTTTGCGGGGTGGTATTCGAAGGCGCCGAACGGCAGACGGGCTGCCAGTTTTCCTTCACCTGTGACGGATCGCTGGCGCGGCGCTATGGCGAGCCAGCCTGGCTTGCTTCGCGGCGCCGGGCGGAAGAGGCGCTGGGCGGGCGGGTCTATGCCCCGGTCGGCACCGCCACGCATTACCATACCGACTGGGTGTTTCCCTATTGGAGCCCGAAACTCGACAAGATCGCGCAGGTCGAGACGCACCTGTTCCTGCGCTGGCCGGGATACTGGGGCACGCGTACGGCCTTTTCGCGGGTATATAGCGGAGGCGAACCCGATCCGCTCAGTCTATCGGGATCGGCCTCCGAGGAACCGCCGGCAGTGGAGCCCAGTGCCACGCCGACCGTCGCACCTGGCGCGCCTGCAATCAGCGGGGGCGAACTGGTGATGCGCGACCCATCGGGGCGGGCGAACTTCGTGCAACTGGCACCGGGCACGGGGGAGGCGGGAGCGATGGAACTGGCGCGCAAGCTGTGCGGTCCATCGGGCACCTGCCGGGTGCTGGGCTGGGCCGACCGCGCCGCCATTCCCGCGACCTTCCCGATGCCGGCTTCGGCGAGAGGGGAACTGCGTTTCAGCTACACGCGCGATCCCGCCGGTGCCGAAATCGCGCTGTTTTCGTGCGATCATTTCCCTGGCCTGCCGCGCGAGAAATGCATCCCGCGCGCACGCTGAGGCCGGTCAGTCCGCGCTGAATTGCCCGCCTTCTTCCGCCTTGCGGCGCAGCAATGGGGCGACAGGCAGGCCGTATTGGTCAAGCCCCGCAACGATCCGTGCCAGCCCTTCATGGTCGGCCCAGTACATGATCCCGCCGGTCCAGGCAGGCCAGCCATAGCCGTTGAGCCAGACCAGATCGATGTCGCCGGCGCGCTGGGCGATGCCTTCGTCAAGGATCTGCGCGCCCTCGCTGACCATCGGATAGAGCAGGCGGGCGAAGATCTCCTCGCGGCTGACCTCACGCTGGGCCTTGCCCTCCCTCCGGGCGAAATCGGCGATGATTGCCTCTACCTCTGCGGAGGGAGTGCGCTGGCGGTTTGCGTCGTAATCGTAAAAGCCTTTGCCGGTCTTCTGGCCCCAGCGCCCGGCCGCGCACAGCGCTTCGCGCACGGTGGTGACGATGCTGGGATCGCGGTGCCAGCCGATGTCGAGGCCGGCGAGGTCACCCATCTGGAACGGTCCCATCGGGAAGCCGAAATCGAGCAGGACCTGGTCGACCTGGTGATAGGCCGCGCCTTCCAGGATCAGGGCGTTGGCCTGTTCCTGGCGCTTCGACAGCATCCGGTTGCCAATGAAGCCGTGACAAACGCCCGAGACGACCGGCACCTTGCGGATCATGGTGGCAAGCTGCATCACGGTGGCGAGCTGGCTCGCGCCGGTCTTGGCGCCGCGCACCACTTCGAGCAGTTTCATCACGTTGGCGGGCGAGAAGAAGTGCATGCCCAGCACCGCTTCAGGCCGCGCCGTGACCGATGCGATCTCGTTGACGTCCAGATAGCTGGTGTTGCTGGCGAGGATCGCGCCGGGTTTCGCGATCCCGTCGAGCCGGGTGAAAACGTCTTTCTTGACCTCCATCGATTCATAGACGGCTTCGATCACGAGGTCGCAATCGGCCAGAGCGCCGAAGTCCAGGCTGGGAGACAGCTGCGCCATCGCCGCTTCGGCCTCTGCGGCATCGATCCGCCCGCGTTTCACGCTGGCGGCGTAGTTGCGGCCCATCACCTCGACCCCGCGATCGAGCGCGGCCTGCTCGCGCTCCACCATGGTCACCGGAATGCCGGCGGAGAGGAAATTCATCGCGATCCCGCCGCCCATCGTGCCGGCACCGATCACCCCGACGCGGGCGATGGTCAGCAACGGCGTGTCAGACGGCAGGTCATCGATCTTTGCGCACAGCTGGAGCGCGGCGGCGATATGCGCGTTCGCGCCGGGCAGGGGATCGGACACGGGCTCTCTCCTTGTTGTCTTGTGCCCCACAACCTAGCCTTTCGTGTCGAGCGAAGTCGAGACACGCCAGCGCCAGCATGTCTCGACTTCGCTCGACACGAACGGGGGAGGGGCGATACCCCCCGGTTCGTCATTGCGACCGAAGGTCAGCCAATCCGGTGCGCCGTTGACCAATCCCTGTCAGTTGATCTGCCGTTCCCGGCCAGCCCAGTAGGGTTCGCGCAATTGGCGGCGCAGGATCTTGCCGCTGGGGTTGCGGGGCAGGGCCTCGATCACGTCGACGCTCTTGGGCACCTTGAAGCTGGCGAGGCGTTCGCGCGCCCAGGCGATGATACTGGCCGGATCGATGGTGTGGCCGGGCTTGGGCACGCAGACGGCTTTCACCGCTTCTCCCCACTTGTCGTCCGGCACGCCGATCACGGCGACTTCCAGCACGTCCGGATGGCCGTAGATGCCGCTTTCGACTTCAGCCGGGTAGACGTTCTCGCCGCCGGAGATGATCATGTCCTTGGCGCGGTCATACATGTAGACATAGCCGTCCTCGTCCATGTAGCCGACGTCGCCGGTGGCGATCCAGCCGTTCGCGTCCATCGTGCTGGCGGTCGCTTCGGGCAGCTTCCAGTAGCCCAGCATGTTGTTTGACGAACGGGTGCAGATCTCGCCGATCTCGCGCGGGGGCAGGGCCTCTCCGTTCGGCCCGCGAATGATCATCTCGACGCCGGGGAGCGGCTTGCCGGCCGAGCGCATCCGCTCGTTGCCTTCGACCGAATGATCCTCGGGCGGGAGCACGCAGATCGTGCCGGTGGTTTCTGTCATGCCATAGTTCTGGACGAACTCCGCCCCGAACATGGCGATGCACTGGCGCAGCAGTTCCAGCGGGATCGGGCTGGCGCCATAGAGGATGTACTTGATCCGGCTGAAATCGGTCTTCGCGCAGTCGGGATGGTTGAGCAGCAACTGCAGCGCGGCGGGGACGATGAAGAAGCGGGTGACGCCCCGATTTTCCACCGCATCGAACACGCGCGGCGGATCGAATTCGGTAAGGACAATGCCCGGCAGGCCGGCGGCAAGCGCCATGACGCCCAGCCTCGTGCCGCCGATGTGGGCGCAGGGCATGGCGACCAGCACGGCCTCGTCCTCGTCCCACAGGGTGTGCTTGGGCGGGTTGTCCAGGTTGCCCTTGCGCAGCCCGAACAGGTTGCGGTTCGAAAGGACAGCGCCCTTGGGATTGCCGGTGGTGCCGCTGGTGTAGAGTTGCAGCACGGCATCGTCGGCCAGCGACGGCTCGAACTCGGCGCGCGGTGCGGCCAGCACCTCGCGCTGCGCCTCCCCGGCGGTGAGGCAGCGGACCAGGCCGGGGCGCTGGCCCAGCGTTTCGCGGCAGGCTTCGAACCCTTCGCCCAGGAACAGCACCTTGGCTTCGGCATTGTCGATGATGAAGGCGGCTTCCGGTTCGGCCAGCCGCCAGCCGACCGGGGTCATCACGATCCCGGCGCGCGCCGCGCCGAAGAACAGGGTGAAGTAGAGTGCGCTGTTCTTGCCGAACCAGGCGATCCGGTCGCCCTTGTCGAGGCCCATCGCCAGCAGCGCGCTGGCGACCCTGGCAGTCGCGTCCTCGAAGCCGGCATAGTCATAGCGCAGGTCGTCGCCCTCGATCGCAAGGCGCTCGGGCCGGTCCTTGCCCCAGAAGGTCAGGAATTCGTCAAAAGTAAACAGGTCCGCCGTCCGCTGGGCCTTGGCCAGCAGCCGGGCATAGGTTGCCTCGTCCATCATGCTCTCCTTGGGGGCGAATTAAGCGCGCGCTTAAACCGAGCGCAAGAGCGGCTTGCCGAATTTTTGCTGCTCCGCGAGCAGGGCTGCGTGGGGCCGCTTGGTTACAGCGGTGTAAGGAACGTGCATTATGCTTGTTTTACAATGGTTCGGTTTGATCTAAGGGCGGGGCCGAGATGGCGCTTCACGGCTTGATGATCCTGACGGCCGCCCTGGCAGGCGAAGTCCCGGCACCCGCCGGGGCGGCGGAACTGGTGTCCGCCGCCGCAGAAGGCGTGGGCGGAGGAGCCAGGGACGAATCCTATGCGCCGGCAACCGCCCGGATCGTTGGGGGGATCATCGAATATACCCGCTGGCCGGCCCAGGCCGGGCCGCTGACCCTGTGCGCTGCCGGGCCAACCCGGCGGGGCGGGCGGCTCGATGCGGTCAGGCTGGCCGACGGGCGCGCCGTGCATCGCCGCGAGGTGGGGCCCGTGCCCTCCGCGATCGGCGGCTGCCAGGTGCTCTACATCGGCGATGTCCAGCCGCTGGTCCTGCGCCAGCTGGTCGCGGCGGCGCGCGGAAACGGGGTGCTGACCATTGCCGAGGCGGATCCGGCCTGCCGCAGCCAGGCGATGTTCTGCATGGTTTACGAGCCGCGCGCAGTCAGCTTTCGGATGAACCTGGATGCGATTGCCCGCTCCGGCCTGCGGGTCGATCCGCGCGTCCTGCGCCTGGCCGAGGGAGGGCGCTGACCATGGCCGCGCCCCGGCAATCGCTGCCCACCCTGCGCCAGTTGCTGGCGGGCGTGCACATGCGGCTGATCCTGTTCACCGTGACCCTGGCAACGGCGAGCCTGCTGTTGAGCGGGATGATCGTGATCCGCAACTATGCCTCGCGGAACCTGCAGCTGACGGCGCATACGGTGGCCTATACGGTTGAACCCGCGGTGGTCTTTGGTGACCGCGCGGCTGTGCTGGAAGCGATTGTCTCGGTTGCCGCGGTCGGCGGGATCGACCGGGTGGAAGTGCGCGAGCCGGGCGGGCCGGTGCTGGCCGCCTGGAATCATCCGCACGGCGACCTGCATTCCCGGTTCGAGGATCTGGCCAACCGCCTGCTCTGGGCCAGCCCTGCGTTCCACCCGGTGGTGCGCGGGGGCAGGGTGCTGGCGGAGGTCAGGGTCTATGGCAATTCGGAAGGGGTGCTGCGCTATGCCCTGTCCGGGGCGATCATCGCGCTGTCGTGCCTGGGGCTGACAGTGATAGCGACCCGGATCCTTGCGCGGCGGCTTCAGCGTGACGTTATCGAACCGCTGGACCATGTCGCCGCGATCGCCCACGCGGTGCGGACCGACCGGGCGTTTGAAAAGCGGATACCCTCTTCCGGGATTGCGGAGATTGACAGGTTCGGTCAGGATTTCAATGCGTTGCTGGCAGAGCTTCAGGGCTGGCACGCGGGTTTGACCTCCGAAAACGCGGAACTTGCCCGGCGCGCCACCCATGACAGCCTGACCGGTCTGGGCAACCGTGCGCTGTTCGAGCAGGCCCTGGGCGAGGCGATCTGCGCATCGGTGCGCAGCGGCGTGGCCTTTGCCGTGCTCTATCTCGACATCGACGACTTCAAGGCGATCAATGACCGGCACGGGCATGATTCCGGTGATGCCGCGCTGATCGCGGTGGCCGAGCGGCTGCGCTCCAGCATCCGCCAGGTCGACAGCGCGTTCCGGCTGGGCGGGGATGAATTCGCGGTTGTGCTGGCCCCGTTCCACAACCGCGCCCACGTCGAAGGAGTCGTCGCGCGGATCCACCTGGCGATGGAGCGCAGTTTCCGCCTGCCCAGCGGCCTGTTCGCCCGCTCCACGGTCAGCCTCGGCGTGGCCGTCTATCCCGACGACGGAATCTCGCCCAGCGACCTGCTGCGCCGCGCCGATGCCGAAATGTACCAGATGAAGCGCCATGCGCGATACGAAGGAGAGACCGGCCATGGCGCCGATGCGTAATCGACTTGCCCTTGTGACGCTGGCAGCGGGGCTATTGGCCGCCTGCCAGACTGTTCCGGCTCGGGCGGCCTTCAGCAAACAGCAGGTTGCGGCTCTGGCCCAGCAGGGTTTCCGCCCGGTTGGCGAGAACTATGAGCTGGGAATTGCCGACAAGGTGCTGTTCGGTTTCGACCGGAGCGACCTTTCGCCAGAGACCGGCGCGGTGGTCGGAAAGATCGCGGCGGCGCTGACCAGCGTGGGTATCCACGGGGCGACCGTGGAAGGCCACACCGACGCCCTGGGGGCGGACGACTATAACCTCGACCTGTCACGCCGCCGCGCCGAGGCGGTGAAGGCGGCGCTTGCGACTGCCGGCCTGCCTGCCGATGCGATCCGCGCCCAGGGCCTTGGGGAAACCGATCCGATCGAGACCAACGATACCGAGGAAGGGCGCGCGCAGAACCGCCGGGTCGTGATCGTAGTCACCCCGGGCGATGCGATCCGGGTGAAGCGCTGATTGCATGCGCGCGGCCAGCCACTAGAACGGCGGGGATGAGCGAAGACGGCAAGTGGCAGTTCTGGATCGATCGCGGCGGCACCTTTACCGATGTGGTGGCCCGCGCGCCTGATGGCGCGGTCCGCACTGCCAAGCTGCTGTCCGAAGACCCGGCCCGCGCCGAGGATGCCGCGATTGCCGCGATCCGCCAGCTGAGCGGCGCGGGCAGGGGCGAACTGCCGGCCTGCGAGGTCAGGATGGGCACTACGGTCGCCACCAATGCCCTGCTGGAACGCAAGGGCGAACCGACCGTGCTGGCGATCACGCGCGGCTTTGCTGATGCCTTGCGGATCGGCACGCAGGAACGACCGGAGTTGTTCGTGCGGCGGATCGTCCTGCCAGAACCGCTGCACGATGCCGTGATCGAGATCGACGAGCGCTGCTCTGCAAGCGGAGACGTGCTGCGTCCGCTGGACGAGGATGCGGCGGCTGCCGCTTTTGCCGCATCGGTTGCGCAGGGATACCGCTCCATCTCCATCGTCCTGATGCACGGTTGGCGCTACCCGGCGCACGAGGCGGCGCTGGCCGAGCTGGCCCGCGCTGCGGGGTTCACGCAGGTCTCCGTCAGCCACCAGGTCGCGCCGGTGATCAAGCTGATCGGGCGTGGGGACACGACGCTGGTCGACGCCTATCTCTCGCCGGTGCTGCGGCGCTATGTCGATGCCTTCACCCATGCGCTGGGGCCGCAGGGGCAGGCGCTGTTCATGCAGTCCGGCGGCGGGCTGGTGGAAGGCCGGCGGTTCCAGGGCAAGGACGCGGTCCTGTCCGGTCCGGCCGGCGGGATCGTCGGCATGGCCCGCACGGCGGAAAGGTCGGGCGCGAGCCGGGTGATCGGCTTCGACATGGGCGGCACTTCGACCGATGTCAGCCACTATGCCGGCGAGTTCGAACGCGACAGCGAGACGCGCGTGGCGGGCGCGCGGATCCGCACCCCGATGCTGCGCATCCACACGGTCGCGGCAGGCGGCGGGTCGATCTGCCGGTTCGATGCCGGGCGGCTGGTGGTCGGCCCCGAAAGCGCGGGCGCGGTTCCGGGACCGGCTTGTTACCGGCGCGGCGGGCCGCTGACGGTGACCGATTGCAACGTGATGCTGGGCAAGCTGATCCCGGCGCATTTCCCCAGCCTGTTCGGCCCCGACGGCGACCAGCCGATCGACCGCGCGGTGGTGGAACAGCGCTTCGCCGAACTGGTGGACGAAATCGAGGCCGAAACCGGCCAGCGCCATGCGCCGGAACACCTGGCCGAAGGCTTCATCCGCATCGCGGTTGCGGGGATGGCCCACGCGATCAAGCAGATTTCCGTGGCGCGCGGACATGACGTGACGGGCTATGCCCTGTCCTGCTTCGGCGGCGCGGGCGGCCAGCATGCCTGCCTGGTGGCTGACGAGCTGGCGATCGATACGGTGCTCATCCACCCGCTCGCCGGGGTGCTCTCCGCCTATGGCATGGGCCTTGCCGCGCGTGCCGTGCTGCGCGAGGCGAGCCTTGGCTTGCCGCTTGACGCCGTCAGCATGGCCGAGGTCGAGGCGGCGACCGCGCGCCTCTCGGCCGAAGCGGCGGAGCAGCTTGGCCTTGCGCCAGAGCGGACCGAGGTGCGCCTGTTCCTGCGCCGCGAGGGTTCGGAAAACGCTATCGAATTGCCTCCGGATGCGCCCGAGGCGCTGGCCGCCGCCTTCACCGCCGCTCACCGCGCGCAGTTCGGCTATGATGGCGGCGGCGCGCTGGTGATCGACCGGGTGCGGGTGGAGGCTCTCGCCGGAGAGGGCGACAGCGCCGCGCTCGCCTGGCCGCTGGCGGACAACAGCGGCCCGCCGCTGGAGCAGGCCCTGTGCCACATGGAGGGCAAGGCGCGGCAGGTGCCGGTGTACGACCGCGCCGAACTGGCCGCCGGTTTTACCGCTCCGGGCCCGCTGATCCTCGTCGACCCGCTGGCGACCACCGTGGTCGAACCGGGCTGGTCGCTGAGCGTTGATCCCGATGGCACCCTGCGCCTCACCCGCACCGCGCCGCGCGTGCAGGGCCAGGTCAGCGGGACCGAGGCGGACCCGGTGCGGCTGGAAATCTTCAACGGCCTGTTCATGGCGATTGCCGAGGAAATGGGCACCGCGCTCGCTCGCAGCGCGACCAGCGTGAACATCCGCGAACGACTCGATTTTTCCTGCGCGCTGTTCGATGGTGCGGGGCGGCTGGTGGCCAATGCGCCGCATATGCCGGTCCACCTCGGCTCGATGGGGGAAAGCGTCCAGACCGTGCTGCGCGCGCGTGCGGGCGGGGCCGATGGACGCGGCATTCGGCGCGGCGATGCCTATGTGCTCAACGCCCCCTATGCGGGCGGCACGCACTTGCCGGACATCACGGTGATCGCCCCGGTTTTCGTGAGCGAACAGGGTGATAAGCCGGACTTCTTCGTCGCGGCGCGGGGGCATCACGCCGATGTCGGCGGGATCGCGCCGGGCTCCATGCCGCCCGGCAGCCGGACCATCGCCGAGGAAGGCGTGCTGCTCGACAATGTCCTGCTGCTCGATGAAGGGCGGCTGTGCGAGGCGGAGCTGCGCGCGCTGCTCTCCTCGGGCGAATACCCCTCGCGCAATGTCGATCAGAACATGGCCGATCTGGCCGCCCAGCTTGCCGCCTGCGCGCGCGGGGCGAAGGGGCTGTCGGCGGCCTGCGCCGAGCATGGGACGCAGGTGGTCAAGGCCTACATGGGCCACGTCCACGCCAATGCCGAGGAAGCGGTGCGGCGGCTGGTCGCGCGGCTGTCCGATGGCAGGTTCCGGCTGGAGATGGACAATGGCGCGGTGATCGCTGTGGCGGTCGGCGTGGACCGCGCCGCGCGCCACGTCACCATCGATTTCGCCGGCACCAGCGCCCAGCTGCCGGGCAATTTCAACGCGCCCTTCAGCGTGGTGCGCGCCGCGACGATGTACGTCCTGCGCACCATGATCGACGATCCGATCCCGATGAACGAGGGCTGCCTGGCGCCCGTCACGATCCGCGTGCCCGAAGGCTCGATGCTGAACCCCCGCTATCCCGCCGCCGTGGTCGCGGGCAATGTCGAGACCAGCCAGGCGGTGACCGACGCGCTGTTCGGCGCGTTTGGCGCGCTCGCCGCCAGCCAGGGGACGATGAACAACTTCACCTTCGGCAACGCGCGCTACCAGTATTACGAGACCATCGCCGGCGGGGCGGGCGCGGGGCCGGGGTTCGACGGCGCCAGCGCGGTGCAGACCCACATGACCAACAGCCGCCTGACCGATCCCGAAGTGCTGGAAACCCGCTTTCCGGTGCTGCTGGAAGAGTTCGCGATCCGGCGCGGTTCGGGCGGCATTGGCCAGTGGCGCGGCGGCGACGGGGCAGTGCGGCGGCTGCGTTTCCTTGAGCCGATGCAGGCGGGCATTCTTTCGGGACGACGCCATACCGCGCCGTTCGGGCTGGCGGGCGGCGGGGAAGGAGCCAGGGGAATCAATCGCCTGGAGAAAAGCTCGGGTGAGGTTGAGGTTCTGGAGTCCACCGCCAGCGTCGATGTGGCGCCGGGCGATGTGATGGTGATCGAGACGCCGGGCGGGGGAGGCTACGGAGCGGCATGAGCCAGACCATGAACCTGTGGGCCCTCTCCGGCATCGCGGTGATGATCGCGGGCTTCGCGCTGCGCTTCAATCCGCTGCTGGTGGTCGCCGCCGCTGCGGGAGCCACCGGCCTTGCCGCTGGCCTCGATCCGGTCGCGATCATCTCGGCCTTCGGCAAGGCGTTCAACGATACCCGCTATGTCAGCGTGGTGTGGATCGTACTGCCGGTGATCGCGCTGCTGGAACGCCACGGCCTGCAGGAACGCGCCCGCGTGCTGATCGAGGGCATGAAGGGCGCGACTTTTGCCCGTCTGCTCACCGGCTACCTGCTGCTGCGCCAGTTGACCGCCGCGCTGGGGCTGACCTCGATCGCCGGCCACGCCCAGACCGTGCGCCCGCTGGTCGCGCCGATGGCCGAGGCGGCAGCCGATCCGCACGACGAGGCGACGCGCGAGGAGGTCAGGGCGCTGGCCGCCGCGACCGACAATGTCGGGCTGTTCTTTGGCGAGGACGTGTTCATCGCCATCGGCTCGATCCTGCTGATGAAGGGCTTCATGGCCCAGCAGGGGATCGAACTGGCGCCGTTCGAGCTGTCGGTCTGGGCGATCCCGACCGCGCTGTTCGCCTTTGCGATCCACGCCTTCCGGCTGTGGCGGTTCGAGCGGCGGAGGCTGCGGCGATGATTGGCCTCGCTCAGGTCTACCTCGTCGCCGGGCTGTGCTTTGCCGCCTTCGCGCTGCTTTCGGCGCGCGATGCGGGCAATCCCCGGCGGTGGATCAACGCCGCATTCTGGGGGCTGCTGGCGCTGTCGATGCTGGCGGGCGATCGGCTGGGCGATTTCGGTAACGGGCTGCTGGTGCTGGCCCTCGTTGGCCTTGCCGCGCTGGGGCTGGGCAAGGGCAGCGGCGGATCGAGCGCGGAGGAGCGCGGCGAGGGTGCCGCGCGGCATGGCAATCGCCTGTTCCTCCTCGCGCTGGTGATCCCGCTCGCCGCACTGGCCGGGACGCTCGGCTTCAAGCACCTGCCCGCACTGGTTGATCCCAAGCAGGTGACGCTGGTCAGCCTGTCGCTCGGCGTGCTCCTCGCGCTGGCCATCGGAATGGTCTGGCTGCGCCCGCGCGCCCTCGCGCCGCTGGAAGACGGACGGCGGCTGATGGATGCGGTCGGCTGGGCGGCGATACTGCCGCAGATGCTCGCCAGCCTGGGCGCGGTCTTCGCGCTCGCCGGGGTGGGCGAAGTGGTCGGCGGTCTGATGAGCGGAGTGATCCCCGAGGGAAGCCTGCTCGCCGCCGTGATTGCCTATGGCCTGGGCATGGCGCTGTTCACCATGGTCATGGGCAACGCCTTTGCCGCTTTCCCGGTGATGACCGCCGCGATTGGCCTGCCGCTGCTGATCCACCAGTACCACGGCGATCCGGCGATCGTCGCCGCCATCGGGATGCTGGCTGGCTTCTGCGGCACGCTGATGACGCCGATGGCCGCCAATTTCAACGTCGTCCCCGCCGCGCTCCTCGACCTCAAGGACCGCAACGCCGTGGTCAAGGCGCAGGTCGGCACGGCGCTCCCCCTCCTGGCGATCAACATCGCGCTGATCTGGTTCCTGGCCTTCCGATGAGCACTCTCACCCCCGACATCGCCGCGCGCTTCATGGCGCTGACCAGCGGCCACCTGACCCGCGAATATCCGCACAAGCTCGACCATGTGCTGGACGGGCCGGAGGACGCGGCTACGCCAAGCCAGCTCCACCCGATCTTCCACGGCAGTTTCGACTGGCACTCCTGCGTCCACGGCTGGTGGCAGGTACTCCGCCTCGCGCGGTTGTTCCCCGACCTGCCCGAAGCGGAGGCCGTGCGCCAGCTTGCCGCGCGGATGTTGACGGCGGACAACTTCGCGGCGGAAACTGCCTATCTCGCCCGGCCGTCGGCGCGCGGTTTCGAGCGGCCCTATGGCTGGGCCTGGGCGCTGGCGCTGCACGCCGAGATGCGGCGGCACGATGCGGCATGGGCGGGCCATGCGGAGGCCTTCGCGGCGGCGTTCGCCAGGCGGTTCCATGATTTCCTGCCGCTCCAGACCTATCCGATCCGGGTCGGCACCCACTACAATTCGGCCTTTGCCATGACCCTCGCGCGAGACTGGGCGATGGAGCACGATGCCTCGCTCGTTCACCTGATCGACGCGCGCGCACAAAACTGGTTCGGGGCTGATCGCGGCTGCCAGGCGTGGGAGCCGGGCGGGGACGAGTTCCTCTCCTCCGCGCTGTGCGAGGCGCTGGTGATGAGCCGGGTGCTCGGCGCGGAGTTCTCCGGCTGGTTCGACCTGTTCCTGCCCGACGCGGCGGAGGGACTGCCCGAAACGCTGTTCACCCCCGCCACGGTCAGCGACCGCAGCGATGGCAAGATCGCCCACCTTGACGGGCTGAACCTCAGCCGTGCCTGGTGCTGGCGGGCGATTGCCCGCGCGGTGGGAGAGGGGCATCCGGTTGCGGCGCGGGCAAGGGAGACGGCAAACATGCACCTTGCCGCCGCACTGCCCCACGTCGCGGGCGACTACATGGGTGAGCACTGGCTGGCGACCTTCGCCCTGCTGGCGCTGGAGATCGGCTAACCACATCCGTTCGTGTCGAGCGTAGTCGAGACACGTGGGCGCCAGCGTGTCTCGACTACGCTCGACACGAACGGGAGGTTTGGATTCTAGGTCAGGGCCTTGCGCCCCAGCGCGATTGCGCCCGTGATCCCGGCATCATTGCCCAGCCCTGGCGTCACGATATAGCGCTCCAGCCCCGGATCGAGATGAGGGGAGTGGATGTAGTTCGCGAACCTTGCTTCCGCCGCGCGGCGCAGGGCCTCGATCAGGCCGGGCACCTGCATCACCCCGCCGCCGAAGATCAACCGCTCGGGCATATGGGTCAGCAGCAGCACGGCGGCGAGTTGGGCGAGGTAGTGGGCGATCAATTCGATCCGTTCTTTTCCGGCCAGTTCCCCGCCCCAGCGCGCACGGATCGCGGTGCCGCTGGCCATGCCTTCCACGCAATCGTGGTGGACGCGGCAGGCGCCCGCGAACGTGTCTCCCGGCGCTCGCGCGACAGGCACGTGACCCGCCTCGTAGTGGCCGAAGCCGCCCAGCACCGCGCCATCGCGCACCAGCCCCACTCCGATCCCGGTGCCGACCGTGGCATAGGCGATCAGGCCGCAGCCGCGCCCCGCGCCCGCCAGTCCCTCGCCGATCGCGGCGGCGTTGACGTCGGTGTCGCAGACCACCGGCACGCCGAATTCCGCCAGCGCGGCGATGAAGTTCGCGCCCGGCCAGCCGGTCTTGGGCGTGGTGGTGATGGTGCCATAGCCGGGCGAGCCGGGATCGTTGTCGAACGGGCCGAAGCTGCCGACGCCGAAGGCCGCAATCGGCCCGTGTTCGGCGCTCGCCTGCCGGAAAAAGGCGCACATCTGCGGGAAGGTGACTTCGGCGGAAACGCTATCGATCCGCCCGCGCGCCAGCACTTCGCCATCCTCGCGCGCCAGCGCCAGCACGAATTTCGTGCCGCCTGCCTCTATCGCCCCGATCAGCCGCTGCTCCATGGCCATGACCTGCCAGCCCGCTGCCCGCTTGCCAAGGGGCGCTGCTTGCGAGCGGTTCGCGGATGACAAGCGCGCGCACCGGGCCTAAGGGCGCAGCCGTGACCCGCCTGCGCGCCCTGCTGCTGCGCCACCGCGCACTCGCCATCCTGATGGTGGCGGCGGCGCTGTGCCTCAAGGCTCTGGTGCCTGCGGGCTACATGCTGGAAGCCGGGCACAAGGTGCTGACCGTTGCGGTCTGCATGGACAGCTCGGGCCACACTGTGACCCGCGACATCGTCGTCCCGATGAAGGGCTCGCCCGCTGGCGAGGCCGCCAGGCACGCCGAAGCGGGCAAGGCCTGCGCCTGGTCCTCGCTTGGCATGGCCTCGCTGGCGGGAGCCGATGCGCTGCTGCTGGCCGCCGCGCTGGCCTTCATCCTTGCGCTGGGTTTCGCCCCTGCGACCGCGCCGCGCCCGCGCCGCGCGGTGTGGCTGCGCCCGCCGCTGCGCGGACCCCCGCTGACCGCCTGAACCAAACCGGCTCTGCCCGAGCCTGACGCCGCGCGCCGCCAACCGGCGCGGGCGACCTACCCTCATGTGTTCAGGAATGTTTCCCATGTCTTTTTCGCGCGCGCTTTGCGCCTCGCTGCTTGCCACTTCCTGCCTGCTTCCCGCCGCCGCCCTGGCGCAGGACGCCACCAGCCTGCCCCCGGTCGACGTCGAATCCGCGACAAGCGGCGCAGGCGAGGCCGCTCCGCTGGGCGGCGCGGTGGTGGGCCGCGATGAAATCCGCCGCCGCCAGGCGGGCACCAGCGACACGGCCGACCTGCTGCGCTCCGTTCCGGGCGTCAGCGCCAATACGGGCGGGGGCTTTTCCTCGAT
>Ga0208823_1002192_pt1 | contig 14838 bp, 10 predicted proteins | sample AD_UKC075_MetaG_FD_184440 | JGI IMG/M metagenome (GOLD analysis project Ga0208823, IMG submission 184440) | Active sludge microbial communities of municipal wastewater-treating anaerobic digesters from USA - AD_UKC075_MetaG (SPAdes) (version 2) | ecosystem: Engineered > Bioreactor > Anaerobic >... | reverse complement strand
AGCAGCGTGTTGGCGTCCGGCGGCAGATACACCCGGACCACCTGGGCGCTCTTGTTGACGACGTGGTCGATGAAGCCGGGGTCCTGATGGCTGAACCCGTTGTGGTCCTGACGCCAGACATGGCTGGACAGTAGGTAATTCAGGCTGGCCACCGGCCGCCGCCACGGAATCTCGTTGGTGACCTTCAACCACTTGGCGTGCTGGTTGAACATCGAGTCGATGATGTGGATGAATGCCTCGTAGCAGTTGAACAGGCCGTGCCGCCCGGTCAGCAGGTAACCCTCCAGCCAGCCCTGGCACTGATGCTCCGAGAGCATCTCCACCACCCGGCCCGCCCGGGCCAGGTGTTCGTCGACCTCCGGGCCGAAAAGCTCTGCCGACCACTGCTTGTCGGTGACCTCGAAGACGGCCTGCAACCGGTTGGAGGCCGTCTCGTCGGGCCCGAAGATGCGGAAGTTGTCCGGGTTGAGTCGGATGACGTCGGTGAGCCACTGGCCGAGGACCCGGGTGGCCTCGGCGACGGTCGCGCCCGGGGCGGGGACGTCGACGCCGTACTCCCGGAAGTCCGGCAGACGCAGGTCCTTGAGCAGCAGGCCGCCGTTGGCGTGCGGGTTGTCACTCATCCGCAGGTGCCCGGGTGGTGCGAGGGCGGCCAGGTCGGCGCGCAACGTCCCGGCCTCGTCGAACAGTTCGTCGGCGCGGTAGGAGCCCAGCCAGTCGGCCAGCACCTGCAGGTGCTCCGGGGTGTCGCGGGCGCTGGCCAGCGGAACCTGGTGTGCCCGCCACGATCCGGTGGTCTTCTTGCCGTCGATGTAGGCCGGACCGGTCCAGCCCTTCGGGTGGCGGAAGATGATCATCGGCCAGTGCGGGCGCTCCACACCGGGGGAGGATTTGATCGCGGCGATCTCGTCGAGCACCTCGTCGAGCAGTGCGGCGAACCGGCGGTGCGCCTCCGCGTGATCCTCGTCCTCCTTGGCCTCGAAGAAGTACGGGTTGTGGCCGTAGCCGACCATCAGGCTGCGCAACTCGTCCTGCGAGATCCGGTCGAGGATCGTCGGATTGGCGATCTTGTACCCGTTGAGGTGCAGGATCGGCAGCACCACACCGTCTTTGGCGGGGTTGATGAACTTGTTGGAATGCCAACTGGTCGCCAACGCCCCAGTCTCGGCCTCGCCGTCGCCGACCACCGCGACCACCAGGAGGTCCGGGTTGTCGAATGCCGCGCCGTAGGCGTGGGACAGCGCATAACCCAACTCGCCGCCCTCGTGGATGGAACCGGGGGTCTCCGGGGCCACATGCGACGGGATGCCGCCGGGGAAGGAGAACTGCCGGAACAGCCGGCGCAGACCCTCGGCGTCGGAGGTGATGTCGGGGTAGTACTCGGTGTAGGTGCCGTCCAGGTAGGCGTTGGCCACCAGGCCCGGGCCGCCGTGGCCCGGCCCGGTGAGATAGATGGTCGACTGGCCGCGCTCGGCGATCACCCGGTTGAGGTGGGCGTAGAGGAAGTTCAGCCCGGGGGTGGTGCCCCAGTGCCCGAGCAGTCGCGGCTTGACGTCGTCGCGGGTCAGCGGCCGGCGCAGCAACGGGTTGTCCAGCAGGTAGATCTGTCCGACGGACAGGTAGTTCGCCGCCCGCCACCAGCCGTCGAGGCGGGCGATGGTGTCATCGCTCACCGCCGACCCGGTCGAGATGGCCCAGGGTGTGCCGATCGTTGCCGTCATCTTGCCCACCAATTCCTCGATTGTCGGATTCAGTCTTGGATGGTGACCGGGCCGACGTTCCAGATGTCGTCGCAGTACTCGGCGATCGCCCGGTCCGAGGAGAACTTGCCGCTGCGTGCGGTGTTGAGGATCGACATCCGGGTCCACCTCGGCACGTCGCGCCAGGTCGCGCTGACCTCATCCTGGCTGCGGATGTAGTCGGCGTAGTCGGCCAGCACCAGGAAGTAGTCGTGGTCGGTCAGGTTGGAGACCAGCGGCTGGAAGACGTGCGAATCACCATGGGAGAACGCCCCATTGGAGATCAGGCCCAGCACGGCGGCGAGTTCGGGGTTGGACTCGACGTAGTCGCGCGGACGGTAGCCGCGGCTCTTGACCTCGTGCACCTCGTCGACGGTCAGCCCGAACAGGAAGAAGTTCTCCGGCCCGGCCTCCTCGCGCATCTCGACGTTCGCCCCGTCCAGGGTGCCGATAGTCAATGCCCCGTTCATCATGAACTTCATGTTCCCGGTGCCCGACGCCTCCTTGCCGGCGGTCGAGATCTGCTCGGACAGATCGGCGGCCGGGTAGATCAACTGGCCGTTCTGCACGTTGAAGTTCGGGATGAACGCCACCCGTAACTTGTCCCTGGTGTCGGGGTCGTTGTTCACCGTCTCGCCGATCGAGGTGATCAGCTTGATCATCAGCTTGGCCATGGTGTAGCCCGGTGCAGCCTTGCCGCCGAAGATGAAAGCCCTTGGCGGAATGTCCAATCCGGGATTCTGCTTGAGCCGGTGATAGAGCGTGGCGATGTGCAGGGCGTTGAGGTGCTGGCGCTTGTACTCGTGGATCCGCTTGACCTGGATGTCGAACATCCAATCCGGGTTCAGGTCGATGCCGGTGTGCGCGAGGACGTACTCGGCCAGTCGGGCCTTGTTGGCGCGCTTGACAGCCCGCCACCGCTGCTGCAGGGCGGGGTCGTCGGCCACCGGTTCGAGTTCGCGCAGCCGGTCCATGTGGGTCAGCCAGTCCCCGCCGACGGTGTCGTCGAGCAGGTCGCGCAGGCCGGGGTTGGCCAGCGCGACGAACCGCCGCGGGGTGACGCCGTTGGTCTTGTTCGAGAACCGCTCCGGCCACATCTCGTAGAAGTCTTTGAGGACAGTCTCTTTCAGCAGATCCGAGTGCAGTGCGGCGACGCCGTTGATGGCGTGGCTGCCGACGGTGGCCAGGTGCGCCATCCGGATGGTCTGGTTGCCGTCCTCGCCGATCAGCGACATCCGGCGCACCCGGGCGTCGTCGCCGGGGAACTTCGCCCGCACCTCGTCGAGGAACCGGCGGTTGATCTCGTAGATGATCTCCAGGTGCCGCGGCAGGAACCGGGCGAACATCGACAGCGGCCAGGTCTCCAGCGCCTCCGGAAGCAGGGTGTGGTTGGTGTAGGCCAGCGACGCGACGGTGATCTCCCAGGCTTCGTCCCAGTCCAGGGCGTGCTCGTCGATCAGCAGCCGCATCAGTTCGGCCACCGCGATCGACGGGTGGGTGTCGTTGAGCTGGATGGCCACCCGGTTGGGCAGCTCCTGAATGGGTAGCTGGGCGAAGTCCCGCAGCAGGTGCAGGATGTCCTGCAGCGAGCAGGACACGAAGAAGAACTGCTGCAGCAACCGCAGTTGCTTGCCGACCTCGGGCTCGTCGTTGGGATAGAGCACCTTGGTGACGGTCTCGGACTGGACCTGGTCCTCCATCGCCCGGTAGTAGTCGCCGGCGTTGAACGCGTCCAGGGCCAGCGCCTGCAGGGCGTGCGCGCTCCACAGCGTCAGGGTGTTGCAGGTGTTGACCCCGTAGCCCTGGATCGGGGTGCCGAAGTACATGCCCTTGACCTGGCGCTGCGGAACCCACCGCACCCGGTACTCGCCGCGCTCGTCGGTGTAGGACTCGGTGTGGCCGCCCCAGTTGACGACGTAACTCAACTCCGGTTTGGCGATCTCCCAGGGGTTGCCCTCATCAAGCCAGTTGTCGGTCTTCTCGACCTGCCAGCCGTCGCGGATCTCCTGGTCGAAGATGCCGAACTCGTAGCGGATGCCGTAGCCGACGGCCGGGCGCTCCAGGGTGGCCAGCGAGTCGAGGTAGCAGGCGGCCAACCGGCCCAGACCGCCGTTGCCCAGGCCCGGCTCCTCCTCGCAGGCCAGCACCGCGTCGTAGTCCTGCCCGAGTTCGGCCAGCGCGGTGCGGACCTCGTCCTCGATCCCGAGATTGAGCAGGTTGTTGCCCAGGTGCGGCCCCAAGAGGAACTCCGCCGAGAGGTAGACCGCCACCTTGCGGCTCAGATCGAGGTAGGTCTGGGTGGTTTCGGTCCACCGCTTCTGCATCCGGTCGCGCACCGCCAGGGCCAGCGCGTGGTAGTAGTTCTGCGTGGTGAGCAGGGCGGCGGGCCGGCCCAGCGAGTAGAGCAGGTGGTCTTCGATGGCCCGGCGCAACGAGGCGGCGTCCATTCCGGTGCGGACGTCCTCGGCGGCGTGCTTCCCCTGCGGCGAGGGCGCGGCCCCTGCCCCGGAGGTGGTAGCCGAGGAACCGGCCGGAGTGTTGGTGACATCGCCCATGGTGTGTGTTTCTCCGTTGTGATCAGCCCTGCGTGGTGGCTGGAGTATTTCACCGGCACGTGGGTGACGTGCCGGAATCAGGTAGCGCCGGGGTGAACACCGGGCGCCGGGTTCGTAGCGCGGGTCATCGTGGCTCTTCGGGGATGGGCTGATGGAAGTGCCCGGAGGTGCCCGGTCGCCCCACTTCCGGGTCGGTGAGCGGGATGCTCCAACTCGGCAGTCCCAGCGCGGTGGACAGCGAACCGAGCAGGCCGTCGCGGTGGGGTGCCGTCATCCCGTGGTCCTCGAGCAACTCGCCGTTGCCGGAGGTGACGTCGGCAATGCTGAACAGCGATTCCGAGCCGGCGTCGAAGTAGCCGGTGTGTTCGGTCCACGGCTTCCAGGTCCAGCCGGGCACCTCGGCCTTGAACCGGGTGGAGCCGAAACCGTCGGCGGCCGGGTCGGCGCCGAGGCCGACCTCGAGGGTGGGCTGCCCGGTGAACGGGAGCGTTCCGTTGATGCCGGCGATCGCGGTGACCGGGTCGGTCGAGGCGGAACCGACGTAGACCCGGCCGTCCTCGGGCAGGTGGAAGTCCGCGGCGGTGCGGGCCAGATCGGTGCCCGGGGAGCCGACCAGCACGATGTCGTCGGCGCGCATCCCGGAACCGGCGGCGGCGTCGGCGACCGCGGTCGACCCGTAGGAGTGCCCGATCACGGTGACGTGGTCCTCGCCGAGGTGGGTCGAGGCGAGGGCGTTGACGTCCGAGGCCAGGGCGGCGCCGCCCTGCCGGGCCAGATCCGGCTGGGTGACCCGCGGGTCCACCAGGCTGTTGGGGGCGTCGAAGCCCATCCAGGCAATGACGGAGTGGGCGCTGCCCGGTTCGGTGCGGGCCAGTTCCTGATGCAACAGTGCGGCGTCGGGATCGGTCAGCCAACCACTCGCGACGCTGGTCGAGGTGCCGGGGACGACGACCGCGGTGTCATCGGCCGTGTCGGGGTTGCCGATCGCGATCGCGGCCCGGCCCTGGCCGCCGAATGCCTCGGGCCGGTAGATCCACAGCAGCGTCGGCGACCCGGCGAGTTCGGCGTTCTGATCCAGACCCAGCTGGACCCGGGTGGCGTTGGCGTACCGCGTCATCTGGGCGGGGGTGAGCCCGTACCGCTGCGGGTTGGCGACCACCTCAGCGACGGTTACCCGGTGCTGGGCCGCCGCGTCGGTGACCCGTTGCAGGTCGGCGGCCATCGCCATCCGGTTGGCGGTGTCGCGGTCGGCGACCGGGATGCCGTCGTAGTTGCCGTAGCGCTCCGGGTTGGCCGAGATCAGAGCGGCGCGTTCGGAGTCGATCAGGGAGTCCCACCACCGGGCGATGGCCTCGGCGGGTAGCGCTGCCGGTCCTTCGGTGGGCGCGGCGGGGGAGCGCGGCGGGGCCCACTGCTCGGCCAGTGAGATCGCCTGCGTGAGTTCGGTGTCCACCCGGTTGGCCCGGTCGATGATCTCGGCCAGGCGGGCGGACAGCAGGTCGGCCCCAGCGTTGATCTGTGCACCCCGCCCGGGAAGGCCCGGGGTGGGAAGGATCGTGCTGGACTCGCGGTCAATATCGAGATGGGCGCGGTGGGCGTCGTCCTCCAGCCTGCGCAGGTCCGCCTTGAGGCTGTCGATCTCCTCAGCGGCGCGTTCGGCCGCGCGGGCCACCGCGCGGGCCTCCTCGGCGTGGGCTTCGAGTTCGGCGCGGGTGGCCGCCATCGACGCGTGCGCGGCCGCGGCGGCCAGACCGTCCCAGAGTGCGAACGCCGGCAGCGTCGCCAATGCGAGGGACGTCTCGGCGGCTGCGTCGGCTCGACTGGTCGCCGCGGCGGCGACATCTCGGACCGTCGCCGGATCCCACCGGTCGATATCGGCGACGGCCAGTGTCATGCCGGACCCTGGACGCCGGACAGTCCGCCGGCGTGGCCGGAGTCCATCTCGGTGAACGTCAACCCGCTGATCCGCAAAGCCTCGCTGTGCTGGTAGATGCGGAGGTTCAACCCGGTGCTCGTCTCGGCCCAGCGCTGGGCGGTGGCCGCCAGTGCCGCCTGGGAGTTGCCGACCCAGCCGGAAAGGGCGGTGTCAACGCTGGTGGCGGCGGTGTTGTGCGCGGACAGCACGCTCTGGGCGTGGGTGGCCGCCGCTGCCGCTGACGCGGCGAGCAGTCCCGGATGAACGTTCATCGTATTCGGCACCCGTGCCCTCCGCCCGGCTCCAGCAAACAAGGTGCCGCAAAATTATCAACTCCTGCCGAACCGGCAAGTCGGTCGGCCGCGACAGTCCACAACCGGCCGTCGCGTCGTGTCCGGCACCGGCGGTAGGGTCGGCGAACACCGACCGGAGACGAGGATCACCGTGCTGGAACGTATCGCCCGGCTTGCCATCGCGGCGCCGCGGAAGGTGCTCATGGTCGCGGGCCTGCTGGCTGTGTTGCTCGGCATCTTCGGGGTGCCGGTGGCCGACAAGCTCTCGCCGAGCGGCTTTCAGGATCCGACCGCCGAGTCGTCGCGGGCCGCCCGCCTGCTGACCGAGAAGTTCGGCCAGGGCGACGTTCCGCTGGTCATCGTCGTCACCGCCCCGGACCGCTATGACAGTCCCCGGACCGTCGTCGTCGTCACCGGCATCCTCGACCAGCTCAACAAGTCCGGGAAGGTGGCCGGGGTCACCTCGGCCTGGACCACCCCGCAACCGGCGAACGAGGCACTGCTGAGCGCGGACCGCAAGTCCGGCCTGATCGTCACCGGGATCGTGGGCCCCGAAAGCCAGCAGCAGGCCTACGCCAAGGAACTCACCGACGCCATCGTCGGAGACCGCAACGGCGTGCAGGTCCTGGCGGGTGGCGCGGCCATGGTGAACCTCCAGGTCACCGAACAGTCCAAACGGGATCTGCTGGTGCTGGAGGCGATCGTCGTCCCGCTGAGCTTCCTGGTGCTGATCTGGGTGTTCGGCGGGCTGTTCGCCGCCGCGCTGCCGGTCGGGGTGGGGGTGCTGGCGATCCTCGGGTCGCTGGCGGTGCTGCGCGCCGTCACCTCGTTCACCGATGTGTCGATCTTCGCCCTCAACCTCACTACCGCAATGGGTTTGGCGCTGGCCATCGACTACACGCTGCTGATGGTCAGCCGGTACCGCGACGAACTCGCCGAGGGTGCCAGCCGGGAGCAGGCCATCGTCACCACCATGCGCACCGCCGGGCGGACCGTGCTGTTCTCGGCGGTGATCGTCGCGCTGTGCATGGCGGTGCTGGTGCTGTTCCCGATGAACTTCCTGAGGTCCTTCGCCTACGCCGGGGTGGCGACCGTCGCGTTCGCCGCGGTGGCGGCGGTGATCGTCACGCCCGCGGCCATCGTGCTCATCGGTGACCGGTTGAACTCCCTGGACGTGCGGCGGGCGATCCGGCGACTGCTGGGCCGCCCGGAGCAGGCACCCAAGCCCGTCGAGCAGCAGTTCTGGTACCGGTCGACGAAATTCGTGATGCGCCGGGCGGTGCCGATCGGACTGGCGGTGGTCGCCCTGCTGGCGGTGCTGGGCGCGCCGTTCTTCGGGGTGAAGCCGGGATTCCCGGACGATCGGGTGCTGCCGAAGTCGGCCTCGGCCCACCAGGTCGGTGACATGCTGCGCGCCGATTTCGCCATCGACTCCGACTCCGAGGTGCCGATCGTCATCCCCGACTCGGCCGGACTCGACCGGGCCGAGGTTGACCGGTACGCGGCCGCGTTGTCGACAGTGCCCGAGGTGAACTCGGTGTCCGCGCCCAGTGGGACGTTCATCGGCGGCCGGTTGGCCGGGCCGCCACTGGCCGCCACCGGCGAGGCCGGCGGTGCGACGCTGCTGACCGTCGGCACCTCGCTGCCGCTGTTCTCCGATTCGTCGGAGACCCAACTCACCCGACTGCACGAGGTGTCCACCCCCGGCGGCCGGGATGTGGAGTTCGGCGGGTTGGCGCAGACCAACCGGGACAGCGTGGCGGCGATCACCTCCCGGTTGCCGCTGGTGCTGAGCCTGATGGCGGTCATCATGCTGGTGCTGCTGTTCCTGCTCACCGGCAGCGTGGTGCTACCGGTCAAGGCGCTGATCCTGAACATGCTGTCGTTGTCCGCGGCGTTCGGGGCGATGGTGTGGATCTTTCAGGACGGGCACCTGGGTGCGCTGGGCACCACGGCCACCGGGACGCTGGTGGCGAACATGCCGGTGCTGCTGTTCTGCGTGGCGTTCGGCCTGTCGATGGACTACGAGGTGTTCCTGGTCTCGAGGATCCGGGAGTTCTGGCTGGCCTCTGGAGCCGCTGGGCCGGCGACATCGGGCCGGGTTCAGACCTCCGCCGACAACGACGAGAGCGTGGCACTGGGTCTGGCGCACACCGGCCGGGTGATCACCGCCGCGGCGCTGATCATGGCGATCTCCTTCGCGGCCCTGATCGCCGCGCAGGTGGCGTTGATGCGGTTGTTCGGCACCGGGCTGACCCTGGCGATCCTGATGGACGCCACCCTGGTGCGCCTGGTTTTGGTCCCGGTGTTCATGCACGCGATGGGCAAGTGGAACTGGTGGGCGCCGGCACCGCTGGTGCGGCTGCACCGGGTGTTGGGTATTAGCGAATCGGGTGCGCCGAGGCGGAGTGTTTAGGCCCCCTCAGCCCAGATACTCCGATTCCAAGACTAGGTCCGAGATCAGCGTCTGATACTCGACGTGCGTGCGATGTTCGACGGTCTGCCAGTGCCGGCCCTGCTGCTCGCGCATGAAGGCCCGGTACTTGGGGGAGCCGGGGAAGCCGACGTTGTCGGCCACCACGATCGAGCCCGGGTGCAGCCAGTCGCGTTCGACGATGGCGCGCAGATCGGGGAGATAGGCGTTCTTGTCGTGGTCGATGAACAGGAAATCGACTGTGCCGTTGGTGAACCCGTGTTCGGCTAGCCGGTTCAGGGTGCGCCCGCCGTCGCCGATGGTGCCCACCACGCAGGTGATCCGGTCGCCGACCCCGGCGTGCGCCCAGATCCGGCGCGCGACATCGGCGTTGGCGGCGGACAACTCCACCGAGAACACCCGGGCCGACGGGGCCGCGCGGGCGATCCGCAGTGCCCCGTAACCGCAGTAGGTGCCCAGTTCGAGGGCCAGGCGCGGATCCGACCGGCGCACCGCGGCGTCGAGCAGCACCCCCTTCTCGTCACCGACGTTGACCAGGAACGACTTTTCGTAGGCATACCGGTCGATGGCGCTCAGGACGTCGTCGATATCGCCCCGGCGGGCATGTGCCTCGACGTAGTCCGCCGCGGCGGCCTCCCGGCCGTCGCCCAACTGCCCGGTGGTGTTGAACTTCCGGATGCCGGCACCGGTGCGCAGCACCGACCAGCGCAACATCGGCAGCCGCCTGCGAAGGCTCATGCGGCTACGCTACGCCGGATGGGAACACTGCCGGCGTCGCACGGGTCCCGCCGGATTCTCGCGCTCTCCTACGGGGTGCTGTGCCACCTGTGCTTCCTGCTCGGCGTCGGGACGATGATGGCCGCGATGTACTTCGGCATGAGCCGCTCGATCGGGACCGTCGCGCCGCCGTGGAACTGGATTGCCAACGCCGCGTTGCTGATCCAGTTCCCGCTCGTCCATTCGCTGCTGCTCGGTACGCGAGGCAGGGCAGTGCTGGGGCGGCTTGCGCCGGCGGGGACCGGCAGCACCCTGTCGACGACCACCTACGCGACGATCGCCGCGGTGCAGGTGTTCCTGCTGTTCGGGCTCTGGTCGCCGACCGGAACCGTGTGGTGGCAGGCCAGTGGGCCCGCGCTGGTCGGGATGAGCCTGCTGTACGCGGTGTCGTGGCTGCTGCTGGGCACGTCGATGGCCAATGCCGGGCTGGCGCTGCAGACCGGCAGCCTGGGCTGGGTCGCACTGTTCCGGGGCGTCAAACCGGTGTACCCGCCGATGCCGGTGACGGGATTGTTCCGGCTGACCCGCCAGCCGATCTACGTCTCCTTCACGCTGACGCTGTGGACCGTGCCGACCTGGACCCCCGACCAGTTGGTGCTCGCGCTGACCCTGACGGCGTAGTGCCTGGCCGTACCGTTACGCAAGGAAGCCCGCTTTCGCCGCATCTACGGGGCGGAGTTCGAGCGCTACGCCGACGCGGTCCCGTACTGGCTTCCGCTGCCCCGCAAGCGCCGGTGAGTCGATCCGGTCCGCTCATGTGTGACGGGTGACTGACGCCCTCGTGGGCCACCTGCTGTTGACGGATTCCCTCGCCGGAATCGCGGCATACTGGGGTGATGGCCAGTGAATCCGGTGCTGCCGCCCGTCCCGTCAGCACGATCGTCGGTGTGCAGGGCGTCGTGCCGCCGAACCGTTACAGCCAGGCCGAGATCACCGAGGAGTTCCTGCGGTTCCCCGCCTTCGCCGGCCACGGCGATATCGTGCGCAGTCTGCACCGCTCGGCGAAGGTCAACCATCGCCACCTCGTCCTGCCCATCGAGGCCTACCGCGATCTGCGCGATTTCGGCGAAGCCAACAACCTGTTCATCGAACACGCGGTGGAACTCGGGTGCGCGGCGGTCACCGCGGCACTCGACGAAGCCGGCCTGCGGCCCGAGGACGTCGACCTGATCATGTCGACCACGGTGACCGGGATCATGGTTCCCTCGCTGGAAGCCCGGGTGGCCGCGCGTCTGGGCTTGCGGCCCGACGTCCGGCGGGTGCCGATCTTCGGACTGGGCTGCGTGGCCGGCGCGGCCGGGGTGGCCCGACTTAACGATTACCTGCGGGGCGCACCCGATGACGTCGCGGTGCTGTTGTCGGTGGAGTTGTGTTCGCTGACCTTCCCCGCGTTGAAGGCCGAGATCCCCGGTCTGGTCGGCGGGGCACTGTTCGGCGACGGTGCGGCGGCGGTGGTGGCGGTCGGCGAGCGACGGGTCCAGCGGATGGGCCTGCGCGGGCCGCAGGTCATCGACTCCCGGAGCCACCTCTACCCGGATTCGTTGCGCACCATGGGCTGGGACGTCGGTGCGGACGGGCTGGAACTGGTCCTGTCCGCCGATGTGCCCGAGGTCGTCGGGCGCTACCTCAACGGTGACGTCACCGGCTTCCTGGCCGACCACGACCTCGCTATCGACGACATCCGGACCTGGGTCAGCCACCCCGGCGGTCCCAAGGTGATCGAGGCGATCGTCGACAGTCTCGGACTGGGAGACGACGCACTGGAACTGACCTGGCGGTCGCTGGCCGAGGTCGGCAACCTGTCGTCGTCGTCGGTGCTGCACGTGCTGCGCGACACCATCGCCAAGCGCCCGCCGTCCGGGCCGGGGGTCTTGATGGCGATGGGACCCGGGTTCTGCTCGGAACTGGTTCTGCTGCAATGGCCGTGATCTGGTACACGGCTCTCATCGGTGTCGTCGTCGTCGAACGGGTCGCAGAACTCGTTGTATCCCAACGCAACCTGAAGTGGAGCCGGGCGCAGGGCGGCTATGAGGTCGGAATCGGGCACTACCCGGCGATGGCCGTGCTGCACACCGCCTTCCTGGTCGGCTGCCTGGCTGAGGTCATCCTGCTGGACCGGCCGTTCATCCCGCTGCTCGGATGGGCCATGCTCGCGATCGTCATTGCGGCCCAAGGACTTCGGTGGTGGTGCATCACCACCCTCGGGAAGCAGTGGAACACCCGGGTGGTGGTGATCCCCGGGGCGCCGCGGGTCACCGCCGGGCCCTACCGGTATTTCACGCACCCCAACTACGTTGCCGTCGTCGCCGAAGGTATCGCGCTGCCCCTGGTGCACACCGCCTGGATCACCGCGCTGGTGTTCACCGTCCTCAACGCCGTTCTGCTGACCACCCGGATCCGGGTGGAGAACGACGCCCTGGCGAGGCTGTCGTGATCGACCTGATCGTCGCCGGCGGCGGCCCGGCCGGTCTGGCCACCGCGGCGCACGCGGCCCGCGCGGGGTTGGAGGTGATGGTCCTCGACCGTCGGCGCGGCCCCATCGACAAGGCCTGCGGCGAGGGTCTGATGCCGCACACGCTGCGCCACCTCGAGGCCCTCGGGGTGACCGTGCACGGTAAGGCGTTCGCCGGTATCACCTACACCGACGGCCGTCGCACCGCCCGCGCCGAGTTCCGCACCGGCTCGGGGATGGGGGTGCGGCGCACCGAACTGCACACCGCGCTCACCGAGGCCGCGCAGAACGCCGGGGCGACGATCGTCCGCGCCGAGGTCGGCCCGATCAGCCAGGACGCAGCCTCGGTCCGGTGCGGCGACCTGCGGGCGCGCTACCTGGCCGCCGCGGACGGTCTGCACTCGCCGATCCGGCGTTCCCTGGGGCTCGACCGGCCGTCCCGCGGCCGTCGGCGGTGGGGGATTCGGCGGCATTACCAGGTGGCGCCGTGGACCGACACCGTCGAGGTGCACTGGGCTTCGGGGCGTGGGGGAGTCGGGGGAGCGGAGGCGTACGTCACCCCGGTTGGCGACGGCTGCGTCGGGGTGGCGGTCCTGACCTCCGAGCAGGGCCGGTTCGACGATCAGCTCGCGCGGTTCCCGGCGCTGGGCAGCCGACTGGCCGGGGAGTCGCACGGCTCGGACCGGGCGGCCGGGCCGCTGCGCCAGCGGGTGGCCGGCCGGGCGCTGGGGCGGGTGATGCTGGTCGGTGACGCCGCCGGTTACGTCGACGCACTGACCGGGGAGGGGCTGGGGATCGCGTTCGGGGCCGCCGAACTGGTGGTCGGCTGCGTGCTGGCCGACACAGCAGAGCGCTATGACCGGCAGTGGCGGCGGATGTCGCGCCGGTACCGGGTGCTGACCGCGGGTCTCCTGCACGCCAGCGGGGTGCCGGCCGTCCGGTCGTTGATCGTGCCCGCGGCCGCCGCGCTACCAGGGGTTTTCGCTGGAATCGTGAGCCAACTCGCCTACTAGGGCAGGCTTAGGGTCATGACCGTGGACAGTAGCGACGGGAGCCTGGAGTCGGTGCTGGCTGAGGCCCCGGCACTGATGGCCGCTCGCGCCGAGGGCCTCGCCGAGATGGACGTTTTCGCCGACTGCTCGGCCGACCAACTGGAGGGGCTGGCGGCTCGGTTGCAGCCGGTGCACGCGACGCCCGGGCAGGTTCTGATGAGTCAGGGCGAACAGGCGGTCTCGTTCATCCTCATCGGTTCGGGGACCGCCAAGATCAGCCACCTCTGCGACGACGGCGATGAGATCCTCAACGAGGTGGGCGACGGGGGCATCATCGGGGAGATCGCGCTACTGCGGGACCGGCCGCGCACCGCAACGGTCACCGCGGTGGGGGAGCTCTCGGGCTATCTGGGCGATGCGAAGGCCTTCGCGGCGATGGCCGACCTGCCCGGTGTCAGCGAACGGCTGCTGCGGACCGTCCGGCAGCGACTGGCCGCTTTCATCACACCCATTGCCGTGAGGTTCGCCGACGGCACTGAACTGATGTTGCGCCCGGTGCTGCCCGGGGACACCGAACGGGCCAAGCATCCGTCAGTGGAGTTCTCCGCCGAGACCCTCTACCGCCGGTTCATGTCGACCCGGGCGCCGAGTCCCGCCTTGATGAACTATCTGTTCCAGGTGGATTACGTCGACCACTTCGTCTGGGTGCTAGTCGACGGCAACGACGGTCCGGTCATCGCCGACGCGCGGTTCGTCCGCGACATCAACGACCGCGCGTCGGCGGAGATCGCGTTCATCGTCGCCGACGGCTACCAGGGCCGCGGGATCGGCACCCTGCTGATGGACGCGTTGATCATCGCCGCACAGGTCAGCGGGGTGCACCGCTTCACCGCCCGGTTGCTCGCAGAAAACGGGCCGATGCGGCACATCCTGGAACGCTATGACACCGAGTGGGAGCGCGACGAACCCGGAGTCGTGACAACGGAATTCGACGTTCCCGGACCCGACGGGCTGCGGATCGGTGCAGACCGGGCCGAGGCGATCCGGGCCGTCACCCGGCAGGTGCTGCGGGCAGTCGGCTGACCGCGTTGGCGTAGAGCCTCAGGCGGTGATCTTCGTCTCCGCGTCGATCACCTTCGCCGCCTCGAGGATCACATCGTCCTGGCCCAGCGGCGCGTCGGCGTTGAGTTGCAGGACGACCAGCGAGCCGTCCTTCTCCGGGATCACCGCCGTTTTCTGGGCGATGTACCGGCGGGTGTTCTCGCGCTGATACGAGCCCTGGAACTGGATGGCCTCGAACCCGCCGAGGGTGCTCTTCTGGATCTCCCCGTCCTGTTCGTAGCCGGGCAGGTTCTGCAGGAGGCCCGGGGCGTACTCGAAGATCTTGGCGGCCTCGACGTTGCCGCTGAGTCGGGAGATGATCGCGGTCATGAACGGCGGGTCGGCAGGATCCTCGGCCTTCTCGTACACGATCGCGCCGTAGGCCCACTCCGGCCTTTGGTTGCCGGCCGGACGCCAGCCGGGCGGCATCGGGAACTGGAACGACGGCGGGCCGGGGTCCCCCTGTTTGATCGCGGTCTCGATGATCTTGTTCTCGGCGACGTAGTCGGCGATGGTCTTCTTCGCCGTGGCCGGGGCCGCACTGGTGGTTGTGCTCGTCGCGGCGGTGGTCTCGGTCGTC
>Ga0208823_1002181_pt1 | contig 14871 bp, 15 predicted proteins | sample AD_UKC075_MetaG_FD_184440 | JGI IMG/M metagenome (GOLD analysis project Ga0208823, IMG submission 184440) | Active sludge microbial communities of municipal wastewater-treating anaerobic digesters from USA - AD_UKC075_MetaG (SPAdes) (version 2) | ecosystem: Engineered > Bioreactor > Anaerobic >... | reverse complement strand
GCCGGCCGAGCAGGTGCTCTCGCACGGTTTGCCGGTGTCGACCGAGGAACTCACCGGCAAGGCGCCGCGGCCGCGCACGGTGGCGCCGATCGTCTATGCGCCGGACGGTTACGGGCTGTTGCGCTTGTTGCGCGCCGCGGGCCTGCTCGCGCCGTCCCCTGCCGGTGAGGCGGGCCTCGGGGCTCCTGACGGCTCGGCCACGTCCGACCCACTCGACTCCCACTAGAGCCAGGAGGTCGCCGTGCCCGAGCTTCCCGAAGTGCAGGCCCTTGTCGACTTCCTCGCCGAGCGTGCGGTCGGCCAGGCGGTGGTCGCTGTCGAGTTGGGCTCGATCTCGGTGCTCAAGACCTACGACCCGCCGCCATCGGCGCTCGCGGGCGGGCCCATCGACGGGGTGCATCGGCACGGGAAGTTCCTCGATGTCGACGTGGACGGCATACATCTGGTGTTCCATCTCGCGCGGGCCGGCTGGTTGCGCTGGTCGGAGGCGATCCCCGCGACGGTGATCCGGCCGGGGAAGTCGCCGATCGCGTTGCGGGTGCGGCTCTCGGACGGATCGGGTTTCGACCTGACGGAGGCCGGGACGAAGAAGTCGCTCGCGGCATACCTCGTCCGCGACGTGCGCGAGGTCCCGGGGATCGCGCGGCTGGGGCCCGATCCGTTGGGTGAGGAGCTGACGGAGGCAGCGTTCGCGGCGATGCTGGTGGGGCGGCGAACCCAGATCAAGGGGCTGCTGCGCGACCAGGAGTTCCTCGCGGGGGTGGGCAACGCCTACTCCGACGAGATCCTCCACGTGGCCAAACTGTCTCCGTTTGCGATCGCAGGCACCCTTGCGCCCGAAGCGGTTTCGCGACTGTATGCCGCGCTGCGCGAAACGCTGGTCGGCGCGGTGGGGGCGGCGTCGGGGAAGCCTGCGGCGGAGCTCAAAGACGCCAAGCGCGCCGGGATGCGGGTCCACGGCCGCACCGGTATGCCGTGCCCCGAGTGCGGTGACGTGGTGCGCGAGGTGTCGTTCGCGGACACGTCGCTGCAGTACTGCGCCACGTGTCAGACCGGCGGCAAACCACTGGCCGACCGCCGGATGTCCCGGTTGTTGAAGTAGCGGCCTGGCCGGGTGAGCCGCGCGCGGCGGTGGGCCAGGCGGCATACCTGCGGTCCGGGATTGTGTGGCTGGGACTGCCTGTGGGGCCGTTGTGGCCGCACGATCGCGGCGGTGAGGGCGGCGGTGACGGGGCGGCCATACCTGCGGGGCTTGTGGATAACTTCGGCGAGGAACCCGCCGAAGCCGCCACGCTGGGCGGGTGACCCAACCTTCACTCACCCCGAGCGGTCATCGCGTCCTCGGCGGCCCGTCCTGGCGGCCGGGCCAGCCGCTCGATGAGCGCGGCCTGGCTCGGCTGGCCGCGGAACAGTTCGACCTGCTCACGCATGCGCAATGCCGAGCGGCCGGCCTGGGCTGGAACGTCATCGATCACCGGGTCCGGTCCGGTCGCTGGACGCGCCTCTATCCGGAGGTCTACCTCACTCGGCCCGGCCGCGACGATCCCCTCACCACGATGACCGCCGCCCTCCTCGCGGTCGGTGAGCCCGCCGCGCTGTCGCACGAGAGCGCGGCATACCTCCACGGACTCCGGCGTATGCCGCCTCAGCCGCACCTTCTCGTGCCGGCTGGGCGGGCTCCCGCGCCGCCCGGGGTGGTGGTGCATCGGACGAGGCACCTCGACCGGCGCGTCGACGAGCTGGGGTGGCCGTGGCGCACCACGGTGGAGGACACGGTCCTGGACTGCGCGGACCTGCGCTCGCTGACTCTCGACGGGGCCGTCGACCTGGCCGCGCGGGCGTGCGCGCAGCGGCTGACCACTGCGCGGCAGCTGGCGGCGGCGCTCGCCGGTCGGTCACGGCATCGGTTGCGCGCCGACCTTGTTGACGTGCTGACAGATGTCGGGGCTGGTGCTGAGAGCGTGTTGGAGGTGCGGTTCGTGCGTGGAGTGCTACGGCCGCACGGGCTGCCGGAGGGTGTCGGTCAGCACGGCAGCGCGGCGGGGTGCCACGACCGTGTGTTTCACGAGCAGCGGTTGGTCGTCGAGTTGGATGGTCGGCTCGGGCATGCGGGTTGGGCTGGTCGGCAACGGGATTCGCGTCGGGATCGGCGGGCGGGGGTCGAGGGCTGGTTCACGACGCGGGGCTACTGGACCGATGTCGTCGGGACGCCGTGTGTGTTCGCGAGCGAGTTCGTCGCGCTGCTGAGCAGCCGCGGGTGGCTCGGCTCCGCCCATCGCTGTACGCGCCCTGGGTGTCGCCTGCTTGGCTGAAGTTGGCGGTGACGGGCGGGGCCGCTAGTGCGCGGCGGGGGGCGGCGCGCGGGCGGCTGTGGCGGGCGGCGAGTGACGGGGCGGCAGTGACGGGGCGGCATACGGGATTGTGTGGCTGGGACTGCTTGTGGGGCCGTTGCGGCCACACAATCGCGGGGGGAGCGGGGGCTGGGTGTCGCGGGCTGCTGCCGCCGGGGGATTGTGTGGCTGGGACTGCTTGTGGGGCCGTTGCAGCCACACAATCGCGCACGGCGGGCGGCGGGCGGCGGAGCGGCGGCCCCGCGCTGATGGCGGGGATGGGAAGATCGGGGGATGGACTCGATCCCGGACGGACCTCAGGAGGGTATGCCGCTCGTCGAGGTCGGCTCGCTCGCCGACGACGCGGTCATCCTCGACGTGCGCGACGCCGGCGACTGGCGGGCCGGGCACGCTCCTGGGGCGGTGAACATCCCTCTGGCGCAGTTGATCTCGCGGCTCACCGAGTTGCCCGTCCCCCCGACCGGGCCCCTGGCCGTGTCGTGTGGGGGTGGCACCAAGCAGACCCGGGCGGTGGCGTATCTGCGCGCCCATGGCATCGACGCAGTCGTCCTCAAGGGCGGGATGCGCAGTTGGAAGGCCGCGGGGCGCCCCATGGAGTCGGCCGCTGGCGACGAACGCGGCTAGCGCACCTCACGCGGCGTGAAAAACACACTGGCAGAACGGCATACGAGATGAAGATCCTGTCCATCCAGTCGCACGTGGCCTTTGGTCACGCGGGCAACTCCGCGGCTGTCTTCCCGTTGCAGCGGCTGGGCCACGACGTCTATCCGGTGCTCACCGTGACGTTCTCCAACCACACCGGTTATGGGGCGACGCGCGGCCCGTTGATCGCGCCCGCGGACGTCGCCGAGGTCATCTTGGGTGTCGAGGAGCGCGGGGCGTTCGCGGAGTTGGATGCCGTGCTCTCGGGCTACATGGGGGCCGAGACGATGGGTGCGGTCGTCCTCGACGCGGTTAATCGGGTGCGCTCCGCGCGCGAGGTCGCCGCCCGACCCGCCCCGGTCTACTGCTGCGACCCGGTCATGGGCGACGTCGGGCGCGGCTTCTTCGTGCGCGAGGGCATCCCGGAGTTCCTGCGCGACTCGGTCGTGCCGAGTGCCGACGTGGTGACGCCCAACCAGTTCGAGTTGGAATTCCTTGCTGGGCGGACGATTTCGACCGAGGCCGACCTCCTCGACGCGGTCGCCGCCGTGCGCGCGACCGGCCCCTCGACGGTCCTCGTGACGAGCGTGCTGACCGAGCAGACTCCGACCGGGTCGATCCAGATGGCATGCGTCAGCGACGACGGAGCCTGGATCGTCACCACGCCGATGCTCGACATGGCGGTCCGCGGCGGCGGCGATGCGACGGCTGCGATCTTCCTCGCGCACTTCCTCACCGACGGACCGCGAGTGGCGTTGTCCCGCACCGCAGCCAGCATGTATGCCGTGCTCGAAGCCACTCACGAGGGCGGATTCGACGAGATGCGCCTCATTGCCGAGCAGGACGCCATCGCCCACCCCGTCGAGGTCTTTGAGGTCCGCGCACTGGGCTGACCCAGCCCACGAGTCGATGCGTCCACGGAGCTGACAGCCCCCGCGAGGTGAGTGGGCGGCATACCGTGGAGGGAGGCCCGAACACACGGAGAGGTGAGCGATGCCCATCGTGTTTGTCCACGGCGTGGCCGTGCGAGACCCCGACGACCCGCAGTATGCCGCTGCGCAACGCCTGACCCGCGGGGCTGACTGGCCGATGGTCGAGGCTGCGTTGCGCGAGCATGTCGCGCCTGCCGTGCGGCCCTCCGCGCCCGAGCGAGTGGCGCTCATCCGCGTCTATTGGGGTGACCTCGGCGCTCAACCGAACGAGGTGGTCGAACCGCCCGTGGCGGCTCTGAGCAAGGTCGAGACACTGGCGGCCCTGTCGCCGGCCGAGCTTGGAGAAGCGTTGCAGCAGAGTCTTTTCGAGTCGTTGCCTCCAACGCAATGGCCGGCAGCGGTTGATGCGGCCTGGGCCACGGTGGCCGACCCGGCGATTCGCGCCCAACTGGCCGCGAGGACCCCTAAGAAGCAGACGTCCTGGCTGTTGAAGCAGGTCCGCGGGCGTCTCGTCGAGGCGTCGCCGGAATTGTCGCGGACGTGGGGACAGGTCGGTGCGGATTTCACCGCGGCCAGGCGGCGCAACCTGCGCCGCGCAATGGGCGGGGTGCGCCGGCCCCTGGAGGAGTTGGTGCCGGTCTTCGTCGGCGACGTGCTGCGCTACCTGGACGGGCGTGGTGTTCCGGGGGCGCCCGGGCCGATCGTCGAGCGGGTGCTGGCGGGGTTGGCCGAGGCGGGCGAGGCCGTCTGCGGTGAGGATGAGCCGCTCGTCGTCCTCACGCACAGCATGGGCGGGCAGTTGGTCTACGACGCGCTCACCGCCTTCGCCGGCGACGTCCACGGGGGGATGCCGCGCGTGGACCTCTGGTGTGCCAGCGCCTCCCAGATCGGGCTGTTCGCCGAGTTGGGGATGTTTGTCGCCGAAGGGCCGCCGTCTCTCGTTGGGGTGCCTGCCGATCGGCTGGGCTATCTGTGGAACGCCTGGAGCTCGTCGGACGTGTTGAGCTTCCGCGCGGAGGGCTGGGTGGCTGGGGCGCACGACACGGACTTCACCTTCTCCGGGTCGCTCGGGGCCAACCACATGTCTTATCTGACCGATCCGAACTTCTATCGGACCTTGGCGGCGAAGGTTCGGGCGCACTGTCGACCGGCGCCGGTGCGACACGGACTAGCGCAGTATGGGGAAATCTCGGACTGACGCTAGACAGCGGCATACAGTCCGATCATGGACCCGATCCGCAACCCCTACGCGCCTGGGGCTGGGCAGCGGCCGCCCGAGTTGGCCGGCCGCGACGAGCAGTTGCACGCCTTCGACGTGACGCTTGAGCGAGTCTCCCGCGGGCGCCCCGAACGCTCGGTCGTGCTGACCGGGCTGCGCGGTGTCGGCAAGACGGTCCTGCTCAACGCGCTGCGGTCAGCGGCCGTGCGGGCGCATTGGGGGACCGGCAAACTCGAAGCTCGCCCGGATCAGCCGCTGCGGCGCCCGCTGTCGGCGGCGCTGCATATGGCGGTGCGCGAGTTGGGTCATCCGCAGCCGGACGAGGTCGCTCAGGTGCTCGGGGTGATCAAGTCGTTCGCGCAGCGTGAGTCGCCTGAGTCCAGTGGCGGTCGCGGCGCCGGCGGTGCGGGCGCGCGGGGGAGTGCGGGGGCCAGTCGTCTGCGCGACCGCTGGAGCGTTGGCATCGACGTGCCCGCGGTGTCAGGTCGGGCCGACTCGGGCGACATCGAGATCGACCTCGTCGAGTTGCTCAGCGACGTCGGCGGGCTCGCGGCCGACCGGGGCGTGGGGGTGGCGATCTTCATCGACGAGATGCAGGACCTCGGCGCCGACGACGTGTCGGCACTGTGTGCGGCGGCGCACGAAATCTCACAATCGGGGCTGCCGGTGGTCATCGTGGGTGCGGGTTTGCCGCATCTGCCGGCAGTGCTGTCGGCGTCAAAGTCATACTCGGAGAGGCTGTTTCGCTACTCGCGGATCGATCGTCTGGACGCCGAGGCGGCGGAGATCGCGCTGCGCGCACCCGCTGCCGAGGAAGGCGCAGCTTGGTCGTCGGACGCCTTGGGGGAGATGTATGCCGTGACCGCCGGCTATCCCTACTTCGTCCAGGCCTATGGCAAGGCCGTGTGGGACGCGGCTGTCGGGCCGGAGATCACTGTCGATGATGTGCGGATGGCGGCACCAGAGGCGGAGGCCGAGTTGGCCGTGGGCTTCTTCGGCTCCCGGTATGAGCGGGCGACCCCGGCGGAGCGGGAGTACCTGCGAGCGATGGCGGACGCGGCATACGCGTCGAACGTGTCGGTCGAGTTAGATGCCGTGCCGACCGCTGAGGTGGCCGCGCTGCTGGGCAAGCGGCCACAGTCGCTGTCGCCGGCGCGGGACTCGCTGATGAAGAAGGGGCTGGTCTACTCCAGCGAGCGCGGCCAGATTGCCTTCACCGTCCCCCATTTCGGCCGCTACCTCCGCGCCCACCCCGAGTAGCTGTCGCGCCCTGACCTCGCCGCAGCTGCCTGGCCGGAGAAGGAGCGCGGCAGCTGCGGCGAGTTCGAGGCCCGGAGCTACGGCGGGCCGCCGAACGTGTCAGCCTTGGCAGAGGCAGAAGGGATGGCCGGCAGGGTCGAGGAACACTCGGAAGGTTGTCCCCGTCTGGTGGCCATGCTTGGTGGCACCCAGCTCGAGGACGGCCGCCTCCGCAGTGTCGAGGTCGTCGACCTCAACATCGATGTGCATCTGCTGGGGCACCTCCTGTCCAGGCCAACGAGGAGCGGTGAACCCCTCCACCTCTTGGAAGCTGATGGAGTCGCCATGCTCGGCGCGTACGGACCACCAGCCGTCACTCCCCGTCACCTCCCAGTCGAGGAGGGCGCCGTAGAACGTCGCCAGAGTCTTGGCGTTGGGGCAGTCGAGGACGAAAGCGGGATTGCGAGCGATAGTCATGGAACGACGGTAAAGACATAAGCGGACGTTCTGCGTCCGGATAAGATTTCGGTATGCCGTCTGGGTCACCTGCCGCCCGCGCCCTGGTGGCGCTCGAGATCATCGAGCGCCGGCCCGGGATCAGCGCAGCCGATTTGGCGGAACGCCTCGGCGTGACCGATCGGGCTGCCCGCCGGTACGTCGCCACGCTTCGCGAGGCCGGGATCCCCGTCGAGGCGGCTCGAGGAAGGGATGGCGGTTACCGGCTGGGCCGAGGCATCCGGCTTCCGCCACTGCACTTCGGGGCGTCGGAGGCCCTGGCCCTGGTGATGGCTGCGCTTGACGGGCATCACGATGTGTCTGATCCCGAATCCCCCGTGGGCTCGGCGATCGCTCGGATCCTGCGCGCCCTGCCGACAGCGGTTGCGGCGCAGGCGGATTCGATGCGGAGGGCAACTTCGCCGGTGCCCGACCGCTCGGCCGCTCGGCCGGATCCGGAGATCACGGCAGCTCTCGTGGAGGTGTGCAGCGAGGGCCGGCTGGCGCGCCTCCGCTACCGGACAGAGGCAGGTCGCCGGCTGGAGGTCGAGGTCGAGCCCTGGTTCGTCGTCGTGAGACACCGGCGGTGGTACCTCCTGTGCCGACTCTTGCCCACGCAGGAAATCAGGGCCTACCGGGTGGACCGAGTCGACGCCGTCACCCCGCTGGCGGGACGGTTCGACCCGCCCCGGGGCGTCGATCCCGTCGCCCTGTTGGAGAGCCATCTGGCCTCGGGGTGGCCCTACGACGTCGTCGCCGTCATCGACGCGCCCATCGATGAGGTCTCCCGAAGCCTGCCCACGCACCTCGGGCGGCTGGAAGCGCTCGAGGACGGCACGACCCGGCTGGTCGGGTCGACGAGTATTCCGGAGATGTACGCCCAGGGACTCTCCCTCTGTCCCGCCCCCTTCCTGGTGCAGGACGGCGACGAAGTCCGCGCAGCCGTCCTCGCCCTCGGGCGACGCCTGCTCGCGGCAGGTAGCGGCATACCAAGTCCGCGTGAGGCAGCCACCCACTAGTCGTTCGCGAACCGCGCGTGGGCCGAGCGGTTAGCCCCAGTTAGCGGCATGGGTGAGGCAGAAGGGGTGGCCGCTCGGGTCGAGCAGGACTCGCCAGCTCTCGCCCGGCTGCTCGTCGGGGAGCGTCGCGCCCAGCTCGACGCACCGCACCGCCGCAGCGTCGAGGTCATCGACCGCGAGGTCCAGATGGAACTGCTTGCTGCCGTGCTGATTCGGCCAGGTCGTTGTCACCGGCGTGGTCACGTCCCGCTTCGACGTCGACATCCGAGGCCGCGGGTGGGTTTTCGGCGTCAAGTTCCGCCCAGGAGGTCTCGTCGCGCTCACCGGCGTTGGTCCGGCGCGGGCCTGGGCGGACCGGACCCTCCCGGCTGCGGGGATCGTTCCGGACGAGGTGGTCGCAGCGCTGGCCGGTCTCGACGCCGACGGTGACCCGGGCGGGTGGCTCGCGACGACGGAAGCCGCGCTGGGCGGCATACCTCATCGCGTGGACGACCGCTATGGCGCGCTGCTCGCGATCGTCTCGGACATGCTCGCTGATCGGGAGCTCGTCAGCGTGACGCAGGTCGAGCACCGCCATCACGTGACCAGCCGCACGCTGCAGAGGTGGTTCATGCACTACGTGGGGGTCGGGCCGAAGTGGGTGCTGGCCCGCTACCGGATGCACGACGTCGTCACCGCGATCGACGGCGGGTATGCGGGTTCGCTCACCGAGCTCGCCCACCGCCACGGCTGGTACGACCAGTCGCATTTCACCCGCGACTTCACCACCCTTGTGGGCATTCCTCCCAGCCGATACCGCGACGAGCGAGCGAGCCGCACGCACGACGTGAGGTGACGAGACCACCGTCGTGAGACCTGACCCCGGAGCGAGGGCACCCGGGGCTTGCGCAGTCATTCTTCAGGCACGCTGGCTAGAGTCATGAGCACAGAGATCCTGCAGGTCCGCGACGTGCCGAGCGAGGACGCCCAGATCCTGCGGGCCCGGGCTGCGGCGCGCAAGAGGTCGCGGGCCGGGCGTACGTGCCACCTATGACCATCCCAGTTTCACCCCGTGTCCACGGGTCTCTCTCCCAAAGGAGTTCTCATGCGCCACACCTTGGCCGCAACGGTTGCCGCGGTGGTTGCCCTGGTCTGTTTCGTCCCGGCACCAGCCCAGGCGGCCACCGCTCCGCCACCCGTCCCCCCCTACGAGCTCGGGGTCACGACGCGTTCCGCCATCGGCACCACCACCACGTGTGACGGGGTCACCTTCGTGGCCGTTTCCGGCCAGCTCACCGACACCGCCACGATGAGGTCGTTGAGCCCGCTGAGGGTGACCTACATCCGCTATACGACGCCGGAAGCGGTGACGTTGGTGTCGCAGTCCGACCCGACGAAGACGGTGACCATGTCCGGCTACTCCCACAGGGTCGACGAGTACTACCGCTACGTCTGGAACCGCGGGGTCGACTGGACCTGGACCTTCACCAGCCCGGACGGGACGATCGTCGGATGGCAGGACGGCCGGTCCCGCATCTCCGCGGATGGAACCCTCGTCGGGACTCCTTACATGCAAGGGAACTGCTCGATCCCGGTCTGATCCTCCTCGCCAACGCCGGTCCGCGTTCGCCCGGTCCACATCGCAACCGACCTTTATCGAGACGTGGCCCTCGTCAGGGGGCGCAGCGCTTGGTGGGGAAATGAGGTACCTCAGGCCCAACCGCCCGGGTCGAGATACGCCTTTCGCCAGATGTGGGTCGGCACCTCAGCGAACGAATCTTGTCGATGTCGGCAGGACCACCCGCCGACATCGACAAGGAGGAGCCATGACCCTGCACGACTACCCGTCGATCGTCCAGGCCGAGATCGACCGGCGCTACGAACTGTCTGGAGTCGACCGGCACGGCACCCGCACGAGCAACCGGCTGCGTTCCGACCGGGCCAACCAAGCCAACCAAGCCAACCGGGCCGACCGGGCGGACCGCCCGCTTGGTGCACGCCGGCTGGTGGCCTACCTCGCTCGCTTGCTGGGCGGCAGCGCGGCTTCGCCGTCCAGCACTGCGGCTTCATCGGGCAGCGGCGCTGCAGCCCGCAGCGGTGCGGTGCGCGGCATACCTGGTGCGGCCGTCTGCCCGCGCCAACTGTGACCACGCTGGGGGACTCCTCGGGTGTCATGATCGGGACTGTGCCGCCTTCACCCTCCCCGCTCGTGGGTCGCCACGAGGAGCTGGGTCGCGTCCGTGCCGCGCTCGGCTGGGACGAGAGCGGCGGCGGTGCGGTCCTGCTCGGTGGTGACGCGGGCATCGGCAAGACCGCCGTGGTCAGCCGGCTCATCGAGGACGCCGCCCAACGGCTGGTCCTCGTCGGGCACTGCGTCGGCGAGGCCGGCACGACCCTTCCCTACCTCCCCTTCGTCGAGATGTTGGCGAGCCTGGACGCCCGGGACCGCGACCTCGTCGACGAGTTGGTCGCGGCATACCCGGGCCTGGTCGCCCTCGTGCCGCGCCTGGCGGGCGGGGTGCGCGGGAACATCGGGCGCGCCGATCTCGTCGAGGCGGTGCACGGCGCGCTCGCCGCCCTCGGTCGCCGCGGGCCGGTGCTCGTCGTCGTCGAGGACGTTCACTGGGCCGACGAGTCGACCCGCGAGTTGCTCACTCTGCTGTTCACGCGCGGCAGCCCCGATGGCGTGGGCCTGCTCGTCACCTGGCGCAGCGACGACATCCACCGCCGTCACCCCCTCGTGAGCGCCCTCGCGCTGTGGTCGCGGCTGCCCGCCCTCGCTCGCATCGAGCTCGGCCCCCTGCCGGACGCCGACCTGCGCAGCATCGTGCGTCGGATCGGCTCCGACCTGAAGCCGCGCGTGGTCGAGGAGGTCGCGCGCCGGGCGGAGGGGAACGCCTTCTTCGCTGAGGAGTTGGCCACAGCAGCGCAGGCTGGTGGCGCCGATCCCAGCGACCTCACCCGGCTGCTTCTCGCCCGGATCGAGCACCTCGACGACGACGCCCAATCCGTGGTGCGGGTCGCGGCGGTCATCGGTCGCCGGGTGCGTCACGACCTTCTTGAGCAGGTCGCCGGCGTCGACGCGGGCACGCTGCGCAGCGCCCTTCGCGCCGCCATCGAGCGCCACGTGCTGGAGCCGTGCGGGCAGGACAGTTATGAGTTCCGGCATGCGCTGCTCGCCGAGGCCGTGACCGACGATCTGCTGCCGACCGAGCGGCTCCACCTGCATCGGGCCTGCACCGAGGCACTGCTCGCGGACGCGAGTCTCGGCACGGCCGCCGACCTCGCGCGCCACGCCCTCGCTTCTGGCGATCGGTCCGTGGCCCTCGACGCGTCAGTGCGCGCCGGCGAGGCAGCCCAGCGGATGGGTGGTCCCGCCGAAGCCCTCGCGCACTACGAGACTGCACTCTCGCTGGCCGAGTCGGAGCGGGCTCCCACCGTCGAACTCACGCTGCGCGCGGCAGCCGCGGCCAACGGCGGCGGGCGCACGATGCGGGCGGTGGCGCTGCTGCGGGCCGCGCTCGCCACTGAGGCACCCACGGCGCACGAGCGGGCGGAGTTGCTCGGGACTCTCGCGTTTGCGACCCGGCTCACCGAGGAGCAGGTCGACCGATTGGCCCTCACCGAGGAGGCCCTCCGACTCATCGACGACGCCGCCCCGGTGCGGTTGCGGGTCTATCTGCTCGCCCGTCGAGCCGACGCGTTGACGGAAGTTGGCCGCGCTGCAGAGGCGCTCGGCATCGCCGACGAGGCGATGGGCCTGGCCGTCGAGCATGACCTCACAGTTGACCGCACCGACCTCGCCGCCACCCTGGCCCGCCTCAGCGAGACTGCGGGCGACCCGGGGGAGTCGATCCGCCGGCTCGAGGTGGCCCTCGCCGCATGGACCACCGCCCCTGACCTTGCGCTGCTGCGCGCGATGCACATCCTCGCCTTGGTGCACTACCGACAGGGTGACCACGTCGCCGCCCTTGCGGCGTTCGAGCGCACCCTCGCCGAGGCGCGGCGCGCGGGGCTCGAGTGGTCGGCATTCGGGGTCGACGCCCGCGCGCTGGCGGTGACGACGGCATACGAGATGGGCGACTGGGACCTCGCGTTGCGGCTCGCGGACCACGCGACCGACGAGGGTATGCCGTCCGCGGGCCGCGCATCCATCGACGCGGCCGCTGTGGGCGTGCTCGTCGGGCGCGGCGGCGTGACCGCTGAGCAGGTCCTCTTCGCCACTCGCCCGTGGTGGTCCGATGACGGCCGCATCGCGGTGCAGTCCGGCGCGGCGGCGATCGACGTCCTTGGGCGCCATGGCAACGTCGAGGCGATGCTGGCCCTGCACGCCCAGGTCGTGAGCGTCTTGCGGGAGATGTGGGGCGTGGGCCAGGTCAGCGCCGAGGTGCGCCTTGCCGCTCTGGCTATCGGGCACCTTGGCACCGCCCTTCGCGGCGAGCCACCCGCGCGCCGGAGCGTCCTGCTCGATCACGTCGACCGGCTCGCGGCCGAGGCCGCGGCAGTCTGGGGTGGCGGCGAGGTGCTCGCTCCGAACGACGAGACGCCCATCTGGCACCGGCGTGCGAGCGCGGGCGGTGGTGACTCGCTGCTCCTTCCGCCGAGCGTCGAGGGCCGCGCGTGGGAGGCCCGAGTCATCGCGGAGCAGCGGCGCGCCCACTGGATCGCCGGCGACGGTATGCCGCTGCAGACGCTTGTCGAGGACGCCCGCGGGGTGGTTGAGCTCTTTGTTGAGTACGGCGAGGTCTATGAGGTGGCGCGCTCGCGGGCGAGGCTGGCGGAGGTGCTCGTTGCGGCGGGGGACCCTGAGGTTGGCGTTGCCATTGCCGCTGCTCGCGAGACTGCTGAGCGCCTGGGTGCGGCTCCCTTGCTCGCCGTGCTCGCCCACCTGGCTCCGCGGCATACCCCCTCGCCTGCGACGTCGGCTCTGACCGCGCGAGAGACCGAGGTGCTCAGGCTGCTCGACGAGGGCCGGTCCAACGGCGAGATCGGGTGCGCGCTGTTCATCAGCACTAAGACAGCCAGCGTGCACGTGTCGAACATCCTGGCCAAGCTCGGCGCAGCCTCTCGCGGCGAGGCCGTGGCGTTGGCCCGAGCGGCGGGCCTGCTTGAGCAGTGAGCGGTGTGACAAATGACGGAATTGTCGGCTTGTTGACCACGTGACTGGCAGGTTGGGCGCGTGATCGAGTTCGTCCTGCTGTCCATTCCGTCCCTCATTTACGCCCTTGTCAAACGTGGGAAGACGAGTGATTGGCAGCGGGTCCTGGCCCTGGTGTGGCCGACTGCACGGGGCTGGGGCCTCGGACTTGGCGCCGCCACGGTGGGTGCCGGACTCGGTTGGCTGGCGTTGCGGGGCGTTCCGCCGGAGGTGATGACAGCGCAGGGCACGACGGGAGCCATCACCAGCGTGCTCGGCGGCCTGATGGTCGCCCTGCGGGCGGTGGGTGAGGAAGTCTTCTTCCGCGGATTCCTCCAAGGCCTGGCTGAACGGCGCTGGGGAGCGGTCGCGGGAGTGGTCATCCAGGCGGTTGTCTTCACGCTGCCCCACCTGGCCCTGCTGACGGTCAACACGGCGTTGGCTCCGCTCGTCGTCACTCAGGCCGTCACCGGGGTGATCCTTGGGTGGGTGCGACTCCGAACGGGGAGCATTGCCCCGACTTCGCTTGCCCACGTCATCGTCAACCTGGCATCGGGGTTGGCCATGGCCGCGAGTGTGGCCGTCGCCTGACCTGGTGCCCAGGGCGTCGAGACTCGGCCTGGGGCGCTCGGCTGGGCGTCCACACGTGAAATGGAATGCCGTCCAAGGCCTCGCAACGCTCTTGAAGCTCCATACTCCCCCGTGGAAACCGCGTACTTCAGGTACGCACTACGTACCTGAAGTACGCGGAAAATTCACCCCTCCTGCCGCCGCTCGGCCAGGTGCCACGGGCCGACCCCGTGACTTGCTCAGAGGGTCACGACCCCGCGAGGGCGGTGACGACCCGCGACGCGCGCCTGGATGCCGCTGGGCACCGAACTGGGAGCATCGCCCCGACGGCGCTTGCCCACGTCATCGTCAACCTGGCACCAGGTTGGACACGGCCCCGGGGGTGGCCGTCGCCTAACCCTGCGTTGGGTCAGGCGACCTGGATTCTCTCATCGCCGATGACGTACTCGATGGCCATGCCGCCGCCGATCGCTTCAAGGTAGTGGCGGATGGTGCTGAACTTGGCGTTGTCCAGATCACCGTTCTCGATCTTCGACACCTGACGTTGCCCGACGCCGATGCGTTCGGCCAACTGTGCTTGGGTGAGCCCAGCGGCTTCGCGCAGTTCGCGCAGTCGGTAAGCGCGCACCTCGGCGAGCCATTCGGCGACCAACTCAATGTCCACCACCCACACACCACGGAGTCCAGACCCTGCAGGGTCTGTGCGTCAGATGGTGGACCGGGACGTCGCCACCCTGGCGCTGGCAGGATGACGGGATGTCGCTTCTCGACCACGCCATCTGGTGGCACGTCTACCCGCTCGGTTTTGTGGGTGCCTCGATCCGGCCGACGGCCGACCACCTGCACGACCCGGCCCAGCCCGCTTACCCGGCCCAAATCGACGCGCCCACCCCGGGCTCATTGACGGCCTGGCTCGATTACGCGGTCGGCCTGGGCGCCAACGGTCTCCAGCTCGGGCCGGTCTTCGCCTCGACCAGCCACGGCTACGACACCGTCGACCACCTGCGCATCGACCCGCGCCTCGGCGGCGAGGAGATGTTCGACGCTCTCGTTGCCGCGTGCCAACAGCGCGGCGTCCTCCTCATGCTCGACGGCGTCTTCAACCATGTCGGCGCGCAGCACCCGCTCGTCCGCCGCGCCCTGGCGGAGGGGCCCGACGGCGAGCTCGCCGGCCTCTTCCGCCTCGACTGGACTCCCGAGGGCGGCCGGCCCGCCGGCTGGGAGGGGTTCACCGACCTCGTCGAGTTCAACCATGACGACCCGCGGGCCGTCGACCTCGTCGTCGAGG
>Ga0208823_1002177_pt1 | contig 14880 bp, 11 predicted proteins | sample AD_UKC075_MetaG_FD_184440 | JGI IMG/M metagenome (GOLD analysis project Ga0208823, IMG submission 184440) | Active sludge microbial communities of municipal wastewater-treating anaerobic digesters from USA - AD_UKC075_MetaG (SPAdes) (version 2) | ecosystem: Engineered > Bioreactor > Anaerobic >... | reverse complement strand
TTCTTCATATCCTGGTTTTCCAAGGAGGGCAAACATGTTTTTCTTGTATGCTTCAACACCTGGCTGGTCAAAAGGATTTACACCTAAAATATAGCCGCTGATACCGCAGGCCTTTTCAAAAAAGTAAACCAAGCTTCCAAAGTAATACTCACTAAGTTCCGGTACAGTAATCAGAAGGTTAGGAACACCCCCGTCATTGTGAGCAAGCATTGTTCCCTCTAATGCTTTTTTGTTCACATAGTCAACATCTTTACCTGCAATAAAGTTAAGTCCGTCAAGATTTTCCTTGTCTTCTTTTATTACAATGTTCTTTCTTGGTTTTTCCACCTTTATAACAGTTTCAAATATATTTCTCAAACCGTCCTGTACATATTGTCCCATTGAGTGAAGATCTGTTGTAAAATCAACACCTGCCGGGAAAATACCCTTTTGATCTTTTCCTTCACTTTCCCCGTAAAGCTGCTTCCACCATTCGGTAAAATAATGTAATGACGGTTCATAATTTACCATTATTTCAATGGTTTTGTTTTTTCTATATAATGCATTTCTCACAGCTGCATATTTGTAACAGTCATTTTCTTCTAAGTTAGGATTATTATATAGTTTGCAAGCATCAGCTGCTCCTTCCATTATTTTATCAATATCCGCACCTGATACGGCAATAGGGAGTAAACCTACAGCTGTCAAAACAGAAAATCTTCCTCCTACATCATCAGGTACTACAAAAGTCTCATAGCCCTCTTCATCAGCTAACTTTTTCAATGCACCTTTTTCTTTGTCAGTGGTAGCATATATTCTCTTTCTGGCTCCATCTTTTCCATATTTATTTTCCATATACTCCCTAAAAATTCTAAAGGCTATTGCCGGCTCTGTTGTAGTTCCGGACTTTGATATAACATTTACCGATATATCTTTTCCTTCAATAACTTCTAATAAGTCTGCAATATATGTAGAACTAATATTATTTCCTACAAAATAAATTTGAGGCGCATTTCTTTTTTCTTTTGGCAGTTGGTTGTAGAATGTGTGTGAAAGCATATCTATGGCTGCCTTAGCCCCTAAATATGATCCTCCGATTCCTATAACAACCAATACATCTGAATCGGATTTTATTTTTTGGGCTGCTGCCTTTATTCTTGCAAATTCTTCTTTGTCATAGTTTAAAGGAAGGTCTAACCATCCTAAAAAATCATTGCCTGCTCCTGTCTTGTTGTGAAGCATTTCATGGCATGTCTTAACAATGTCTTTAAAATATGTTATTTCACTTTCTTTAACAAACTCCCCTGCTTTTGAATAGTCAAATTTTATTTTTTCCATACAACAAAACCTCCATATATTTTCTATAACCTTATTTTGTAATATAATTAAAATTAAATTTGTTTTTATTTTAACAAAACATGCCTTTAAGTGCAATAGAATTCTTATTAGATGAATGAATGATAAAGTTTTAATTGTATAAAATTCACTCTCAATTAGTGATACGTCAAAAAAATAGATTTTTGCAAGACTTAGATAAAATTAGCGCATATTTCTATGTGTTTTATTTTGTTTTTTGCTAAAAATAATGTTGAAACACAAAATAAAACATTTTATTAAAAAGGTTGGTGAAAGATATGGCTAGAAGAAATACGCCATTAGTACCTGAAAGCAGAGATGCTCTTACTAAATTTAAAATGCAGTGCGCTGAAGAAATAGGACGTTTAGAATTTGTAAAAGAAAATAATGACCACTATAAAGGAGACCTGCCATCAAGGGTTAATGGTGAACAAGGCGGTCCTATAGGCGGTCAGATGGTTAAAAGAATGATTGAAATGGCTGAAAAACAATTGGCTGGACAGCAAATGCAATAAATAGAGGAGGTTTTTAGCCTCCTCCTTTATAAATACAACTTATTAATAATATTTTTTGAAAAATTTGTAATTCTAAAGTTTATCTTAGTTCTGCATTAATGTTCTTTTTCAGTCCGTCAAGAATCTTTTTCATTGTTTTATTTACATCTTCATCGGTAAGGGTTCTGTCCGCTGCCCTGAATGTCAGGGAATAAGCAACGCTTTTCATACCTTCCGGTACCTGTTCACCTTTGTAAACATCAAAAAGTTCAATGCTTTCTAAAATTTTGCCACCCCTTTGTTTTAAGATATCCTCTATCTCTTTTACTAAAACTTCGTCTTTTACAAGCATTGAAATATCCCTTGTCACCGCCGGGTATTTAGGAAGCGGTTTGTATTCAGGCTTTAAAAATGCATTTTCAACAAGCTTATCAATTTCAATAACACCTATATATGTTCTTTGGGGACATTCAAATTCCTCTACTACATCAGGGTGAATTTCCCCTATTGTACCTGCATACTCACCATTTATTTTTACAACTGCAGCCCTTCCAGGATGAAATACAGGGTTTTCTTTTTCCGGTGCAAAATCATATTGTGTTATACCAAGGACTGAAAATAGTTCTTCTACAACACCTTTAAGGGTATAAAAATCTGCTTCCCCGTACATTCCAAGTGTCAATACAGGCTTCTCTTCAGGAAGCTCTTCAACCGGCTGTCCCTTTGGAATGTATACAAAGGATTTTTCAAAAAATGCCCCTTCTTCCACCCTTCTATTGTAATTAGTGCTAATCACTTGAAGCATTTCCGGAATGGTTGTTGTCCTCATAATGCTAAAATCTTCCCCAAGAGGATTTTGAATTACAATGGTGTTGCGAAGCTGACTTTCTTCCGGCAGTTTAAGCTTATTAAACACCTTAGGACTTGTAAAAGAGTATGTGTATATTTCAAATAACCCGCATGAAATCATTGTATCTATAATGATATCTTCTACCTTTTGTTTAAAAGTTTTCTTCCCTAATGTGGAGGATTTGCCGGATAAAAGGGTAGGCTCTATGTTGTTGTAACCATAAAATCTGGCCACTTCCTCAGCTAAATCAGCTTCCCTTTCCACATCCTGCCTGAAGCTTGGCACCTTTACAGTCAAATTCTCTTCATCAACTTCAAATTCCAATGATTTAAGTATTTTTATCATTTCCTCTGTTGGAATATTTGTGCCTAAAAGTTTATTTATGTTTTCAGGGCTAAATTTAAGTACTCTCTCCTTTTGCTTTTTCTCATAGCAGTCAATTATGCCTTTACACACAACACCTGCATTAAGCTCTTCCACTAGCTGGGCAGCCCTGTTAATAGCCAATAATGTATTTTGAACATCCAAACCCTTTTCAAATCTTGCTGATGCTTCTGTTCTAAGTCCAAGTTTTTTTGCAGTGGTTCTCACTGATGAACCTTCAAAATTAGCAGACTCAAATAAAATTGTCCTGGTATCTTCCCGGATTTCTGAATTTTCTGCACCCATAACCCCTGCCACTGCCACAGCTTTATTTTCATCTGCAATTACCAGCATGGAGGAATCAAGTTTTCTCTCTACATCATCTAAAGTTGTTATTTCTTCACCGTCCCTAGCCCTTCTTACAATAATCTTTTGTCCTTCTAAATAGCTAAGGTCAAAAGCATGCATAGGCTGACCATATTCCAACATAACATAGTTTGTGATATCAACAATATTGTTGATAGGTCTTACCCCTGCTGCTTTAAGCCTGTCTCTCATCCATTTAGGGGAAGGCTCAATTTTTACATCCTTTACTATCCTTGCTATATACCTTGGACAAAGATCAGGGTCCTTTATTTCCACTGTAGCATATTTATTTGCCTCATCTCCCTTTTCTTCAAGCTTTATTTCAGGCTTTCTAAACTCCTTGCCAAGAGTCGCAGCCGCCTCCCTTGCAAGACCAATGATGCTCATGCAATCAGGTCTGTTGGATGTTATTTCAAACTCCAAAATGGTATCATTTAATCCTAAAACCTCTTTTATATCAGTTCCTAGGGGGTAATCCTGTTTTATAATATAAATGCCGTTCTCAGGAGCATCCGGATAATCTTCCTTTGTAAATCCCAACTCCTCTATGGAACACATCATACCTTCTGATACCACTCCCCTCAGCTTCCCCTTGGAAATCTTTATTCCTCCTGATAAAGTTGCACCACTTAGGGCAACCGGTATAAGGTCCTGTTCTTTTACGTTGTCTGCCCCTGTCACAACTTGAATAACCTCATTTCCTACATCCACTTTACAAACCTGGAGCTTATCTGCATCAGGGTGCTTTTCTATTGATAAAATTTTACCAACTACAACCTTGTTGATTTCTTCTCCCTGTACCTCAATTCCTTCAACTTTAGAGCCGGACATAGTCATTTTATTTGCAAATTCTCTAGTTTCTATATCTATATCAACATAATCTTTAAGCCAACTTATTGGTGCTTTCATACCATATTACTCCTTTCAAAATCTATTTTTCCTTATCAAAATCTATTTTAGAATTGCTTTAAAAATCTTATATCATTTTCATATAATAGCCTTAAATCATCAATATTAAATCTTCCCATAGCTGTCCTTTCAACCCCGAGCCCAAAGGCAAAACCACTGTAAACAGCAGGATCTATGCCGCATATTTCTAAAACTTTTGGATGTACCATTCCTGCACCTAAAATTTCAATCCAGCCTTCATCTTTACACACCCTGCATCCCTTTCCACCGCAAGTCCAGCATGAAACATCAACCTCTGCACTAGGTTCAGTGAAAGGAAAGTGGTGAGGTCTTAACCTTATATCTGTTTTCTCACCAAATATGCTTTTTGCAAATACCTTTAATGTTCCAATTAAATCCCCCATTGTAACACCTTTATCCACCACAAGACCTTCTATCTGATGAAATATCGGGGAATGGGTTGCATCCACTGCATCAGAGCGGTAAACCCTTCCAGGGCAAATTATCTTAATGGGAGGTTTTTTGTTTTCCATAACCCTTATCTGAACAGGTGAAGTTTGAGTCCTCAAAAGTATATCCCCATTTATATAAAATGTGTCCTGAACATCCCTTGCAGGATGATTTTCAGGAATATTTAACGCTTCAAAATTATAGTAATCCCTTTCAATTTCAGGACCTTCCGCAATTTCATAGCCCATTCCAACAAAAACCTCAGTAATTTCATCTATAACATTGGTAAGAGGGTGTTTTCTGCCTAAATTTTTTCTTTTACCAGGCATGGTTACATCTATAACTTCCTTCTGAAGTTTTAATTCCCTCTCTTTGTTTGCAAGTTCTTTTTTAACCTCAGCAATCCTGTTTTCTAAAAAATTCCTTATTTCATTTGCCAACTGACCTATTACAGGTCTTTCTTCAGGCGCAAGGGATCCCATACCTCTTAGCACAGAAGTAAGTTCTCCCTTTTTTCCTAAGTATTTAACTCTTACATTTTCCAAATCCGGTATGGTTTTAATATTTGCAATTTCCGCTTCTGCTTTGCTTCTAATGCCGTTTAGCTGCTCTTTCATGCTTTTACTCCTCCTTATAATTTAGATATTAAACATCAAGAAATTAAAATTTTGTATATGAAAAAATATCATATTTTTAAAGTAAGCATATAAAAAACCTTCCTTCCCACATGGGACGAAAGGTTATTTCGCGGTACCACCCAACTTTTTATACATCAAAAGATGTATAAACACTCATTGCAGGTAACGGTTGCAACCGGTATATCCCTACTTATCATCAATGTTCAGGATACGGCTCCAGAGTGAACTTCAACAGCCGGCATGTTGAAAATACTTTCAGCCCATGGTACTTTCTCTCTTTAAACAGCTAAAAGCTGCCTACTCTCTCTATCATTGCCTTTTTTTATTTATAGTTTTCATAAATTATAGCACAAATAATCCTTGCATACAAGAGGTCTATTTCTAAGCTACGTAAATGCTTCGTGATATAATTTATACAGATATTTTAATTATATGTATAAATTCTTCCGATAATTATTTTAGTACTACCCCCTTGTTTTTAACTTATCCCTTAAATATAATGTGGAATAAGGCAATTTTATATAAACTTTTTTAAATATATTGTAAGGATGTGAAAATATGCCTGGAATTGTATTTCCAAAAGATTTTATATGGGGCTGTGCTACTGCATCTTATCAAATTGAAGGTGCCTTTGACGAGGACGGAAAAGGCGAATCCATATGGGACCGTTTCTCCCATACACCAGGAAAAATTCTAAACGGCGATAACGGTGATGTTGCCTGCGACCACTACCACCGTTATAAAGAAGATATTGCTTTAATGAAAGAGATTGGAATCCAATCCTATAGATATTCTATTTCCTGGCCCAGGATTTTTCCTGAGGGAAAGGGTCAGTATAATGAAAAAGGATTGGACTTTTATAAAAGGCTTACTTATGAGCTGTTGAAAAACGGTATTAAGCCTTCTGTAACCCTTTATCACTGGGATTTGCCTCAAAAACTCCAAGATATTGGTGGGTGGGCCAACAGGGATGTAACTGATTATTTTGTTGAGTACGCCGGTCTTTTATTTGAAAAATTAGGAGATGTTGTTCCCTATTGGATTACTCAAAACGAACCATGGATAGTGGCATTTTTAGGTCACATGATGGGTGTTCACGCCCCCGGAATTAAAGATTTAAAAACCGCTTTGGAGGTATTTCACAATATTCTGCTTTCACACGGTAAAGCCGTTGGCACATACAGGCAGCTTAACCTTCCGGGTAAAATCGGTATAGCACCAAACTTTTCAACAAAATATCCTGCATCAGATAAAAAAGAAGATATAGAGGCTTGTGAATTAGCGGACGGGGTTTTGAATAAATGGTTTATATATCCTGTATTTAAAGGCACGTATCCGGAGGATGTGGTTAAGTTTTATAGAGACAGGGGAGCTCATTTTGATTTTCCTCCAGAAGACATGAAAATAATTGGTGCAGATATAGACTTTTTGGCAATAAATTATTACACATCAGAATTTGTAAAGCACCACCCCGTTAATGGTTTTGTAGAAATAAATAATGAGCTTTCCCAGTTTGAAAAAACCGAAATGGGTTGGATTATATATCCAAAAGGCTTGTATGACCTTCTTTTACGCCTTGATAATGACTGCAACAAAATAGATATAATTATAAGTGAAAACGGTGCAGCCTTTGACGACAAAATAGATGAAAACGGCAATATTAACGATGTTAAAAGGATGAATTACATTAAAGAACACTTAATACAAGCGCATAAAGCCATTGAAGAAGGAGTAAATTTAAAAGGCTATTACTTATGGTCTTTAATGGATAATTTTGAATGGAGTTTTGGTTATTCTAAAAAATTCGGTATTATACATGTGAACCGTGAAAACCTTAAAAGAACAATAAAAAATAGCGGCTATTTATATAGGGACATTATAAAAAATAACGGCTTATAATAAAATAATTTTTATAATCAGCCGTACAAAAATATCAAAAAGGATAAAACTTTCTTATAACAACAGGTGGGGCAAAGTCTCCACCTTAATTAATTCTCTGTTTTATTATAAAGAGGCTTATTTTAATCAAGAAGTCTAAAACTGTAAATTTTGCCCACATTGATGTATTCAAGTTTCCTGTTCTTTTTTATCTCTACCCATCCACCCTTACAATCACTTATTACTCCCCTTGTACCCAGCCTTAAAATTTTTGACCAAAGGGAAAGATACAAAACAACTCTTCTTCCAACATATTGTTTTAAATAATTATTATTCATAATACAAACGACCGCCCTTCATACTTACTTAAAAAATAATAAAATAAAAATCAAATACAATATTAGCAGCAGTCAGAGATGTACTTTGAAAATGTTGGTTTTAAAATACTAAATTGTCATAGCTTTATATTATTTGAATTTAACAGCAGTGCCGTATACTAGAATTTCCGCTGCTCCCTGCATTATACCACATGTAGAATACCTTATATTGATAACTGCATCTGCTCCTAATTTTTCTGCCTCCTCCACCATTCTCTTTGTTGCTAGCGCCCTTGCATGCTCAATCATTTCAACGTAAGTCTTTAACTCACCTCCTACTAAATTTTTAAGCCCGCTCATAATATCTTTTCCAACATGCCTTGTCTGAACTGTAGAACCTTTAACAATACTTAAAACTTCAAACTCTTTTCCGGGAATATAATCAGTATTTACTAAGATCATCTTTATCTTCCTCCTTTATTTCAGCTATTCTTTCAACTAACACCCTAATAATAAAAATTATGAGAACAAAGGTTACTATACCTGTAACAACCCTTATTTCCACCGGAAAAATGTCGTTAACAATTACTGGTAAACTAAATGATAAAACCAATGCAATTAAGGATAAAGTTATTATCAGAGTAATAATAATATTTTTCATTTTTTTAACCTCTTTATTTAATTATGTCCTTTGCCTCCTACGCTAAATTCTAGAAAGTATTGCTAAAAACATTTCTTTAAGATAATTATATCATGTATTTATAGTAGAGTTAATAGTTAATTTATATTGTTATAAAACGTTGTAAAAAATGTTTATAAATATTATTTTAAGTATTCTTTAAATTTTTCTTTATCCATTTTTAATATAAATTCTTTGTATGCATTCTTTTCCATAAGGGCGTTTTTCAGGCTTTTTTCTAGAAAAGCAATATTTGTTTTTCTCTCTTTCCCACTGCCTTGAAATATAAATACTTTGCTGTGGTCTTCACTTAATATATAATTTATAAAACCCTTTGCCTTAAGATATTTAAGGCTGGCTTTTATAATACCCTCCTCCACACAAAGTTTCTGGGAAAAAACCTCAATGTATTCCCTGCCACCCTTGTTTTTAATAGTATATTTTATTACTCCTAAAAAATTCATTAAAAATCCTTTAAACAAATAATCCGGCGAAAGGGTAAAATTGATAATTATATTTTCCGGGTCGGCTAAAGCTATAACTTCCCTGAATACTGCCGTGTTTGCCGGGGGTGAAATAAAAACAATATCTTTTTTGGGCTTTATATTAAACCTGTTTACTGTATCGTCTATAGGGCAGCGGGATTTTAGACCTTCATAAAAAATTTGTGCATCTTTATACTTTAGTAAAAGGGTATTTATGGCTGTCTTTCTCTCATCTATAATATTTCCTTCAAAAAGTATCTTTTTTACACTTAAATTTTCAACCATATGGCCTATTGTAAGCTGAATGCTGTTATTTCCTCTATAGGTATTTGTCCCCACTTTATAAGTAATGTCAAAAACCTTTCCCTCTAAAGACTCCTCATCTCCAAACCACTTAACCGCCGGTATTCTTATTTTGTTTTCATCTTCTAAAACCATAATATGATGATTTTTTTCAGTCTTTCTGTCACTTACAACCCTTATATTTGAAGAATAAAACTCAGGAAACCTAAAGCCTTCCCCATAAGGACCTGCACTTTGAATCCTTGTAATAAAATCATCTGATATTTCATTAAAGGAAAGCTCCATATCCACATTTGCTATTATTGTATCCTTTATAAAGTATCTTTTTTCTGCCGCTGTTTCAATTTCCCTTACAAAATCCTCAAGGTTTTCTTTCTTTAATGAAAGACCTGCTGCCTGGGAGTGTCCGCCAAATTTTAAAAGCTTCCCGCTGCACTCTTTTATAAGCTCATATATATTTATTTCTTCTATTGACCTGGCTGAACCCACCACTGTACTTCCGTCATCTTTAATTGAAAGCAGTATTGCAGGTTTTTTATACAGCTGACAAATTCTCCCTGCTGCTATTCCGATTATTCCATGATGCCAGAACTCCCCATAAAGCACCAAAACCGTCTTGTTCTTTTTCTGTGTTTCCACCATTTCTATTGCTTCATCAATTATTTTCTGCTGGATTCTTTTTCTTTCACTATTTAAAACATCAATTTTTTCTGCCATTTCTCTTGCCAAATCCTGCTCCTTACACAAAAGCAGCTCAACAGGCAATTTGGCGGTATCCATTCTTCCTGCTGCATTTATTCTTGGTGCAATTTGAAATGCAATATCCTCTTCATTGTCTATACTGCCGTTTTTGCCGGCTATTTTAAAAAGCTCACTAAGACCTGCCCTTTTTGTATTAATCAAAGCCGGCAGCGACTTTTTTAAAAGGTATCTGTTTTCACCGTTAAGACTTACCACATCTGCAATAAGTGACAGTGCCAAAAGGTCTAAAAATCCATCCCCGATATATTCTTCTCCCTTTTCTTTTAAAACAGCCAAGCACAAAAAATATGCCATGGCACAGCCTGAAATATTTCTTGCCCTGTGTCCTTCTTCTAAAAGTTTGGGATTTAATATAACATATGCATCGGGAGTTTCATCAGGAATACTGTGGTGGTCAGTTAGTATAACATCCATTTTAAGCTCTTTTGCCAAACTTATCTCATTTACATTGGAAATACCGCAGTCACAGGTTATTATAAGGGATACCCCTTTTTCATAAAGGCTTCTTACAACTTCCTCATTCATTCCGTACCCTTCGGTAAACCTGTCCGGGACATGGTAAATTACCGAATCTGTGTAGTTTCTAAGACATTCCACAAGGGTAACGGTACTTGTAACACCGTCCACATCATAGTCCCCGTAAATACAAATCAGTTCTTTGGAATCTATCGCCTTTAAAATCCTTCTTACCGCCTTTTCCATGCCCGGAAACTCATCCGGCAGGGTAGGCTTATAGTATTCATCATTTAGCATTATTTTAACGGTATCAGGATCTTTATATCCTCTGTTATAAAATATCCTTGCAATAAGCTCATCTCCCCCGCAGGCTTCTATAAGCTCTATGGGAATTTTGACCCTTTCATTTAATATATTTATCTTAACATCCACTTTTTAAATCAACTCCTCAATATCATCCCACGCTAGCTCATCTAAAAAGTCTTCATGCTCTTCCATCTTCTTATAATCAATTTTTTCATTATTACAAAACCAATTAAATTCACAGTATGTACAGCTTTTTTTGTATAAAGTTTTATCAAAATTTGAGTAATCGTACTCTAATATTCTTTGAATTTTGTCCTTTAGCTGTCTTTCAAAGTCTAAGTGCATTTTATCGCTGTAGTTTATTTCTGCCAGCATTTTTTTTGGCTCAGGCTGCCAGTAGTACATACTTATATTTTCCCATGGTATTTCTTTTTGTGTCAAAAGCTTTATTCCCTCTTTTAAAACATAGAGATAAACCACCGTCTGAAGACTTCTTTCAAGCCTTATTCTCTGAAAGTTCTCGTCTCTTTTAGTATTCTCCCTATCTTTAACACGTGTTTTCCAGTCCCATATTTCAACATTGTCCCCGTCTATAATAATCAAATCATAATTTGCCTCAAGCCTTAAAATTCCTTTGGACATTCTGAGTTTATACTCCGGAAGATACCTTTTTTTCTCATCCTTTTTAAAGTTTCTCATAAGAGAAGTAATCCAGCTATCCAGTTCCTCATATCCTTCCACGTCCTCTGTAATCCCCGGGTCTATACCTTGAAAATACCTGTATGCCATAAGATGAAAGTTGTTTCCCATTTCAAGCCTTTTTCTGATTTCTTCTCCTAAATAATTGACCCATTTTAAATTTTCCAAATACCTTTTTTTAAACTTCAAAGGACATTTTTCAAATGTTGTAAGGGAGTGCTGGGTAAATAAAAAATAGTCTGCAAACCTTAAATCCTTCATCTTTTACCCTCCACCTCCTCTATGTATTTTTTAAGTTCTAATATATAATTTGAGGGAAGCACTTCATTTCTCTTTCCCACATTATATTGGTGTGATGACAAAAACAAATACTTCTTTGCCCGGGTAATTCCCACATATAAAAGCCTTGCCCTTTCTGAAATTGTCTCAATTTTTGATTTTAATGCCCGGTCTTTTCCGTCCCCTTTTTTTAAAACTCTTTCCATTTCTGATTTTAGTATAGCCTGGGGGTTTTTAAACTCATCCTTTAAAAACCAATATTCTCCTACAAATTTATCCTCTAATGTTACAGGGAATTCCCAGTTATTAATGCCGGTTAAAAACACTATATCCCACTCAAGACCCTTTGATTTATGATAAGTTGCCAGGGTAACCTGTCCCGGCTTTGGTTCATAGCCTTTTAATTCCCATACCACCCCTGCAAAAAAGTTAAACCTGTTTTTAGGATTTAAAAGTTCCAATGCAAGGTCGCTAAGCTTCCAGCGGGGATCCTGGTTCATAAGATATCTCACATCCCCTGCAACCTTCTGGGCTATTGCCCTCTCCTCTCTTCCAAATTTTAGTTTTTCAGATATAAATAAAATAAGTTTTTCCACAATGGTGCCGGGAAATTCTAAAAGTTCCCTTATTGTTTCCATATTCTCTGTAAAATCCGCCCATATATCACTTTTTAAAAGCTCCTTTGGTATTTCCGAAATTTCAATCTCCCCTGCCATCGGGTAGAGAAGTTTTTCCACAGGGTATCTTTTTAAAAAATTCTTAAGAATTTTCTTTTGGTCTGCTTTTTTACTTCCATCAACGTTTTTTTCTTCTTCCAACTCTTCTTTTTCTTTTGTTTCCCCTGTCACTCCGGCCTCCCCTAGGTCTTCAATGCTTCCAATATCCTCATCATAGGAGTCAGGCAGAAAACACTCATCCAGCATATTAAAAAGCTTTTCACCGCTTTCAGGCATGGCAATAAAATCTATAACCCGCCCAAGTTTTCTGATGGCCTCATTTTTTTCACTTGATGTATTTTCAAGGTGCTCATAAGGTATTTTTCTGTCATCTAACATATCTAAAATTATTTTCATTCTCCAGGTACTGGGCACTAAAATTGCAATGGTTTTATCCGGATGTTTTTTTTGCATATAAGAAGCCCTGTTTACAACAGCCCCGGCCTCTTCTTCCCATGAATCAAATATGGCAGCTTTTATTCCGTATTCGTCTGTTTTAGGATTTGGCATATCATCATTTTCATCAACTGGTTCTATGTACTGGGGAAGAAGACTTTCCCGGCAGTCTGAAACAGGATGGCTTTCTCTTACATACCTTACAAAATAGTTTGCCAAATCAATTATATCCTTTGTATTTCTGCTGGACTGGGTAATTCTATACACAGTTGTGGAAGGGTCTTCACAAAAGCTTTTAAAAAGGGTGAAATCACTGTTGCTAAAGGTACTGCATATAGCCTGATTACTGTCCCCTACCCTTAGAAGATTGCCATTTGCTATCATTTTTAATATTTCACTTTGAATGTAATTAGAATCCTGAGCTTCATCTTCACATACAAAAGAATATGTTCTTTGGTATTTTTCTAAAAGATGCCTGTCTTCCATAAGCATTTTTTTTGCATTATAAAGCATATCATCAAAATCTAAATACCCGCCTATTTTAAGCTTTCTGTCATATATTTCATATATCCGGCATGCCCAGTTCAGTATAGAGTCTTTTGGAATGTTTTTGCATAATTTCCTTGCATCCCTTGAAGTTATCCCCCGTACTTTAAAATTGCTTATGGCAGAAAGCATAATATTGCAGAGTCTGTCGTGCCAATTTTTATAAATTTCCTGTCCTTTTCCTGCAGATATACCATCTATGTCTAAATACAATTTAAATTCCCTGTCATTATGCCTTTTCCATTCATCAATGGCACTTGAAATCAAATGTATTTTTTCAACACCGTCTATTACTTCAAACTCCTCATTGGTAATGACAAGGTCAGGTTTTTCTTTTATTATCTGAAGGCAAAGGCCGTGTATTGTGGATACAAAATAATCCTTTGTCCCTAAAATTCCTCTTTTTTGAAGTTCTGCCGCAATTCTTTGCTTAAAATTATTAACGGCACTGTTCATATATGTAACAATAAGTATCTTTCCCGGTCTGTGTAAGCCCTTACTTATCATCTCAACCGCCCACTGGGTAAGGGAATATGTTTTCCCCCCTCCGGGGATGGCAGGTATTGCACAATATCCGCCCCGGTACTGCTCCACCAGCTCTTTTTGACCTTTTCTAAGTCCCATAGTCCCCCTCCAAAGCCCTGTTTTAAAATACATGCATCCGTCTGTATACATTATAACATGAAAATAACATGAGGTATTTTGCAACATTCATAAAACTTTTTTAAAAAAATTGACAATTTATTAATATATTGTTTATAATGTTTGTAAAGCTACATTTTGATAATTTGCAGAAAAGGAAAAGAGGTCGCAAATAATGAAAAAAATCATTATAATTGGTTTGATAATTGCCCTAATGAGTCTCGTTTCATGTAATAATGCTTCAAATACTTCACAGGATGCCCATTATGTTAAGCAAGTTGAAATAACAAAAAACAAAGAATACCTGGATTTAATAAGTTCTAACGATAAACTTCTGTTTAATATGAGCGGTAGCTATTTATTATGTACAAAGGACAATGAATATGAAATTACTTTAGAAGAATATACCAGAAACTACCAAACTTTTTTTTATCAGACAGCGGAAATACTGTTTTTTACAACACTAACAGCGCAAATGAAAAGGGAAAATTAAAATATTACCATATAGATAAAAATGAAAGCGGCGATTTATTAGAAGACATGGACATAGAAATTGACGAGTATGTTTCCCTCATTTCTTATAAATCCGATAAAATACTTGTATTATGCGGCAACTTAAGTGAACAAACCGGTAAAACTGAAACAAATATTTTAATGGAAATAGACTTAAAAAATGAAACTTACCGTATAACAGAACTACCCTTTACTCCCAGCGGTGCATGGGTATACAACGGTCTTGCATACTTTGGGCACAATATTGGTATCCTGTGTTCATACAAAGAACTTAAAAACACAAACCAGGTTCTTGTGATACTTGACAAAGAAGGAAACATCCTGGAGGAGACAGAAATATATGAAAAAGATACAATGTGCAACATTTCACCCTCCCCGGACGGCAGTAAGTTTACTTATCAGACAGGCACGTCACCTGTGGATTTAAAACTATATGATTTAAAAAATAAAACAAGCAAAACTTTGTCCTCATCAGAGGATGCATACTGCATTTCATCC
>Ga0208823_1002174_pt1 | contig 14916 bp, 9 predicted proteins | sample AD_UKC075_MetaG_FD_184440 | JGI IMG/M metagenome (GOLD analysis project Ga0208823, IMG submission 184440) | Active sludge microbial communities of municipal wastewater-treating anaerobic digesters from USA - AD_UKC075_MetaG (SPAdes) (version 2) | ecosystem: Engineered > Bioreactor > Anaerobic >... | reverse complement strand
TGATCGGCAGCGGCGGCAAGGTGCTCAACCTGGTGGACCTGTCCGACGTCTACATGACCTTCTTCCTGCCCGAGGCCGCCGCAGGCCGGCTGGCCCTGGGCGGCGAGGCGCGCATCGTGCTCGACGCCGCGCCGCACATCGTCATCCCGGCCAAGGTGTCTTACGTGGCCAGCACCGCGCAGTTCACCCCCAAGACGGTCGAGACCGCCAGCGAGCGCCAGAAGCTGATGTTCCGCGTGAAGGCCCAGATCGACCCCGCGCTGCTGCAGCAACACGCCACGCTGGTCAAGACCGGCCTGCCCGGCGTGGCCTGGGTCCGGCTGGACCCAGGCGCCGAATGGCCGGCCCACCTGGCCATCAAGCTGCCGGAGTGAGGCGTGGCGGACTCCACCCAGCCCAGCGTCGTCGCCGTACGCGGCGTGCAGTTGCACTACGGCAGCACCCAGGCCCTGGCCGGCATCGACCTCGACATACCCGCCGGCCGCATGGTGGGGCTGATCGGCCCGGACGGGGTGGGCAAGTCGAGCCTGCTGGCGCTGGTCTCGGGCGCCCGCGCGCTGCAGCAGGGCAGCGTGGTGGTGCTGGGCGGCGACATGCGCAGCGCCGCGCACCGCACCGCCGTGTGCCCGCGCATCGCCTACATGCCGCAGGGCCTGGGCCGCAACCTCTACCCCACCCTGTCGGTGGAGGAGAACCTGCAGTTCTTCGCGCGCCTGTTCGGGCATGACGCCGCAGAGCGCCGCCGCCGCATCGACAGCCTCACCGACAGCACCGGCCTGCGCCCCTTCCTGGACCGCCCCGCGGGCAAGCTCTCGGGAGGCATGAAGCAGAAGCTCGGACTGTGCTGCGCGCTGATCCACGACCCCGACCTGCTGATCCTGGACGAGCCCACCACCGGTGTGGACCCGCTGGCGCGCGCCCAGTTCTGGGACCTGATCGAACGCATCCGGCGCGAGCGCGGGCAGATGAGCGTGCTGGTGGCCACCGCCTACATGGACGAGGCGCAGCGCTTCGACTGGCTGGTGGCCATGGACGCCGGCCAGGTGCTGGCCACCGGCACCCCGCGCGAGATGCTGGAGCGCACCGGCGCCGCCAGCCTGGAGGCTGCCTTCATCGCCCTGCTGCCCGAAGAGCGCAAACGCGGCCACCAGCCGGTGGAGATCGCCCCGCTGGCGCTGGGCGACGATGCCGACGTGGCCATCGAGGCGCAGGGCCTGACCATGCGCTTTGGCGACTTCGTGGCGGTGGACCATGTGGACTTCCGCATCCGCCGGGGCGAGATCTTCGGCTTCCTGGGCTCCAACGGCTGCGGCAAGTCCACCACCATGAAGATGCTGACCGGCCTGCTGCCGGCCAGCGCGGGCGAGGCCTGGCTGTTCGGCCAGAAGGTGGACCCGCGCGACATCGACACCCGCCGCCGCGTGGGCTACATGTCGCAGGCCTTCTCGCTGTATGGCGAGCTGAGCGTGCAGCAGAACCTGGTGCTGCATGCCCGGCTGTTCCACGTGCCCGAGCCCGAGGTGCCGGTGCGGGTGCAGGCCATGGTGGAACGTTTCGGCCTGCAGGAAGTGCGCGACAGCCTGCCCGAATCCCTGCCGCTGGGCCTGCGCCAGCGCCTGTCGCTGGCCGTGGCCATGGTGCACCAGCCCGAAATGCTGATCCTGGACGAGCCCACCTCGGGCGTAGACCCGGTGGCGCGCGACAACTTCTGGCGCCTGCTGATCGAGCTTTCACGCCGCGACCGGGTGACGATCTTCATCTCCACCCACTTCATGAACGAGGCCGAACGCTGCGACCGCATCTCGCTGATGCACGCGGGCAAGGTGCTGGTCAGCGACACCCCGGCCCGGATCGTGCGCCAGCGTGCCGCCGGCACGCTGGAAGAAGCCTTCATCGGCTTCCTGGAGGACGCCTCGGGCGCCGGCACCACGGCCACCGCCCCGCCCCCGCAAGAGCCCCCCGCAGCCCCCGCCATGCAGGCCGCTTCCAGCCACCCGCGGCGGCAGCGCTTCAGCCCCGGGCGCGCGTTCAGCTACATGTGGCGCGAGACGCTGGAGCTGCGCCGCGACCCGGTGCGCGCCACGCTGGCCCTGCTGGGCACGGTGCTGCTGATGTTCATCATCGGCTACGGCATCAGCCTGGACGTGGAGGACCTGTCCTATGCCGTGCTGGACCATGACCAGACCAGCCTGAGCCAGAACTACGCGCTCAACCTCGCTGGCTCGCGTTACTTCATCGAGAAGCCCCCCATCACCGACTATGCCGACCTGGACCGGCGCATGCGCAGCGGCGAGCTGTCGCTGGCCATCGAGATACCGCCGGGCTTCGCCCGCGACCTGCAGCACGGGCGCACCGTGCAGGTCGGTGCCTGGGTCGACGGTGCCATGCCCATGCGCGCCGAAACCGTGCGTGCCTACGTGCAGGCCATCCACCTGACCTGGCTGGCCGACATGGCCGAGCACCGGCTGGGCATGGCACTGCCCAGCGCCAGCCAGCTGGAGACACGCTACCGCTACAACCCCGACGTGCGCAGCCTGCCCGCCATGGTGCCCGCCGTCATTCCGCTGCTGCTGATGCTGATACCGGCCATGCTGACGGCGCTGTCTGTGGTGCGCGAGAAGGAGCTGGGTTCGATCATCAACCTGTACGTCACACCGGTCACACGCACCGAATTCCTGATCGGCAAGCAGCTGCCCTACATCGGCCTGGCCATGGTCAACTTCTTCCTGCTCTCCGCGCTGGCCGTCACCGTGTTCGGGGTACCGCTCAAGGGCAGCCTTGGCGCCCTCACGCTCACGGCCCTGGTGTACGTGGCCTGCGCCACCGGTTTCGGGCTGCTGGCCTCGACCTTCACCAACAGCCAGATCGCGGCGATGTTCGTCACCATCATCGGCACGCTGATCCCGACCGTGCAGTACGCCGGCCTGCTCAACCCCGTGTCGTCGCTGGAGGGTGTCGGCGCCTTCATCGGGCAGATCTTCCCGGCCACCTACTTCCTCACCATCAGCCGCGGCGTGTTCAGCAAGGCACTGGATCTGCCCAGCCTGTGGCCCTCGTTCTGGCCGCTGCTGGTGATGGCGCCCGCCATCCTGGGGCTGGCCATCGTGCTGCTCAAGAAGCAGGAAACCTGACCATGCGCCTGCCCTCGTTCAGCAACATCTTCCGCCTGGGCGTCAAGGAGCTGTGGAGCCTTGTACGCGACCCGACGATGCTGGTGCTCATCGTCTACACCTTTTCCATCTCGATCTACGTCGCCGCCACAGCGATGCCGGAGAGCCTGCACAACGCGGTGATCGCCATCGTGGACGAGGACGGATCGCCCCTGTCGGCACGCATCGCCAGCAGCTTCTACCCGCCGCACTTCCTCGCGCCGCGCATGATCACCCTGGCCGAAATGGACGCCGGCATGGACAACGGCGACTTCACCTTCGTGCTCGATATCCCGCCCAACTTCCAGCGCGACGTGCTGGCCGGCACCAGCCCGGCGGTGCAGCTGAACGTGGACGCCACCCGCATGAGCCAGGCCTTCACCGGCAGCGGCTACATCCAGCAGATCGTGGCGGGCGAAGTCAACGAATTCGTGCAGCGCTACCGCGGCAGCACGCATCTGCCCGCCGAACTCAATGTGCGCACGCGCTTCAACCCCAACCTGGAGCACGCCTGGTTCGGCGCCCTGATGGGAATCATCAACAACGTGACCATGCTGTCCATCATCCTGACTGGCGCCGCACTGATCCGCGAGCGCGAGCACGGCACCATCGAGCACCTGCTGGTGATGCCGGTCACCCCCGGCGAGATCATGCTGGCCAAGGTCTGGTCCATGGGGCTGGTGGTGCTGCTGGCCGCGATGGGCGCGCTCGTCCTGGTGGTGCAGGGAGCGCTGCACATCCCGGTGCAGGGCTCGGTCGCGCTGTTCGCGGTGGTCGTGGCCCTGCATCTGTTCGCGGCCACGTCCATGGGCATCTTCCTGGCCACGCTGGCGCGTTCGATGCCCCAGTTCGGCATGCTGCTGGTGCTGGTGCTGCTGCCGCTGCAGCTGCTCTCGGGCGGCATGACGCCGCGCGAAAGCATGCCCCAGCTGGTGCAGCAGGTGATGCTGGCCGCACCCACCACCCACTTCGTCACCGCCGGACAGGCCATCCTGTACCGCGGCGCCGGCCTGGACGTGGTGTGGCCTCAGATGCTGGCCATCGCCGCCATCGGCGCCACCCTGTTCACCACCGCCCTCGCCCGCTTCCGCAAGACCCTCAGCCAGATGGCCTGAGATCGTGAACACGTTCTGAGCAGCTGCCAGGCACCGGCCACGAAGACGGCTTTCTGCTCGGCGCTGCGGGTGCCGGTGGTGAGGTCGATGCCGAGCTGCGCCGTAGGCTGGGCCCCAACCGCCACGCCACCGCCTGCCCAAAATCCGCGCCTGCATCGACCACTGGGCCGGCTGGCTGGCGCACACCACCGCCGCCAACAGCCTGGCACCATAATCCGCGCATGTCCGACCTGACCCCGACCGAGGCCCCGCCCCCCGCAGCGCCGCCCCCAGAGAGCCCTCCCGCGCCGAAACGCCCGAACGCCCGCTTCATGCTGCAGCACCCGGCGCACTTCATCGCGCTGGGCCTGGGCTCGGGCCTGAGCCCGGTGGCGCCGGGCACGGCGGGCACGCTGTGGGCGTGGCTGGCCTTCCTGGCACTGCAGCAGTGGCTCAGCCCCCCGGCGCTGGCCGCCGTGGTGCTGCTGGCCTGGCCGCTGGGCTGGTGGGCCTGCACCGTCACGTCCACCCACCTGGGCCAGGCCGACTGCGGCAACATCGTCTGGGACGAGGTGGCGGCCTTCTGGCTGGTGCTGTGGCTGGTGCTGCCGGCCGGGTTCTGGGCACAGCTGGCCGCCTTCGGGCTGTTCCGCGTGTTCGACGCAGTCAAACGCGGGCCGGTGGGCTGGGCCGACGCGGCCTTCCACGGCCGGGGCGCGCGGGGCGGCTTTGGCATCATGTTCGACGACCTGGTGGCGGCCTTCTGCACACTGCTGGTGGTCGCCGCCTGGAGGTTCATCTGGCCATGACGAATGAATTGCTATTGAATCAGGAGCTGATTGCGCCCGATTTATCAGGGCGTGTGGCCGATTTGCTGCTGCAAAAGGGCTGGATGATGGCCACCGCCGAGAGCTGCACCGGCGGCCTGATCGCGGCCGCCTGCACCGACCTGGCGGGCTCCAGCGCCTGGTTCGACCGGGGTTTCATCACCTACTCCAACGCCGCCAAGACCGCGCAGCTGGGTGTAGACGCCACCCTCATCGCGCAGCACGGCGCGGTGAGCCAGCCGGTCGCCGAAGCCATGGCGCGGGGCGCCTGTGCACAGGCCGGCGTGCCTGCCGCGCTGGCCGTGACCGGTGTGGCCGGGCCTACGGGGGGTAGCGCCGACAAGCCCGTGGGCACGGTGTGGTTTGGCTGGTGCGTGCAGGGCCAGGTCCACAGCGAGCGCATGCAATTCCCCGGCGACCGCGCCGCCGTGCGCCACGCGACCGTGCGGCATGCGCTGGCGCGTTTCGCGGAACTGCTGGGTTGAGCCTACCGCCTCCCGAAAATAGAAGGCCAATCGATGCGCCCCAACGCCCAGACCCTGGAGAGGTTCTACCGCGCCTTCGCCGCACTCGACAGCGCCGCCATGCGCAGCTGCTACGCGCCCGACGTGCGCTTCGAGGACGAGGTGTTCACCCTGCGCGGGGTGGATGAGGCGGCTGTTCTGGCGCGCTGAAACCTAGCCCCCCGGCAGCGCCACCCGCACCTGCGTGCCGCACGGCCCCGACTGCACCGTGAAGTGGGCGCCAATGCGTTCTGCCCGCGCCGCCATGCTGCGCATGCCTACCGACATGCCTGCTTGCTGCACGGCCGCCACATCAAAGCCGATGCCGTCATCCTCGATGCGCACCACCAGCATGCCCGGCTGCGGCGCACCATCCGCGCCCACTTCCAGCACCACACGCAGGTGGCGTGCCCAGCTGTGCTTGATGGCGTTGGACAGAGCCTCTTCCACCAGCCGCGTCAGGCCCAGGCACTGCAAGGCGCTGGGGCGGTGCTGCGCGTGCCACTGCAGTGCAATCGACCACTCCGACGCCACACCCAGTTCATCCAGGATGCGGGTGAAGCGGTGGCGCAGCGGCGCGGCCCACTGCACGGGCGTCTCGGGCACGGCGGCGCCCGCACTCGACCCCTGGTCTATCACCTGGCGCAGGTCATCGCGCAGGGTCTTGAGCAGCGACAGCATGCGCTCATTGGGCAGCGTCCCGCCCGCCTGCTCCAGCAGCGCCATGCCGCGCACCAGGCTGCCGCCCAGGCCGTCGTGCAGGTCGTGCGCAATCTGCATGCGCTCCTGCAACTTGGTGTGGTCCAGTGCCTGGGCGTGCTCGCGCTGCAGGGCCTGGGCCAGATCGGCGCGGGCACGGGCCACGCCCTGCTCCAGTTCGCGGTTGAAACGTTCGGCACTGCGAATCTGCCGCGCCTGCAGACCCACCAGCAGCAGCGTCACCAGCGCCATGACCAGGGGCCCGCTGAGGGCCGCCCAGTTGCGCGCCACCTGCCATGAACCGAGCGTGGAGAAGAAGTTGGACGCCGCCACCAGCAGGAACACCAGCCAGCACACCGCCAGCAACATGTGCGGGAGCCGCCGCCCCTTGGCCCGGGGACGCCAGGCATGCCACTGGAACTGCAGGCAATTGGCCAGAAACACCGCCATCGTTCCCTGCCACACCACGTCAAACCACCAGCCGGCATCCTCGATCGGCGCCAGCACCGCCATGGCCGCACCCAACGCTGCCAGCAGCCACAGCCCGCGCTCCACGCGCGGCAGCTTTTGCGCGCCGAAGCGAAAAGTGAAAATGCAGGCGAACAGCACGTAACACACCAGCGCCACCATGCTGAAGCGGCTGCGGGATATGGAATCGGGCCAGGGCCACTGTGTGTAAGCCAGGTAGGTGCTGAGGTAGGCCAGCCACGCCAGCGCCATCAGCCCGAACCAGCCGTAAGCCTGCGTCTCGCGCCCCTCGCGGCGCAGCAGCCACACCAGCAAAAACAGCGCGCTCGCCATGGCACAGAGCACGGCGTTGATGGCATACACCGTGCGCTGGCGCCACAGGCTGTTGTCGTACTGCTCGGCCACCGTGGCCGGATCGCCCACCCGCACCACGCCCAGACCCGGCGAGAGCGCCGCCGGCCCCACCGCGCGCACCCACACCGTGTTCACACCCGCCTGCAGACCGGACGCGGGCAGCAGCCACCAGCGCGGCACGTTCCAGCTGCGCGACAGCGGCTCCACCAGCGAGGCGTCGCGCCACAGCAGGTCGCCGTTGCTGAACACCTCGCCCGCCACACTGATGCGGTCGATGCCGAGCGCAACCGGCGTGCCATCCGCGCAGCTGCGCTCCCAGTCAATGCGGTACCACGCCGATCCGCCATGCCCCGGCCAGCGCCACGTCCACACATCGGGCAGTTTCACCGGCTCCCAGCCCTGCACGGGCCGCGCCCCGTCGTCCGAACGCGCCGCCTGCACCGCAAGCACGCGTGGCACACAGGTGTCCGCCGTGTCAGCGGCCCAAGTGGGCATCCATGCCGCCAGCGCCCACCACAGCGCCCACCACCGCCAGCGCAAGCTCACCCGATCACCCCCCGTGCCCGTGCCACGCTCACCGCACTGATGCGCGAGGACACGGCCAGCTTGCGGTAGATGCGCTTGACATGGCTCTCCACCGTGTAGCGGGACAGGAACAGCTGGTCGGCGATCTCGCGGTTGGACAGGCCGTCGGCCACCAGCCGCAGAATCTGCTGCTCGCGCTCGGTCAGGGCCTGGCTCTGATCCCCCGGCTCCACTGCAGATGCCACCGCAGTCGGCATCGGCAGCAACTCCAGAATGCGCCGCGCAATGAACGGATCGATCGGCGCGCCCCCGCGCAGTACGCTGCGGATCGACAGCGACACCTCGATGTCGTCGCGCTCCTTGAGCACATAGCCCGTGGCCCCGGCACGCAGGGCGCCCAGGATCGCCTCTTCAGAGCTCCAGGCCGACACCACCAGAATGCCCAGGCCGGGGTCATCGGCTCGCATCTGCTCGATCAGATCGCGCCCGTTGCCATCGGGCAGATGCAAGTCCACCAGGGCCAGCGCCACCGGCTGCGCAGCCAGCAGCGCCCGCGCCTGCGCCAGCGTGGCGGCAAACACCAGCGCATCTTCGGCATACCCCAATTGCAGCAGCACCCGGCGCAGGCGCTGCTGCAGCAAGGGTTCGTCCTCCACCACCAGCACGGGCACAGGCAGTGAGGCGTCTTCAGGGCCGGGAGGTGTCTGAAAAATCATGGACAGCCATCGTATGCCAAGCCGCCGCTGCGGCCTATCCCTGAAATCAGGTATTCGGTGCCGCACACCGCACGCCATATCAAAAAGAGGAGCTACCCGTTTTCTCCATACAAGGGGTAGCTCCTATTTTCATCAAAAAAATTGTTGTCATGAAGCGGTGCATTCCGCGCCCACCCCAAGCTGCACCGCCCCCGGGCAAATTACCTGAGTTCAGGGATATACAGGTCCGACACAAAAACCTACGCTCCCGCCAAAGATCAAAAAAAGTCTCCCCCCGTTGCTGGCGCTGCCCTCCGGAATCAGCACGCCAGCCCGAAAAAGTAAGCTAATCCATGTCAAAAATACCTCTCCCCCATTCGGACTCGCAGTCGCCGCGCTGGCGCCGCACGCTGGGCACGCTGGGCACGCTGGGCACGCTGGGCACGCTGGGCCTGATGCTGGCAGCCACCTGTGGCCTGGCCACAGCCCAAACCGTCGTCACCAATGGCCAGACCATCACCGCCGACGGCAACTACAAGATTCCCGATGGGGTGGGCACTGCCACGTTTACCGCCACCGGCGGCGGGGGTGGTGGCGGTGGACGTGCCGGGACCAGCGACAAGGGCGGTGGCCGTGGCGGTAATGGCGCGATGGTTAGCACCACGCGCGCCAATGCGGGTGGGCTGTTATTCACCGTTGACGCTGGCAGCGGCGGCGGCGCGGGCAGCAATGGCTCTTATTCTTCCTCTGGCCAGTGGTGTGGAACCAATGGCGGCAATGGCGGCACCACCGAAGCCACTGCGGGCGGAGCCATGTTCGTGAGAGCCTCCGGCGGCACCGGCGGTGGAGCGGCCTGCACCAACGGCGGCACTACGACCGCTGGCACAGCCGGGTCCAACGGCAGTTGCAGCAACCCCTGGACCTATCCATTGAACGACCCCAGTTGCACCGGCAGTTCCAGTAACAACGGCGGCGGTGGTGCCATCAGTTACCCTCCACCCATCAACCTGACCCAGAATGCCTCCGCCGGGGGCGCAGGCTCCGTCAAGGTCAGCTGGACGATGGCAAACCAAACCATCACCTGCCCCAGCCTCCCCCGCCTGTCCGTGCTGGGCACCGCCACCACGCTGGCGGCCACCAGCAGTGTGGCAGGTACTACCTTCAGCTACAGCGGCGGCACGCCTGGGGTCTGCACCATCAGCAGCGGCCAGCTCACCCCGAGCGGCTGGGGCACGTGCAGCTACACCGTGAACGCCACCGGCAACAGCGCAACCAACCCCGCCAGCCAATCCTGCACCGCCAGCGTCACGCCAGACTATGCCGTCAGCGGCACGGTCTCGGGCTTGGTTGGCGCGGGCGCGGCAGCCACCATCGCCAACAACGGCACGCAGGTCGCCCAAGCGGGCAACGGCCAGGCATGGACGGCCGCCGTCAGCCAGGGCAGCTACACCATCACCGCCACGGCCCCCGGCCACACCTGCCAAGTCACCAACGGCAGCGGCACCCTCACCGGTGCGCCACCACAGGCTGCCACGGCCGCCGTGGCTGTGGGCTGCACGCCCGACACATACCACCTGTCCGGCACCATCTCCGGCGCGGCGGGCCCTCTGGAACTGCAGGTGGGCAGCACGCCGCACCTCCTCACGGCAAGCCCGTTCACGCTCTATTCCGTGCTGGGCCACGGCAGCAGCTACCCGCTATCGGTAACCTCACCTGCCCACCAGACCTGCACGGTGGCGCCTGCGAACACCGGCGTGGTCAGTGGCCCGGTGTCAAATGTGCAAATTGACTGCGGCTATCCCTTGAACGTTGCCGTCAGCGGCCTCAACGAAAGCCGCACCCTGGTATTGCAAAACCTCGGCGCCAACGACCTGACGATCAGCACCAACAGCACACGGTCCTTTGGCTGGGTGCCGCTGGGCGATGTCTACGCCATCACCATTCAGAGCCAGCCCCAGGGCCAGACTTGCACGGTGGATGCTGCCAGCGCCAGCGGCACGATGAGCGCTGGCCTGGTGGTGCCAGTGGCCTGCGTCAGCACGGCAGGCACTGGCGATCAGTTTGACGACAGCGGTACCTGGACGGTGCCGCCAGGCGTGACCAGCGTCACTATCGAAGCAGCGGGCGGCGGCGGCAGCGGGGGTGGCGGCACCTCCGGCTTTGGGTCAGCTGCGGGTGGCAAGGGCGGCAATGGCGGGCGGGCCACGTTCACCAACCTGCCCGTCACCCCCGGCGAGACCTTCCGCTTTCAGGTTGGCGGCGGTGGCAGCGCGGTCAGCTACGGTACTGGCAACAGCGGCAGCACCACGGGCCTGTACCGGCTATCCACCAACCCTGACGCCCCACTGGTGCAGGGCACTGGCGGCGCGGGTGGAGGCAACGCCACTTCCTTTCAAAACCCGGGCGACATGTTTCCCACCGGCGTCCCAGGCACTCCTGGCGCCAATGGCTCTTGCGTGCCAGCCGCCGCAGGCATGACTTGCACCACCACGGGCGGCCCAGGCGGTGCGGGCGCGCCAGGCGCTGGCTTCGGGGCGCCCCAACCCAGCACCGCAGGCAGCAAAGGCTGGGTCAAGTTCACCACCCCGCTGCCAACGCTGGCCAGCCAGACCATCACCTGCGGCACCGACAGCAAGACCTGGGGCGATGCGGACTTTGACTTCCCCGCCGCCACGGTGACCCCTGGCACGGTTGGCGGCCCGACCGGCACCTTGAGCTACGGCAACGCAAACGGCGCATGTTCAGTGGCAAACGGCAAGCTGCACATCACCGGCGCGGGCACTTGTGCCTATAGCGCCGCCGCCGCTGGCATCCCGGGCGTACTGGCCGCGGCCACGCAAAGCTGCACGGTGAACGTCGCCAAGGCGGCTACGTCAATGGTGATCACCAACGCGCCAGCAGCATCCATCACAGTGGGTACTTCCACAGTGCTCTCCGTGGCACCGACTCCCGCACTGGCGCAGGACGAAACCACCACGTTCGCCAGCGACAACACCGGCATCTGTACAGTGGCCTCCAATGGCACGCTGACTGCTGCGGGGCCAGGCACCTGCAACGTGACGGCCACGCGCAGCGGCAATGCCAATCTGCTGGGCAGCACCAGCAATCCGGCCGCCATCTCCGTGGTTCCGCCGGTTTTCACCATCTCGGGCACCGTCACCGGCTTGGTAGGCGGGCAAACCGCCAGCGTCAGCAACGGCAGCACCACGCAAGGAGGCAACTTCAGCTTCAGCGTCACACAGGGCGACAGCTACAACCTCACCGCCAGCGCCCCGCACCATAGTTGCACGCCGCTCACTGGCGGCCCGGTGACTGCGGATGTTCCCGGTCTGCAGTTGGTTTGCCAGCCGCTCAAATACAGCGTTAGCGGCACCGTCACCGGCCTGCCCGTCGACACCACCGCCACGGTCACCCTGGGCAGCGCCACCCAGCCGGCAACCAACGGAATTTTCAACTTTGCCAATAGCGTGGCCTACAACAGCCCCTACAGCGTGGCCGCCACAGCCACCGGCTACACCTGCACGCCCGCCACTGGCACGGTCAACGGTGACGTGGTCGGCGTGGTGGTGGCCTGCACGGTCAACAAATACACGCTGAACTACACCGTCACCGGCCTTGCCATCGGCAACACCGTGGTGCTGAGCCTGGACGGCATGGACACAACCCACACCACCAATGGCAACGGCAGCTACACCAACGCCCTGACACACGGCCAGCCCTACGCCCTGGTGGTGAAGACCCAGCCTGTGGGCCAGACCTGCACCGTGTCGGCGAACGGCAGCGGCAGCAACGCCACGGCCGATGTGACCGGTGTGACGGTGGCCTGCGTTACCGCGCAATACACCATCAGCGCCACTGTCAGCGGCCTACCCGGCAGCACCACCCTGGTGCTGCGCAACAACGGCGGTGACGACCTGTCCGTCAGCACCAACGGCACCCACGGCTTCGCCACCAAGGTGAACCACAACAGCCCCTATGCCGTGACCGTACAGACAGCCCCCAACGGCTACACCTGCACGGTGGCCAACGGCACTGGCACCGCCACCGCCGACGTGGGCAACGTCACCGTGGCCTGCATGGCCCAGCCCCGCACCGTGGGCGGCACCATCACCGGCCTGACGGGCAACGCCCAGGTGCAACTGAGCAACCCCAACGCCCCCACCCAGACGCTGGCCAATGGCCCATTCAGCTTTGCCACCACCTACGGCAGTGCTTACGCCATCACGGCCACCAACCCTGTGGGGCACACCTGTAGCGTGGCCAACGGCAGCGGTACCGTCAGCGCCGATGTGGTGAATGTGCAGGTAGTTTGCCAGGTAGACACCTACACCCTGACCGGCGCTGCCCAGCCCGCGATGGGCGGCAACGTGAGTTGCCCCGCGCAAGCGGTGGCCCACGGCACCAACACGGCCTGCACTGCGACGGCCCAAGCCGGCTGGCGCTTCAAGGCGTTTGATGCGGCCAGCGCCTGCACCCGCACCAGCGGCGCGGCGGGCACCACCTGCGAGATCGACGATGTGCAGGCCCACCGCACCGTGACGGCGCAGTTCGAGCCCTACTTTGCAGGCACCACCGTGGCCGCCAGCGGCGCGGGCGGCCCTGCCAGTGCTAGCTTCACCGGTGGCGGCGCCACCTGCCGCTTTGACACCAGCGCCAACACCGCTTTTGTGGCTGCACCCGCCACGCTGCCTGCGGGCCAGAGCATGCCCCATGGCATGTTGCGATTCAAGCTGGTCGGCTGCGACGCCTCGCCGGTAACCATGAGCGTGACCTGGCCCGCCGCCGTGCAAGGCCTGAGCAAATGGGGCAAGGCCAGTGCAGGCGCCGCGCCCAGCCACTTCACACCCACCGGCGTAGTCGTGAGCGGCAACACCACCAGCTTCACCGTGCAAGACGGCCACAAAGGCGATGACGACTGGACGGAGAACGGCGAGATCGTGGACCCGGTTGGCGCCACGGTACCTGTGGCCACCAACCCCACACCCGTGCCTGCGCTGGGCCCTTGGAGCGCACTGTGGCTGTCTGCTTTGGTGGGGCTGCTAGGGCTGCGCAGGGCACGCGCCAAAACAGCCACTGACGCCTGACGCCGCATCCAAAGCAAAAGCCCCCCGACTGTCTGCAGTCGGGGGGCTTTTTTTTGAAGGAGATAAACCGGGCTACTGCCCGTGGCACTTCTTGTATTTCTTGCCGCTGCCGCACGGGCAGGGATCATTGCGCCCGGGCTCGGGCTGCTTGCGGATGGCCTCCACCCGCGGGCCCATGCTTTTCCAAAGCTGGCGCAGGTCGTACACCGCCCAGATGGCGTCGCCAAATGCGTCGATGCGGGCCTGGCTGATGCTGGGCGGGCCGTCTTCGCTGAACATCGAGAGCTCGGGCTTGCCGGTGTCGTCCTCGGTCAGGGCCACGATGCGGTCGAGCGCGTCGTTCAGCCATTCGGCGGCTTCCTTGTCGCGCGGGGCGACCCATTCCTCGGGCCAGCTTTCCACGGCGTACATGAAGCCCAGCGCCCATACCTGGCCGAAGGAGGGCAATTCCTCCCCCTCCACCTCGGCGCGCTGCTCCTCGGGCAGGGACGCGATGGCGCCCCGGGTGTCCAGCACTTCGGGGGAGTAGGTGCGCTCGTCGTCGAGCGACTCGACCTTGGCGTCGAGTGCGGCCACGATCTCGGCCCAGCGTCGGCTCCAGAGGTCGAAGAAACGCTGCTGCTGGATGGGGTCGGCAAACAGGCCTCCGGCCTGCATGGGGGCATCCGCAGCGGGCGGGGTGGCGTCCTCACCCAGCAGGATCTGGAAGTATTCGTCCGGGGCAATCTCGCGGCGGGTGCAGACCAGCGCAGCCATGAAACCTTCGCAGAACTCCCACTGCGGGATTTCCTCCTCGCGCTGGCGCAGATCGTCCAGGATGGTGTCGATGGCGTCGAAGTCGTCCGGGCCCAGCAGGGCATCAGCGGACACGGGTAGAGCGGAGTTGGTCATGGTGGTGGCTCACAATCATGGGAAGAGGTGCGTGCTTATGATGGCGGCACACACAAGTGATGGCCGAGAGTGTAGGCCGTCCCCCCATCCGAGGAGATCCCCCGATGATCCACCAGATCAACACCCTGTACCCGGTGCGCTACACCGCCTTCGCCCTGTGTGTGTTTGGCTTTGCGCTGAGTGTGTTTGCCGTGGTGGGCCTGGGCGTGGGCTGGCTGGCCCTGCTGGTGCTGGGTGCGCTGGTGCTGCTGGGCGTGTACGACCTGCGCCAGACGCGCCACGCCATCCTGCGCAACTACCCGGTTATCGGGCACCTGCGCTTCATGCTGGAGTACATCCGCCCCGAGATACGCCAGTATTTCATCGAGAGCGACCGTGAGGCTGCGCCCTTCTCGCGGGCGCAGCGCTCGCTGGTGTACCAGCGTGCCAAGGGCGAGCCCGACAACCGGCCCTTCGGCACCCAGCTCGACGTGGGAGTGCAGGGCTACGAGTGGATCAACCATTCGATGGCGCCCACCAAGTTGGCGTCGCACGACTTCCGGGTGTGGGTGGGTGGCACACCCGATGCACCTTCCGCCTCGGCATCGCCCTGCACGCAGCCCTACAGCCTGAGTGTGTTCAACATCT
>Ga0208823_1002165_pt1 | contig 14938 bp, 4 predicted proteins | sample AD_UKC075_MetaG_FD_184440 | JGI IMG/M metagenome (GOLD analysis project Ga0208823, IMG submission 184440) | Active sludge microbial communities of municipal wastewater-treating anaerobic digesters from USA - AD_UKC075_MetaG (SPAdes) (version 2) | ecosystem: Engineered > Bioreactor > Anaerobic >... | reverse complement strand
ATCTTCCAATTGATCTCGGCTAAACCTGTAACCCAAAATCCTGGCGCCTTCGGCAAAAACCTTGTTCCATGCAATAGCCCCTATGTCACTACGACACAGATTTATGTGGACCAACCATTGAGTAAACTGGCTACTCAACAATTTATCTTCTTCAAACATAACCTGGCCAAAAGGAGTAAACACTGGACGTTTGGCACTGCGCCTAGTACCACGTTCCATAACAATTAGGTTCATGCCTACACAATAGCTCCGTATGGCCTTCAGTTTACCTGAGGACTTACCCATTGGAATGCCAGTTCCCTGAGCCATTTCAAGCAAACTGCCCTCTCTGCCTTCTGCAACGTAGTCCAAAAAATCAGCAATATAATGCCTTTCGGGAATAAACGTCCCATGGAAATGTAAACTCAACATGTAGTGCTTCTCACCTAAACCTTTCTTCCAGAGACTTGATCCTTATCTTATTGGTCTTATTAACTTCCAGCTTGTGTGTAACAGGATTACATGCATGCCCCAACGAATAACATTCTCCACGGCTCAAACCAGACAATTGTTGCACCCAATGCTCTTGGCTATAGCTAGTAGCATCAGCAAGCAGCTGAGCATAGGATTTGATCTCAGTATCTGCAGGCTTGAAGAATAATTTATGGCTTGCTTGGAACAGGCGGTCTCTTTGATCTTTTGTGAAATTGCTCAAAGTTTGAGTAGCAAGAATCAAGGATATCCCAAACTTTCGCCCTTCTGTTAGCAGTTGTCCAAGTGGACTTTCCAAACGATGGTCCAGATTCTGAATCTCATCTAGTACAATGATTCGAGGATCATCTTCGCTTCCCCTACCTCGGTAGTACCAATATAAATCTATTAGAGAAAATTCAGTTATTAAGCGAGCGGCATCTTTCGGAAACCCTGCCAATTGGATTATATGGCATCTCGAAACAGGATCTAGGAACAACTTTTCCCAGCTACCAGGATCTTCATGACCAAAGGGATCGCTATCTACAAAAGCTCTCATTTTGGTTGCTACAGACGCTGCAGGACCAGATAGTGGTCCACCCTCGGTACTTATCTCGTCCAACCTGTCCAGGAGAATCCTTAAATTGAAGTCATCTCCTAATTCCCTTACTCCTTCACTTATCACCTTGTACAACACCGCTTTTTGCTGATCGCCCAAGTAGAACACCTCTGAAAGTACACCCGTAACCCGTTGAGCCACATTGGAAGGAGTGTCTTCTATAGGTGTGTCATCAACAAAATCACGCTGTTTGCGAAACGGGTTAATAGGCAGCGGCTCATTGCGTACAATATGCTGTTTGGGTTCTAGATGGTCCAAAACAATACGTTCTAAATGCTTATTCGTAAAGCCGCTAGTGTAATCAACTATGAGACTATTAATGCCATGTTGTGCCAATTCGCATATTATGGCTTGAACAGTATAAGTCTTCCCAGTTCCAGAAGCGCCTAAAATCAGCAAGTGGCGATTAGGTAATTCAGGATGTCCAAACTCCCAGTAAACGTCTCGTCCACCAGCAGTGCCGCTTCCTAGCAAAATCCGCTCTGGAATGCTCTTGACTAAATCAGTTTCTTGAGACTCAATAGATTCGCCAGTTCTATGTGGTTTCTCAACAGAACCTTCTTCTTCTTTCTTTTCATTAACCTCATCCTCTATCTGTTCGACCTCGGCATAGGGCAACGAAATATGTTCGTACCGTAAAGGCGGTGATGCACCATCGAAGATTTCAAAGTCGGTACCTTCTAAAACTGCTGTCCGTATAAAGTCTTTTCCGCATTGAACTGAAAATATCCCTAAATCTTGGTCCCTTAGTTGATATTCAGATTGCTTTTCCTTAAATACATTTCCGTCAGAAATATCCGTCCACAAAGCCACTACGGCGGCTTCCCATTGTATGTTAAAATATCCATCGCTGAGAAACTCAAGTGCCTGAATCATTTGCTCTTCCTCGGCTAGGGATATCCGCCCGCGGCTAGAAATCAAACGATGAAGCTGAACCCACCAGTAACGCTGATCTGGCGATAAATCATTCTCATCATCTTCATCTCCTGGGATTCCTATGGGTCTTTCAGTTTGCCTAGGTTTAAACCTAGGTACCAGCTGATTCAAGCCCTCCTCAACTTGCTGTAGGGCTTTTTCTAAATACCCTTCTGATCGCTGGGCTAATTTACACTCTATTATCTGAGCTCTTATCTCTAGGGTTCCGCCAACATCCATAACCTGCAATCTAAGTAAGTCCGGGCGCATATTTTGCGGACCAAAATCGAACCAGTGCAAAAACCCGTCAAGAGAAATTATCTCATCGCAAAGAGCCTCTTCTGATTTAGGCAACAATTTCCTAATCAACGAATAAGCTATGAAATCTCGGATGTACTCTAAATTACGGCTTGTGGCTTTGACAACTGAAAGCCCTGGCATGGAAACCCCTTGCTTCACCAAAACGCTGGCGATCTTATCACAAACTCCTGGCTCATAGTCGTTTAGAATGCTAGCCAATTGATGACTGATTTTCTTTTCTATATCGGAAAGGCAAAACTGTTCAGTAGAAATTGTGAAATTAAACTCCCCATGAGCACCTACCCCAGTGCCACAACCGATTATCTCCCTGTTTCTGTCCACTTCCCGGATTAACTTCTCGTCCACTACGGAATCGATGCAAACAACCCAGACGCATCCTTCGTGAGCAACATCTATAGCGCCTCTCCAAACATCAAAATCGGTGTCGGTTACTACAACATGTCTGGCCTTTACGTCGCCCAACACTCGACGAGATAGCCTAACCATAACCTCTAGATGTAGCATGCTCAGCTGAAACTGGCGGTTGCTAAATACCAACTTTCGCTCTGAGTCATCGCCTAGTCCTTCTATTAGACAATTGGCCTTCTCCAAGATAGGAAACTTCAGGTAATCATCCCTGTTCGAGTCAAAAAGCCTGCCGTCTGAAATTGGCAAAAACTCGCTTCTTTTAGGGCGGGTAAAGTTTGTGAAGAAGAACACATCTAGATCCACATCTTGGAGCTGCCTTTCCAATTGTGAAATATCCTTTTCGGGTACCACTTTATAAAACACAGAAATCCTAGCATTGGAGTAATGCTTCTTAGCCGAACTTCCTTCAGCCGAATCCCAACGCTCCCTCCATGCGTCAATCCATTTCACAATTCCAGTATCGTCAGGGGTATCAGAGAATAACATTAGATTTAGGAAGTAAGGACTAGATTCTCTGTCCTTTGCTACTTCGCTCAAAAATGCATCAATTCCCCCTATAATATGTTGGATTGATCCGCCACAATAAACGCCAATGCTGATGCCATCGTTGGCGTATGGATGCAATTCGCAATAGTCTAGAAGAACATGTTTCATCAAATTGCTCTCTTGAGTAGCCCTAAACAATTCAGTATCGAAAATCTCCTCCTCATCGTCACCCTCTTGACGTAATAAACGGGAGCTAATTGTAGAGTACTCTTCTTTGGGTGCTCCAACTAAATGTATATAATCAAAGCTTCGAACATTTGTATCGAGGTTGAGATTTTCGTCTAAAATCCCCAAAATAGGCCATTTGATATTGGATAGATCCAGAATCCGATACCAATCTTTGGTCTCTAATTTTTTACTCTTTGTCTCTTTCAGCCCTGAAGTAGCATACTCACTGAAACTCTGGCATATATAGGCATACTGATGGTAAATCATTTGAAGAAGTGCTGGGTGAAGAGGCGTAACTATGCCTGAAGGCAGATACGATTTGTGTTCCCAATTACGAACCTCGGTAAACTCCTGGGGCACGATCATAAATGCTTTCATCAAAGCAGGGCCCAGAGGGCTCTTGGAACCTATCTCTAGGTAAGATTCCATAAGGCTTGCATATTCTTTTCGTAGCGCGTCGAAGTTTTTATCTAAGGCGTAAAAGAAACCGTTTTCTGAGTATTCGAGTAGGAACTTTTCGTAGCAATTAGCAGTAGCCAACAAATGGTCATGTAAGTTAATTCCTTTTTCGATGTCAGAAATTAATTCATGTGCTGAACCAGTCTCCCTTTCCAAACCTGCCTTCAAAATGCGCACTGCATCTTCGGGATCTTTGGCCATGAAAACCTCGTTAACATATTCAAGGGAGAACGCAGGAAGACAGCAGTTCTTGTCTTTGTAACAATCAATAGCCCAATCATACAAGTTAACCAGAAACCTTGATTGGCTATTTTCCCCTAACATCCAGTAAAAACCCTGTCGCACTTCAATTCCTGACTTCCCAATAACAGTCACTTCAAACTGGAGGCGAGGTTCCGAATTGCTTCGAGCAGGTCTGTACTTTATATCCGAATTAGACGGTGCAAGATTTGATTTTATCTTGGCGTAACCGTCTCTTCTACTTCCTATGAGAACACGCCCTTCTATATGCTCGTCTATTCCCCCTATAAGCCTTTTCAGAAATTCCTTGGCTAAATCATCCCCATCAGTTTCAAAATGATGCTCGTATTCAAGACTATGGAGGGAAATTTCCTTTATGTCGTTGAACGGAACAACTTCTTGTGTCTTTTTTTTGAAGTCAGACAGGGTTCTCCATAACCCCTCTATAAAAACTTCCAATGCATGCCCTCTTACTTTGATAATATTGTCCTTCTTAGGAGGAGCTTTGGGCTTGTAATTCAATATCTCATCGTTGATGTAAGGGAAAGACGACTTGCTCAAACGGGCCAAATGGCTAGCAGATCCTGTTTCAATGTACTGGATGAGAGATTCGACTAGCTCATTTACGTCCGAAAAATCGCCTAGTAGTTCAGGAGAAGGATCTTCCTTTGCTTCTTCGCAGAATTTTTCGATTTTATTCTTTGCTCTGTTCCTCTCTCTATTTTCCAAAAACCTGTCGTAGGTTATGAATTTTCGAGCATCTGTAATGTATGCTGAATACTTGCTCGTGTCACGCGTTCCTAGGCCTAGCATGTTGGGCAATCCAAAATCTGATAAATCACAAAGGACAAGTTTAAATGCGTCTTGCCCATCCATAGCCGAGCTAAACTCTTTGTTATCCAAGTAGTAGCTCACCCGAAGAGGATCCGCCAAACCATGGGCGTAAAGTTCTGCGAAAAACGTAGCAATCTTTCCTAGTTGTTCCTCGTTACCATCAGGATTAACATACTTTTTTACAGCCTCTGCAACCCAGTCTTCAAAGCTTTTTCCCATACATATCTCCCATACTGTAGGTTGATCCAAATGGAAAAAATCCTTCAAACTAGATTGATCTCTAATATCATCATAGCCGGCAAACAAAACCACTAAACAATATTGATCAGGTTGTTTTGCAGTATGCCGAAGGCTGGTAAGGTTGTCTGTTTCGTTATACCACCCTCTTTTCTTGATTTCTTCAAAAATCCGTCTTTCACTTTCTGTACCACTTGCCCATTTTTCTCCTAATCCATACGCAATGCCATATTCAAAACCGATATCCGCCTGCACTTTCTTGGACGTGCGGGTGAGTTCTTCCTCCAGCTGTTCCCCAATATTTAACAGCAATTCGGCGGGATAAGACGGTAACACAAAGCGCAATACAAGATCTGGACTCTTCTCAACCTCGCGAGTTACATACTTCACAATGGCGTCTGCAAAATACCTCATCTAATATCTACTCCCTCTTAAACTCTAGCCATAAGGATTGCGTACAAGAGAACAACCGTCTGAAAGTTCAACTAAAAAACCGCCTGCTCTCAGCATTTGAGCAAACCAAGAATCTCCAACAGGCTGCACAGAACTGTTGAGAGGCAATCCAGACCAAATCACAGCATCTTCCAGTTCTTGACCTTCCACAGCTATTCCATGGTGGGCATAGATTCGTCTTTTGAATTCTTCGTAGGTACATGATTTGCCGGGTTCAATTGTTGATAGTACCAAATATCGAATAAGTTGATCTGTCACAACGAACCTGGGCTCAGCACCCTTCGGCGGATAAATAATGCCCAATCGTTTCCCAAGCAAATTGAAATACTTGTGTCCATAATCCCTCTCTATCGTTGCCGGTCCAGATTCACCTACAAAGGCGATAATGTCTTCGTTTTTGAGTGCAGTCTGTATCATGCGAAATACAACCCTCACATTTTCACATGAGGCCAGCCGCTGTTGCCGGGAAGATTTCTGTTGTGGCGAAAAGAGCCATGCGTAACCCAAGACATTACCATGGCTAGCGCTTACAGAAGACACCTCTCCATACCTAACACTTTGAGCGCACATGCTCCTAAGCACCTGCATAGCACAGCCAAATTCAAGTAGTTCCAACCGCTCAATTGGTCCCAAAGTCGCCCTCAGTATCCGACTCATTTCTATAGCAAAAAGATACGCCTCGGGCCAACTTTCTTCTGGGCACCAGTCACACTCCAGTTTGTTGTTCTTATTAGTTTCTTCATGAGTAACGGAATCTAGATTTTCGATAAAACTCGCCAATTCATTGACTACAGATAGCTGTGCAATTTCCAAATCCTCAAAACCTTGCTGCAAACACTGATACAAAGAGTCCAACTGATAATTGCTGCTATTATAGCCGAGTTCTTTTGCCAGGCCATTTACATCTTTACCAGAGAAAAGGTTACATTGCTGCAAATAAAGAAGTTCTCCGCCGCGGGCCAGAAAATTATGTTTTGTCGTTTCATAAAATCTAAGGGGATTGAATCTGATTTCGCTCAGTCCTATTTCTTGCTTAGCGTGTTTTTTCGGCCATATGGTTTCCTGTACGAGGAAAGTCCTAACAATCGGGTAGAAATTCTGGGCGCACCATGTTCTATCGAATCCTGCACCTTGAAAACCTTTCAAGAAGTCTTCGAGCCATTCCTGCACTTCATCGGCGGCCCTATTATGGCTTTGAACCTTCTTGCTAAACTCTCTGCTTAATTCTTGATAATGGGTTTTGTGAACTGCATGTCTAGAATCCAACGGCGAAGCTCTAAGTAAGCTAAACAGTTTCAAGTTCAGACGTATTTCAGGCCCGTACTTTAGTTTCTTTCCCTGTGTAGATGCCCAATTCTCTAAGTCATAAAGAGAAGGCAGGGGTGACTGAATTGGTCCATCAGAACCGATCCACTTGTTGGTAAACATCACCATAAGGAATTCTGCTAGCAATTCTACTGTTGTTTGATCCGCATAAAATCGGCTGCCGAACAAAACGAAAGCAGGGTTTTTTACGCTATTTATGTCATCAATATTTGGAAAAGGTTTTGGAACACCCATCATACCACCCCTAGTCTATCTTCTTGCACTGTCATCACTAATTGCTCGAAGGTTCGGTCAGGACGAATGCGGAGCAAACACAATTTGTCAGAAACATCTGCTTCAGTGCCGCCAGATTGCAACAGCTTGCCTTTAAAATCCTGCAATCGATTACTGTAGTACCCAGACAATTCATGGGTTATCTGACCCTCATAACGGCGAAACACGTAGTCGAGAAAAGGAAGATCGAGTTCTAATTCAACATCAACATCTTCTGTAGAAATGTACCTGAGATACGGTACTTTATTGCTCCTCCCATCATTTGTAGAACATTGATATCGCGGTTTTATCACAAGCTCAAAATCCCTTTTACGAATACTGGCGAGAACCATCTGGGTGTGCACGTTACTGTTGGGGGGCGTAAGAGTTATATATAAATCACTTTCATGCTTAAGTGAACTCTCCGGTAATCTTACCCCCATAAACTGCTCCTGCAAAATATGCAAAACCTGAGTATGGAGTCTGTTGAGTTCAAACTGCACATCCGCAGATTCATCTTGTGTAATATGGAGGTAATCTAATAACGTAGGAGAATTCAAAAACGTAGTTATGAACTTGTTTTCCAAATTGCCCTCAAAGTTGCCACAGAAATAAGCGAATCGTCTAATTTGGCGACGAGAGGTTTCTGATTGAGTATTGCGCAATTCATCGTAGACCTCACTAACCGGACCGCCGAAGAATCTTGTTCGATCTTCTTTGAGCCAAACCTCTCTCTCAAACTCGGGCACAACAATTTCACCAAATTCCGCATCCCTTATGAGTCTTACAGGAGCCATTTTAGTAGCTTCAGGATTTACCTGATCTCCATCATCTCCAAAGAAATTGTTGAAAAACCGGGTTTTTGCCATTTTGTCTCGTCGAGATATAAGTGACATGTTAGATATTTCCGTACAATCTAAACCTGCAGTTAGTACATAAGCTAAATGCCCAGTCATTTGACGCATGGTTAATCGTTGACCATATTCGTAGAGCCGTTTGTAAAGGTAATATATTCGCTGCAAAACCAAATCTAATTGGCTTTGCAGTAATCGAACATTTCTGCTTATCGGACAATCTTCCTGAATCGAACACAAATGACATGGGGACCAGTTTTCCTCACATAGCATTCGCTTGAATACTTGGCATGCGGTCTCAATACTGTCTAACTGTCCTATGTTTAATAAGTAGAAACGTTCCTTTGCTATCAGCATAGGTTCGCTAGCCTCTAACGCATTAAGCACATCGTCAAACGGTACATCTAATAGACTTTCTAGGTTCTCAAACGATTCAATTAGGGTACCTGTGTTGGAAACGATAAAGTATTGGGTGCCATGGCCTTCATACGCATCCTTCAAGATCAAGGCGCGTTTTTCCCTTCCAATTTCGCTCATGTCTTTTACGATAGTGAGATTATCGTTAGGGAGCGAAAATTTTGGTTCAATCTGCGTAATCTCACGCCCGGTTAGCCTCTGAATCACATCTACTGCAATAGTTGTTTTTCCGTCTCCAGCATTCCCTGTCAAGATAACGTTGTGATCTGCTTTTATCAGCCTGTATATTTCGTCGGTAACTGGATTTGTCACGTGAATTCTATGGAAATGCTTACTGGCTATTTGGTTTTCTGCTACAGCATTTTCATTACCAGCTGAAACAGACGTAAGTGTATTCAAATATGCCACAAAAGAATTGTATTCAAATGGTTCTTCGAGTTCGGGTGTAGAGACCGGAATATGGATTGGCTGAACAACAGGCATAGCAGTGTCATGCTCAACCTCTTCTGTAGTTGTCTTTTCAGTACCAATTATAGCCTCATTAAATGCTTCCCACATTTCCTGAATAGTGGAGAATCCTTCTTCGGGATCGGTTGCAACAGCTCTTGTCAGCCAAGGCAATACATCTTCAAAACCATGTGCATTTTTAGGAATATCAGGTTTATCACCCACAGCTGGGTTCTTATAAGGCTTTTCGCCGAATACCCATTCCCACAAGGTTACTCCAAGAGCGTACAAATCACACTTGACTGAGAACTCCCTATCCGAAGATACAATCGCATAGGGCGGAATATACTGAGGCGTTCCATGGTAATGCTCTATTCGATGTGGACCAGCAAGTCCCAAATCGATCAAAACAGGATTACCGGTAGAGTCGATTATTATATTGTCAGGCTTTATATCTCCATGGATTATAGGTTCAAGATTTCCATCCTCGTTCCTGTTTTCGTGCAAAGCTCGAATGCCTTCCATCAAACAACGAGTAACTTTTTCAAATTTTTCTCTTGTGGGTGGTCTTTCGCCCTGCTCTATTGTTTCACGCAAGCTTTCGCCAGAAACGTACTCCATAACGGCACAAAATCGCTTATTATCCCAATACCAAGGCGTAGCATCATATCTCACCACATACGGAGACCTAATCTTGCTTCCTATGTCGATCTCTCTACTTATCCTCTCTGTCGGAGTTTCATAGTTAAACATTTTAAGGACCACAGTTCCGCCTTTAAAATCTCGCGCTTTATATATCTGAGTTTCCTTGCCTTGGCCAATAAGCTCAACAATTTCCCAGATGTTGAACATCTCGCCTGGGCGTAATATTCGATTGGGTGTGTCTTCGTCATGAGGTCCGACAGGCGCTATTGCCGATAAGAAACCATTTACATTTTTCGTTCGTTCTGATCTATCGGCAACGAGTATGCCTGCAAGCCCTTGAAGTAACTCGTCAGGCGCTCCAACTTCCCGCAACTTCTTTATGTGTGCGGAAGAAAGTTTTCCGCCATCGGCAACAAATTGACGCGTAGATTTGAACGGTTTCTCGCCTGTCAACATTTGATAGGCTATTACACCTAAGCTAAAAAAATCTGTGCTCTCATCAATATCTTGACCAAACAGGACCTCTGGAGCTACATAACCGTCATCCTTGATAGCGCTCGAATCAGGTAAAACCGTTATATGTTCATCCTCTAGCTGGAAAGCAAGATCGAAATTCATAAGTCTGGGTATACCGTTTTCGATAAGAATGTTCTCTGGCTTAACTGCCCGATGGATTATGGACTTCTTATGAGCCTCATCAAGGCCAAGAGCAATTTTGCTGCATATTGATAATGTGTCCTCCAAAGAAAAAGCACCTTGAGACTCGGATATAAGATCCCTCAATGTACCCGTTTCAGACCAATCAGAAATTTCGACTACATCACCTGTTTCCATGTCAAATCTCTGTACTTTATGGATGTATGATTTATCGCTAATTTGTTCCACTGCGTTCAAAGTATTTAGAGCAATTTTCCTAAATCTCTCGCGCTCGGTTTTGTCCGCTTGTGTAAATCGGAAAACTCGTAATCGCTTCAACCCACCGTGTTTTACATCAGTAGGTCTAGCAAGCATCTCTATACATTCTGGCTTCTGGGATAAGTATTCGACAGTCTCATAGCCAGGAACAGTGTACTGCTTCTCTTGCTTAGGCGTGTTAAGGCTTTCCAAATAATTGGCGATTGCTGTAATTTGCCCTTCTTCAAGAATAGGTGCATCTTGTTCCCTTCGCCTCAAAAAGGAAACTAGATCCGAAATGGAGGAAAAGGTAAAGTTATGTCGCCCGGAACTAGCGGCCTCTGCAGCATCTTTGGGAGAGTTATCGTTATACACAGTAGCATCAGGATTTGTTAGTACAATAATTGATTCTACCCAAATACGCGGATAGGTCACAAACTGATGCTCATAGAGGCCTTTCAAGATTTTGCATTTAAAGTTGTTATTCATGTGGGGATCCGGACGATACTCGTTTTTGTTTATGCGCCATTGGTATTTCCGGGTTTCTATAACTCCGCTCCAATGCTTAAGATCTACAACATATATGCCGGAACGGCCTACTATAATTAAATCATACTCATAATAGTTATGTGTCTGAGGATCCCATATGAACACATTGGGTAAAAGCGACACTTCGCCCCCGATAGCTTTACTCAACTTATTTATCGCAATCTGCTCGTGCTCAAATAAACTTGTCTCGTCCAAAACCATTTCGTCCTCATGGCTCTCAGGTATAACATATTTGTTCATGGCCAGCCACTCGTTTATCTCAGTTCTAATCGACTCTCTTCCATCGACTGTGCTTAAGAAGGTAAACACATCTTCATCAAGATAGCCATAATCTACCGTTTCCAAGACCCTGTTTTTCGTTAGTCGTGTCTTCTCATACTCCCTATATTTGTCCAGCATTCCGTCTTTGATTTTCAGCTTCCAGAATCCGTCAGACTGCAAATAGTAAAAAGGATATTCTAGTGCAGATAAGTAATAACTATCACGTTGCCCAGGTATTGCTTCTCTAAGTAAACTCATAAACAAAGGTTCGATTTCCTCAAACCGAAATTTGTTTTCACGCCTTTCATCGCGTTCAATAAGGTCGATCAAAACCCTAAGGAACAAAACCTTATGAGGGCTTGGACTACCACGCCTATTCAGTCTTCTGATCCTTTCCAGCAACTTTTTGTCTCCCTTAGATTCCACCGCAAAATCACCTCTCTTTTGCCTTGCGAATCTGATCTCCTATATCAATAAGCGTGCTAAGCAACGTCGAGTCTCGCGTTGCTCTATCCCGGGTACGAGTCTCTGAAATGTCACTCCACCTTAAATCACGAAGGTGTTTACGGCTTCCTGCTCTTTGGTCCCGCCAGGTATATACCCTTCCATCTGCATGGTTTTCCTCATACCAGCACGCCTTTTCAAACAAGTCAGGATGGTTTTCTCGAAGACCTAGCCATTCTCTATCAGTTTGAAAAAAGCAAAAGTAACACCCCGACCTTGAGCGCCACTCGTAATAGCGTGGTAACCCTAGTCCACTCTTCTCTAGAATTTGAATTACTTCTTGCAGATTTATGTTGTCCTCGACGAAAGGATATACAGGAATGATATTGCCTTTGACATTCCGATAGCCCTCTCGATCCTCATCAGCCCTTATAGCAATGTAGCTACACGTCAGGCAATCGCCAAGATAATCTTCATATGGCTCAATCTTCAGATGACGAGTGCACCAACGACTTTGCGGAGATGGTAGCACACCGTTATAGTATTTGAGCCAGTAGTCAAAGTTCCTTTCAGGCTTAATCACCGTTATATCAATATTCAAAACCGCCCTGATCCTGTCCAAATACTCATAGGTCTCAGGAAGTTCACATCCGCTATCAGTAAACACATACTCTAAATCTAAATCAGGATGTTTCTCTCTCATATAAACTGCTAAGGCTGCGCTATCTTTGCCTCCAGACAAAGCTATAACGTGTTTCTGTTTAGTCATCATCGTTATCACCCAAAATGACATTTCTAGCCAACAAAGCCAATATGGATCGACGCTTATCGTCTGATAACTGCAAGATTTTATCTAGCATAGATTGCACATCTTCGTCGTAGCTAATTTCAAGTACTTCACGTTTGACTGTGCCTCCAGGCTTCATTACACTAATGAGCTGCAAATTCATTTGATCTGAACCAGTATTAGTGAGAACTTCCAGCTGTTCGATCCTGTCCGCGTAATCCGCTAACATCAGCTTAAACAATTCCAAATCCTCGTCATGCCAAGCGTCGACCGGTTTCTTTATTATTGCACCTGCAATTCCCTGCACCCATCTGATCGAATCAGACTCTTTCCTTCGCATCGCCGCAAGCACCGGCCTTAAGTCAACATCATCGCAGATCTTATACAACAAACTAGCCTTTTCATTATAGGTCTGGTATAAGTCTTCTAAACTCGAACTGCCAAACTGGTCAGTTAGTGCATCTTCAATAGACTGATTTAACCTGTCAAATGCCTCTTGCAACTCAGAAAGAGCACTTATCAGATTTGCCTCAAGTCTCTCGAACCATAGATCTGTCTCAACTCCTTTTATGTCGACCCCAAGCGCTTCAGGGAGGTCTTCAAATAGGAAACACAAGGGATCAACTGCATTCATGATAACTGCTCTCACCCTTTGTGCCATCTTGGAAATATTACGGGTTTGTTTGGAATATCGTGGCAACTGATCGATAAACTTCATGAGTGGTCCTACTACTCCGAGCATAGTCGCATTTCTTACACTGGAATCTATCTCCACGTGAGATCTACTTATTGCAGCCTTATATACAGAGAAAGCCCTCTCCTGTACCTCATCGGCTAGGAACATTTTCACCCTGAATAGATCGGGTCTTTTGAGAAGCAAGGCAACATCTGCCGCAGATATGTATGGTTCATAAACATTATCACAGAAAATGATGAGATCCTCTGACCTCACCAGCAAGTACAAGCAAATGTAAATGAGAGAAGGACCTTGCCTAAGCCCAAAAGGCGGTTTCCGCAGCTCATCCACTATATTTTCAACAGTGACACCTGCGGAAGAAGCCTGTTTCAACATCTCTCCTATGGACTGCCAAAGCGCCTCAAGTTCAGGTTCGCTTCCTTTCAAGGTCAGATACCAATCTCCAGTTTTCTTGTTTTTCCTATGTAAACCTTTCGCTAAAAGGAAGGACCTGTAAATGGCAACTTCGGGGCCAAAGCCTCGTAGCCCTAGGTTCTCTTGCTCAGGTGCTGTTGCCATGGCCTCAACAAGTTCTCTCCGCGCCCTGGCAGCCACAGCGGACATCTTCTCATCACTTATTATCTCGTTACCTATGCTAGGAGCACTATGATAGCATTCATCACACAAGTCGGAAATTTTAGACGATAGTTCTCTGCGTGTCTCTAATTTGCACTCTTTCCCATTTACGTACCAAGTAAGATTGGTTTCACCGGGAGTAAACGACTTCTCTGAATAGCGCCTAAACTTATCCCTTATAACTTCATAGCGGTGGGTAACTTCTCTACGCGCAACTTTGTCGTGAGATACTTGGGGGTAGTTTTGCAAAATGTTTTGACACGCAACAAGTTCCAATGCTAGTTCTGACAGGGTGTCTTTCACTGGGGCGTAAGCCACAACAATAGGACGACCGTCAAAACACCTCTCCGGTACCCTGCTAGGTGGTTTGGCCGTTCCATAACAATACGCCAAGAGACCGTCGAAACCATGATGTGGTACAAGATTCTTGTCGAGCAAATCCTCATGGTCGATCCAACGGCGCTCAAACTTGCGCATGGTACCTTTCTCTATGTAATGGCGCGCTGCTATAATTGCGGATAGAGGAAAATATTCCTCTAGTAATTTCGCTAAAGAATCAAAGGACAGTCTATCCTTTTCTCTGGCAATGGCTCCATTTACGTCAAAATCGGACCCTTCCCAGAGCCTAAATTCTCCAGCATACTCACGATAAAAGACAAGGCCTTCTTTAACCAGCGTTTCTAGAACCTCAGTGGTTTTGCCCGGTTCCCATGAATAAGCGTATTCCATCAATGATGATAAGACAGGGTGACTTGCTTTTAGCCCCATTGAGTTTCCTAACAAGTTAAGGACTCCGAGGTTTCTCAACAGTATGTTCTGTTCGTCGCCAAACTGAGCTGCTGATTCGATTATCTCGTCAATTTCAACCCATCGCTGAGCCCCCGGGCTAGACACAAATGGCACATTATTTAGCCTGAAAAAGTAGTCGTACAGAGCATCTAAGCCCACTGAAAACAAAGGTCCCTCGGTATTCACCGCAATCCGATCCATCTTGGCAGGAAGAGCATAGGGATGCCCACTGCAAAGAAACGCGACCAAGGTCCTTTCGTTTTGGGCATATTTGCGGCAAAGTTCAATTAGAGCAACGCTGGTTATCGGGT
>Ga0208823_1002164_pt1 | contig 14942 bp, 12 predicted proteins | sample AD_UKC075_MetaG_FD_184440 | JGI IMG/M metagenome (GOLD analysis project Ga0208823, IMG submission 184440) | Active sludge microbial communities of municipal wastewater-treating anaerobic digesters from USA - AD_UKC075_MetaG (SPAdes) (version 2) | ecosystem: Engineered > Bioreactor > Anaerobic >... | reverse complement strand
CCCAACTCGGCCAGCATGATCACCTTGCGCAAGATCAGCACAACCACGATCAGCGCGATGAGCCCGGGGCCGGACGCGTAGTCAGCGGCACGTCCGAAGTCGTAGGACCCCAGTGGCGCGTTCATCCATTCGTCGGCGGTGGCGTCGTAGATGAACGCGCGGGCGTCGTCGGCCAGTAGGCCCTGGGAGGCGTAGACGGCGAGGAACGGCACCAGCACCTGGGCCGTCGCGGCGAGGTTGCTGCGCCACCGCTCGCGGGGTGACACCCCCGTGAAGAGATCGCGGAAGGCCGGCAGCGACTCCGACGTCACCCGAACCATCAGCACCAGCGAGGTGAGCGTGGCCATCGGCGCGAGCGGCAGCAGGAAGATCGCCACCGTCGGGCTGACGTCCGACACCAGCACGACAAGCCACAGCGCCGCCATGCGGGCGGCCCAGCCGGCCAGGAAGAGCCCGACCAGCTGCGGCCAATGAGCGAGCAGCACGCGGAACCCGTCGGCCAGGATCGTCCCGACGCCGCGGAGCGCGCTTGTGAGGGTGGACACGGGCTCAGCGTAGGTGATCGCTTCGCCCCCTCTGAACCGTCCCGCTGAACAGCCACCGCCTCGAATCAGCCGCCGCGCGGGCACCGCCTTGGCGCGTGCCCACCGTCCAGGCGAACCGCAATCAGTCGAAGATCGGGCCGACCGTACGCGTCCGCTTGAGCTCGAAGAACCCGGGGTACGCCGTCATCTTCTCGAAGCCGTCGAACAAGTTGCCGGCCTCTTCACCCTTGGGTGCCGGCGAGATCACCGGTCCGAACATGGCCATGCCGTTCAGGTGCAGAACGGGCGTGCCGACGTCCATGCCGACGGGGTCCATGCCCTCGTGGTGCGAGACTCGCATCGCGGCGTCCATGGCATCGGTGTCGAAGACGTCGATCAACGACGCGAAGTCGGCATCGTCGGCGGCGTTGCCGCCGGCAACCGCCAGGTCAGCCAGCGCCGCCGCCACCGTTTCGCGCGTGCGGGGCTCCTGACCGGGGTGGAAGCGCGTCCCCAGCAGCGTGTAGAAGTCGCGCAGGGCGCCGGGCCCGAACTTCTGCCCCACCGCCACAGCGACGCGGGCCGGGCCCCAGGCCTCGTCCATGTGCTTGCGGTAATCCTCCGGCAGATCGCGGCCCTCGTTCAGCACCGCGAGGCTCATGACGTGGAACACGGTGCGGACGTCGCGCACCTTCTCCACCTCGAGCATCCAGCGCGAGGTCATCCAGGCCCACGGGCAGATCGGATCGAACCAGAAGTCAACAGTCGTCATGGGGCAACCCTAGATCCGCTGGCACAGGTGGTCCCCACCAACCGAAACCGAAAAGTGAACCCCGCCCGCGGCGTCCCGCAGCCATCCGGTCTCGTCCGGCGAGCGGTTAGGGTGCTTCGAAAGCCCACCGTGGGCGTCCGTCAACGTCAGGACCTTCGATGTTCGCCGCCAACATTTCCCGCGCCGAGGCGCAGGCCCGCTCGACCCAGGTCCGCGTCGAGTCGTACGACGTCGTCATCGACCTGGACCCGCGGAGCACGGCGACGCCCGAACAGAACTTCCTGAGCTCCACCCGGGTTCGGTTCGAGGCGCTGACGGCCGCCGACACCTGCGTCAACCTCATCGCGGACGCCGTGGCCAACGCCACCCTGGACGGCCAGCCGCTCACCATCGACGACAAGACCTTCGACGGTGAGCACCTCTTCTTCTACGTCGAGCCCGGCGAGCACGAACTGATGGTCGCCTCGACGATGCGTTTCTCCCGCACCGGCGAGGGACTGCACCGGTTCGTCGACCCGGCGGACGATCGTGTCTACCTGTACAGCCAGTTCGAGACCGCGGACGCCCGCCGCGCCTTCGCGACGTTCGAGCAGCCTGACCTCAAGGCCACCTTCCGCTTCACGGTGATCGCCCCCGAGCCCTGGACCGTGATCTCCAACTCCCCCACCCCGGGGCTGCCGGAGGCGACCGACGGCGTCCGGCGCTGGGAGTTCGCGACCACCGAGCGGATGTCGACCTACATCACGGCGATCTGCGCCGGCGACTTCCACGTCGTCCACGACACCTACGACGCCCCGACCGGACGCCGCGACCTCTCGATCGCCTGCCGCGAGTCGCTGGCCTCCGCCCTGGACGCCGAGCGAATCTTCGAGACCACCAAGCGCGGCTTCGCCGTCTTCGAGGATGTCTTCGGCCAGCCGTACCCGTTCGACGACTACGCCCAGGTGTTCGTGCCCGAGTTCAACTTCGGCGCGATGGAGAATGCCGGCTGCGTGACGTTCCGCGATGAGTATCTGTTCCGCAGCCGCGTGACGGCGGCGTCCTACGAGGCGCGCGACAACACGATCCTGCACGAGATGGCGCACATGTGGTTCGGCGATCTCGTGACGATGAAGTGGTGGGACGACCTCTGGCTGAACGAGAGCTTCGCCGAGTGGGCGTCCCACTTCGTCCAGGAGCAGATCGCCGAGCAGTACAACACCGGCGTCGAGGTGTGGGCGACGTTCTGCAACCAGCGCAAAACGTGGGCCTACCGCCAGGACCAGCTGCCCTCGACCCACCCGATCGCCGCCGACATGTACGACCTCGAAGCGGTCGAGCTGAACTTCGACGGCATCACCTACGCCAAGGGCGCGTCCACGCTCCGCCAGCTCGTGGCCTACGTCGGGCTGGAGCCCTTCATCGCGGGCGTACGGGCGTACTTCGTCAAGCACGCCTGGGGCAACACCGAGCTGGCCGACCTCCTGACCGAGCTGGAGGCCTCCTCCGGACGCGACCTCTCCCGGTTCACCACCGAGTGGCTGCAGACGGCCGGCGTCAACACGATGGCCGCCGACTTCGACGTGGACGCCGAGGGCCGGTTCACCCGCTTCGAGGTGCGGCAGAGCGCGCACCCGAGCTGGCCGACGCTGCGCCAGCACCGCATGGCGATCGGCCTCTACAACCTGGCCGGCGACAAGCTGGTCCGCAGCGAGCGCCTGGAACTCGACGTCGACGGCCCGATGACCGACGTGCCCGAGTTCGTCGGCATGTCCCAGCCGGACCTGATCCTGCTCAACGACGACGACCTGACCTACACGAAGATCCGGTTCGACGAGCGCTCGCTGGCGACGCTGGTCGCCCACGTCGCCGGGCTGCCCACCGCGCTCGCGCGCGCCCTGTGCTGGGGCGCCACCTGGGACATGTGCCGCGACGCCCAGCTGTCGGCGTCCGACTACGTCGATCTGGTGCTGCGCGGCGTGGGCGTCGAGACCGACCTGACGGCCGTCTCGTCGCTGCTGATGCAGGCCCGGTCGGCCGTGGACTACTACGCCCCCCGCGAGGAGCGCCGCGCGCTGGCGTCCCACTTCTCGGCCGGACTGGCCGAGTTGCTGGCGGCTGCCCAGCCCGGCTCCGACCACCAGCTAGCCCTGGCCCGCGCGTTCTCCGCGTCAGTTCCGGACGCCGCGGCTGCGGCTCCGCTGCGGGGCTGGCTCGACGGGCACGGCGTCCCGGACGGGCTCGCCGTGGACGCCGACCTGCGGTGGCGTCTGCTGACGGACCTGTGCCGGGTGGGTGCCGCGTCCGAGGCCGACATCGCGGCAGAGCAAGCCCGGGACGCGACCGCCACCGGCGCAGAGAAGGCCGCGGGCGCACTCGCCGCGCTGGCGACGCCCGAGGCCAAGGCCGCCTCGTGGCACCGCGCCGTCGACGAGGACACCCCGAACGAGACGCACTCCCAGATCTGCGCCCAGTTCATGCAACTCGACCAGGACGAACTGCTGGCGCCCTACGCCGACCGTTATCTGGAGGTCGCCGAGTGGGTCGCCGACGGTACGCACGGCTGGGGCGGCCGGTCGACGACGATCCGTCAGCACGTGCTGATGCTGCTGTTCCCGCGGCCGCTGGCCGACCGCGCCTACCTCGATCGCGTCCAGGCGTGGCTCGACGCGAAGCAGCCCAACGACTTCGTGCGGCGGCTGGTGTCCGAGCGACTCGACGACGCAGAGCGGGCGCTGCGCTGCCAGGAGGCCGCCCACTAGGACGAACGGCTAAGGCCAGCGGAACCCGGTGCGGGAGCCCCCGCGCCGGGACGCCGGAACGGCGGAGGCACGAGGAACAGGGCGGCGACCAGGGCGATGCCCAGGACGCCAGCGGGCAGCAGGAGCGACTCGGCCATGGCGGCCGCGAAGGGTGCCCTGATCGGCTCGGGAAGCACCATCCCGGACGCCCCCGCGCTGGGCGCGGCGCCGGGCAGGTGCGCGGCGATCCGCGCCTCCATCAGGGCGGCGATCGACGCGCTGCCGATGACGGCCCCCAGCTGCCGCGTCGTGTTGTAGATCCCCGAGCCCGCGCCGGCCCACTGCGGCGGCAGGCTGCGGTTGGCCGTCGTCGACAACGGACCCCAGACGAACGAGCCGCCGATCCCGAGCAGGGCGGCGGGCAGCAGGAACAGCCAGATCGGTGTGTCGGGACGCATCAGCCACGCCATCCAGACCATGCCGCCCAGGTAGGCGACGGCCCCCGGCGCGATGAGCACGCGCGGGTTCACGACGCGATCGACGAGGCGTCCGACGAAGCGAGCCAGGATCACCGACATCACGGCCGACGGCGCCAGCACCAGCGCACCCTGGGTCGGCGTCAGCCCGCGCACGGTCTGCAGGAAGAAGATCAGCGGCAGGTTGAACGTGGTCACAGCGAAGCCGGTCGACGTCACGGCGATGTTGGCGAGCGCGAAGTTCCGGTCCCGCATCACCGCCAGCGGCAGCAGGGGTTCCCCGCGCTGAACGCCCTGCCACACCACGAACAGCGCCAGCAGCACGACGCCCGCGACGATCAGGCCGACGACGCTGATCGGACCCACGATGGGCCCCCAGTCGTAGGTATTGCCCTCCTGGAGCCCGAAGACGATGAGGAACATGCCCGCCACGAAGAGCGCGACGCCCGGCAGGTCGAAGCGGTGCGCGTGGGTCGGGAGCTTGGGCACGAACCGCGACGCCGCGATCAGCGCCGCGATCCCGATGGGGACGTTCACGAAGAAGATCGACTCCCAGCCGAAGGCGTCGACCAGGACGCCGCCGGCGATGGGTCCGACCAAGCCCGCGACACCGGCCACCGAGCCCCAGACGCCCATGGCCACCCCGCGGCGCTGCGGCGGGAAGATGCGGGTGATGATCGCCATCGTCTGCGGGGAGATGAAGGACGCCCCCAGGCCTTGTGCGGCGCGCGCGGCGACGAGCATGCCGAGTCCCCCGCCGGGGAGCATGCCGGCGAGGCCGCACCACGCCGAGGAGAGCGTGAACACCGCGAGGCCCACGAGGAACATCCGGCGCGGGCCGAAGCGGTCGCCGAGGCGTCCGGTCACCAGCAGGGGCACCGCGTAGGCGAGCAGGTAGGCCGACGTCACCCACACCACGCCGCTGTAGTCGCCTCCGAGGCCGAGGCCGCGCATGATGGCCGGATTGGCGACGGAGACGATCGTCGCGTCCAGCATGATCATGAAGAAGCCCACCACGAGCGACCACAGGGCCGCCCAGAGTTGGCGGTCGGTCAGCTGCGCCGGGGCAACACTTGACTGTGGGTGGTGGGTCACGGCGGAACCTTACGCCTCGCTGCTGGGAGGGCCGATCCACCCCTTGGCAAAGTCTCTCGATTTCGAGATACTTGCCGAGCCGGCCGACGCAGAACGCGAGCGTCGGCGTCCCGACCAAGACCCGTTCGGACGCCGAAGGTGCCGCTTCCGCGATAGCGTCGGCATCAAGCTGCGACGACGCACACAAGGGAGACAACGGCACCGATGGCCAAGATCATGTACACCCGCACGGACGAGGCTCCGCTGCTCGCGACCTACTCCTTCCTCCCCATCGTGGAGGCCTACTGCAAGCCCGCTGGCGTGGAGGTGGAGCTGCGCGACATCTCGCTCGCCGGACGCATCCTCGCTCAGTTCGGCGAGTTCCTGACCGAGGATCAGCGCATCGAGGACGCCCTCGGCTCGCTCGGCGAGCTGGCGAAGTCGCCGGACGCCAACATCATCAAGCTGCCCAACGTGTCGGCGTCCATGCCGCAGTTGGTGGCGGCCATCAAGGAGCTGCAGGCCAAGGGCTACGCGGTGCCCGACTACCCGGAGTCGCCGGCCACGGACGCCGAGCGGGCGATCCAGACGCGCTACGACGCGATCAAGGGCTCGGCCGTGAACCCGGTCCTGCGCGAGGGCAACTCCGACCGCCGCGCGCCGTTGGCGGTCAAGAATTACGCGCGGAAGCACCCCCACTCGATGGGCGCCTGGTCGCCGGACTCGAAAACCAACGTCGCCACCATGGGCCACGACGACTTCCGCTCCAACGAGCAGAGCTACGTGAGCCCCGCCGCCGACGTGCTGAGCGTGAACCTCGTCGCGAACGACGAGACGACGACGCTGAAGCAGATCAAGGTACAGCCGGGCGAGGTCGTGGACGCCACGTTCATGAACGTCAAGGCGCTGGACGAGTTCCTCAAGGCCGCGATCAAGCGCGCCAAGGACGAGGGCGTCCTGTTCTCGGTGCACCTGAAGGCCACGATGATGAAGGTCTCCGACCCGATCATCTTCGGCCACGTCGTGCGCGCGTTCCTGCCGACCACGTTCAAGCAGTACGGCAAGGCCCTCGAGGCCGCCGGACTCAACGGCAACAACGGCCTGGGCGCGATCCTGGACGGCCTGAAGGACGTCCCCTACGGGGACGCCATCGCGGCGTCCATCGACGCCGACATGAAGTCCGGCCCGTGGATCGCCATGGTCAACTCCGACAAGGGCATCACAAACCTGCACGTGCCGTCCGACGTCATCGTGGACGCCTCGATGCCGGCCATGATCCGCACGTCGGGCCACATGTGGAGCCGCGACGGCAAGGAGTACGACGCGCTCGCCGTCATTCCGGACTCGTCCTACGCGGGCGTCTACCAGGCCGTGATCGACGACTGCCGCGCCAACGGCGCGTTCGATCCACGCACGATGGGCACCGTTCCCAACGTCGGCCTGATGGCCCAGAAGGCCGAGGAGTACGGCAGCCACGACAAGACCTTCGAGATTCCGGCCGCCGGGGTCGTCCAGGTCGTCACCGGCGCCGGCGAGGTCGTCATGGAGCACACCGTTGCGAAGGGCGACATCTGGCGCGCCTGCCAGACCAAGGACGCCCCGATCCAGGACTGGGTCAAGCTCGCGGTCAACCGGGCCCGCCTCTCGGGCATGCCCGTGATCTTCTGGCTCGATCCCGAGCGCGCCCACGATCGGGTCATGAAGTCGCTGGTCGAGAAGTACCTGGCCGACCACGACACGACCGGGCTGGACATCACCATCGCGTCGCCCGTCGAGGCCTGCAAGACGTCGATCAAGCGCATCCGCGCCGGTCTTGACACCATCGGCGCCACCGGGAACGTGCTGCGTGACTACAACACCGACCTGTTCCCGATCCTCGAGCTGGGCACCTCGGCCAAGATGCTGTCCGTCGTTCCGCTGATGGCCGGCGGCGGCTTGTTCGAGACGGGCGCCGGCGGCTCTGCCCCGAAGCACGTGCAGCAGCTGGTCGAGGAGAACTACCTGCGTTGGGACTCCCTCGGCGAGTTCCTGGCGCTGGCCGAGTCGCTCGAGCACCTGGCCAACACTGAGCACAACGCGAAGGCGTCCGTGCTGGCGAAGGCTCTCGACCGCGCGACCGGGAAACTGCTGGACGAGAACAAGTCCCCCGCGCGACGCGTCGGTCAGATCGACAACCGCGGCTCGCACTTCTGGGAGGCGCTGTACTGGGCCCAGGAGCTGGCCGCGCAGACCGACGACGCCGAGCTGGCCGCGCTCTTCGCGCCCATCGCGGAGGAACTGACGGCGAAGGCGTCCGAGATCGACGCCGAGCTGATCGCCGTCCAGGGCAAGCCGGTCGACATCGGCGGCTACTACGCCCCGGACGACGCCCTGGCCACCGCGGTCATGCGTCCGTCGGCGACCTTCAACGGGATCATCGCCAAGCTGGGCTGATGCCTCACCGAAGCGCCGGATCCCTACGGGGGTCCGGCGCTTCGTCGTTGTCGGTAGGGTCGGCGTCCATGACGACCGTGCGCGACATCATGGGCTGGCTCGAGGACGCCTATCCCCCGGCCTTGGCCGAATCCTGGGACCGGATCGGGCTGGACTGCGGCGATCCGGACGCCGAGGTCACCACCATCGGCTTCGCCGTCGATCCCACGGACGCGACCGTTGCCGAGGCGGTCGACCGCGGCGCTGAACTGCTCGTCACCCACCACCCGCTGATGCTCCGCGGCGTCACCGCGATCCGGTTCGACGAGCCCAAGGGACGCCTCGTCAAGGCCATGCTGGACGCCGGCCTCTCCCACTTCTGCGGCCACACCAACGTCGATCACGCGGTCAACGGCGCATCGGACGCCCTCGCCGCGGTCCTCGACCTGGGCGACGTCGTGCCGCTGGTGCCGCTAGCGGGTACCGACGCGGTGGGCACCGGACGCGTCGGCGTCCTACCGACACCGCTCACGGGCGAGGCTGTCGCGCGCCGCCTGTCGGAGGCCCTGCCGCGCACCGCGACCGGCATCCGGGTCGGCGGGGACGCGCAGCGGCTGGTGCGGAGGGTCGCCGTCGTCGGGGGCTCTGGAGATTCGTTCCTGGACGCCGCCCGCGCGGCCGGCGTGGATGCCTACGTCACCGCCGACCTGCGCCACCACGTGGCCCAGGACTTCCTCGCCTGGCAGGACGCGCCGTTGCTCATCGACGTCGCACACATGGCGTCCGAGTGGGTGTGGCTCCCGTGGGCCCAACGGCTCGTCCGGGAGCGAGCGGCAGCCGACGGCGTCCGGCTGGACACCTACGTGTCGACGATCGTCACCGATCCGTGGACGCTGCGCGTCTGAGCCACAACGGCCGCTGGGCGTGGCCCGTTGACACCCCGAATCGGCCTTAACAGCACGTTCACCCCCCCCCGGTGGGTAGGTGAACGTGCTGTTAACGCCGTGTCGTCGGCCCTAGGGACCCTGCAGCGGGCGAACGCGCTGGATCTCGGAGTGCCGGGTCAGGGGTGCAGCGTGTCCGGGTCGTTCTTCACCGGACGCGTCGGCCGGTCGGGACGACCCTCGTTGTGCAGCGCCGCCTGATGCACGAGCTCGCGGCGCGCTTCGAGCTGCTCGGTCGACGGCAGGATCTCGGCGTGCCCCTCGGGCACCTCGACGGGCTTGACCGCGGCGTCCTGGGCGAGCCAGCGGCGCCCCATGCCGAGCGCCATGATCAGGATCGCGATCCCCGCTGGGATGAACAGGATCAGCGTCAGGGTCTCCAGCAGCGTCGGCTCCACAGCCGTGGGGAAACCGGGCAGCGTGCCGCGCAGGACGGGGATCAGCAGAGTCGACATGGCCGCACCCTACCGAACGCCCGACGGGCGGCGCAGCAGGCGTGTCCGCCCCTGCGAACCGATAGATTGAGCGACCGGCGAGCCGACCCGGCCACGGGCCCGATGATCGAACGGAGAAGCGATGTCAGGACTGCTCATCACCGGCGCAACACTGTCCGACGGCACGAGGAGCGACCTGCTGATCCGGGGCGGGGTCTTCGTCGATCCGTCGGACGCCTCCGCGTCCGATCGCCGCCTGGACGCCCATGGCCTGCTCGCCCTACCCGGCTTCGTCGACCCCCACACGCACCTGCGCGAACCCGGCCGCACGGACGCCGAGACCGTCGCCACCGGCACGCGCGCGGCCGCGCGCGGCGGCTTCACCGCGGTCCACGCCATGGCGAACCTGAGCCCGGTCACGGACACCGGCGCGGCGGCGTCCGACCTGACGGCGATCGCCCAACGGGACTCCTCCGCCGAGGTCGTGGTCGTCGGCGCCCTCACGAAAGGCCTGGCCGGCGAGCAGCTGTCCGACATCGACGGCCTGCATGCCGCCGGCGTGACGATGTTCTCCGACGACGGCCGCTGCGTGATGAACGCGCAACTGATGCGCGAGGCGTTCGAGAAGATCAAGGCGTTCGACGGCGTCCTCGCCCAGCACTGTCAGGACCACAACCTGGCCGGCGCGGAGGCGTCCTGCCACGAGTGCGCGATCTCGGCACGGCTGGGCCTGCCCGGCTGGCCCAGCGTGGCGGAGTCGTCCATCATCGCCCGCGACATCGAACTCGCCGCCTACACCGGCGCCCGCTACCACGCCTGCCACATCTCGACCGCCGAGTCCGTCGAGGTGATCCGCTGGGCCAAGGGCCGCGGCTTGCCGGTCACGGCCGAGGTCATGCCGCACCACCTGCTGCTGACCACCGACCTGCTGGCCAGCCTCGACACCACGTTCAAGGTCAATCCCCCGCTGCGCACCGACGAGCACGTCGAGGCCGTGCGCGCGGGCCTCGCCGACGGCACCATCGACATGGTCGGGACGGACCATGCCCCGCACGCGGCGTCCGACAAGGCGAAGCCCTTCGTCCTGGCCCCGCCCGGGATGCTCGCCCTCGAGCAGGCGCTCGCGGTCGTCATGGAGACGATGGTCATCCCCGGACGCCTCACCTGGGAACAAGTCGCCGACCGCATGTCCTACGCCCCGGCGCGGCTCACGCGCCTGGCCCGGCAGGGGCGTCCGATCGCCGTCGGGGAGCCGGCGAACGTCGTCCTCGTCGATCCGGACGCCCGCGCCCAGGTCGACCGCGAGGCCACGGCGTCCAAGTCTCGGAACAACCCCTACCACGGACGCCTGCTGCCGGATCCGGTCGTGGCGACCGTCTGGGCCGGACGCGTCACCTTCGAGCGATGACGGACGCCGCCGCTCCCGGCCCGCTCGGACGCACCCGCCTCGGCCGCTGGGTCTGGAAGCACCGCTACGGGCTGTCGCTGCTCTACATCCCGGCGTTCATCGGCTACTTCCTGACCACGGAGCACCGCGAGCGCGCGCACGAGACCAGCGTCCGTTGCGCCCTGGACGACAAGATTCCCTTCCGCGAGGAGTGGATCCTGGCCTACGGCGCCTGGTTCCCCTACCTGCTGGGCTTCGCGGGCTGGCTGTATGCCAACGACAAGGATCGCTCCGAGTACAAGCGCGCCTATTACCACCTCGTCGCGGGCATGACGATCATCCTCGTCATCTACGAGCTGTGGCCGAACCGCCAGGACCTGCAGCCCGCCACCTATCCGCGCGAGAACCTGTTCACCGAGGTCGTGCGGCGCCTCCAGACGTTCGACAGCCAGAGCAACGTCTGCCCGAGCCTGCACGTGTACACGACGCTGTGCGTCAACGACGCCCTGCAGAGCTCGAAGCTCCTCAAACACCCGGAGATCGTGCGGCCGGCATCCTGGGTGCTCACCGGGCTCATCTCGGCGTCCACGTGCTTCCTCAAGCAACACTCGGTGCTGGACGGCATCGCCGCGGCCGGCCTGTTCGGCGTCCTCAAGGCGGCACCGCGCCTGCTGCGCCCCTAGCCAACGACCAGAGCGAGAATCCCGGCGAGATGTCGGTGTCGCGGGTGATCAACGGGCTCACGCGCAACGGCGTCAAGGTCGTTCACCAGGGCAATGCGCTCGTCCACGTCTCGGGCCACGCCTGCGCCGGCGAGCTGCTGTACGTCTACAACATCGTCAAGCCGCGCACCGTGATGCCCGTCCACGGCGAGCCGAGACCGAGCAGGCCCTCGATGCCCAGGGTGAGCCCCGACAGGCCTTGATCGCCCGGACCGCCGTCAGCACACCCGGCATGGCCCGGCGTCGTCTCGGTCGATCCATTCGACGTCACCGCCCCCGGCTTCGGTCCGGTGTGGGCCTGGAACACCTCGGCGTGCGCAGGCTGGCCGACCGGCAGCCGCGCTGACCTCGGCCCCTTCAACATCAGGCCCGCGCGACCGCTCCTGGTGATCGGCAACACCCACGATCCGGCGACCCCCCTGTCGGGAGCCCGAGCGCTGGCGTCCCTCTCGCCAGGTGCGCGCCTGCTCACCGTGGACGCCTTCGGCCACGTCGGCCTGGGCCGCAGCGGCGGCGTCCAGCGGATCGCCGCCAGATTCCTCATCGACGGCGTCCTGCCCGCTGAGGGCGCCAGCTGCTCGGCTGACAAACAGCCCTTCGGGTAACCCGACCTCCTCGGTTAGGGTTCCAGACGTGACTTCGAACCTCGGCTGGTGGACCGACGCGGTCGTGTACCAGATCTACCCGCGCTCCTTCTGCGACGGCAACGGCGATGGCGTCGGCGACGTGCCCGGTATGGTCTCCAAGCTCGATTACCTGGCCGAGCTGGGGGTGGACGCCGTCTGGGTCAGCCCCTGGTATCCGTCACCGATGGCCGACGGCGGCTACGACGTCAGCGACTACTGCAACATCCATCCCGACTTCGGCACGTTGGCCGATGCGGACGCCTTCATCGCGGGCGCCCACGCCCGCGGCATCAAGGTGCTGATCGACCTGGTGCCGAACCACACCTCGAGCGCGCACCCGTGGTTCGCCGCCGCGCTCATGTCGGCACCGGGCTCGCCCGAGCGCGCGCGCTACCACTTCCGCGACGGCCTCGGCCCGGACGGGAGCCTGCCGCCGACCAACTGGGGCTCGCTGTTCGGCGGCCCCGCCTGGACCCGCATCACGGAGACCGACGGACGCCCCGGCCAGTGGTACCTGCACATGTTCGACACCACGCAGCCGGACGTGAACTGGACCAATCCCGACGTCAACGACATGTTCGACGATGTGCTGCGGTTCTGGTTCGACCGCGGCATCGACGGGTTCCGCATTGACGTCGCCGACTCGCTGCACAAGGACATGGCCTTCCCCGACACCGCCCTGGCGCCCAACGGCTTCGGCACCTGCATGCCGTCGAACGGTCACCCGATGTGGGACCAGCCCGCCCTCGCCGATGTCCAGCGCCGCTGGCGGGCGATCGCCGACTCCTACGGCGACCGCGTGTTCGTCTCCGAGGCCAACTGCCCCGGACGCCTCGCGTTCCTGACCCCGGACCGCCTGCACACGACCTTCACGTTCGACAGCGTGTTCTGCGAGTGGGACGCCACCTCGCAACGCCACATGATCGACCACAACCTCCGCCTCCACGACGACATCGGGGCGGGCACGACGTGGGTCATGGGCAACCACGACCAGACTCGTCCAGTGACGCGGTACGGCAAGCGGATCACCGGCTGGCCCTTCCCCGAGTCGGGGGTGACGCCCGAGTCGCAGAAGGTGTGGGCCGAGTACCTGTTCCCGTGGCCGACCGACGTCGAGACCGGACGCCGCCGCGCTCGAGCCATCGTCCTGCTCTACCTCGCCCTGCCGGGCGGCATGTACATCTACCAGGGTGAGGAACTGGGCCTCGACGAGTCCGAGAACCTGCCGATCGCCAGCCTGCAGGACCCGTCCTTCTTCAAGACCAACGGACGCACGCGGGGGCGCGACGGGTGTCGCGTCCCGCTGCCGTGGTCCGGTCAGGTTGCGCCGTTCGGTTTCAGCCCCCGTCCGGACGCCGAGCCGTGGCTCCCCCAGCCCGCCGCGTGGGCGAGCCTGACCGCCGAGGCCGAGGAGCCCGACCCGAACTCCACGCTCAACCTGTACCGCGAGGCCCTGCGCCTGCGGCGCGAGACGGACGCCCTGGGCGCCGGCTCGTTGTCCTGGTCGGACGCGGGCGACGGCGTTCTGGCCTTCACCCGCGATCCGGGCTTCGGCTGCCTCACGACCTTTGGTGGACCAACGACGCTGCCTGACGGCGCTGACGTGCTGCTGGCGTCCCAGCCGGTCGCCGCCGACGGTACGGTGCCCGCCGAGACGACCGTCTGGTACCGCCTGCCCTAGCCGTCCCGCCGGCGGACGGCGTCCAGCAGGGGCTCGGCCGGACAGTCGTGGCCGGTCATCAGCCGCAGCTGGACGCGAGCCTGGGCCACGAGCATGTCCAGCCCATCGAGGAGCACGACTCCGCGGTCGGCGGCCGGGCCGGCGAAGGCGCTGGTCCCGTGGCCGTACTGGGCGTCCAGGACGTAGCCGGTGTTCGCCACGAGCGCGGCCGCCAGGTCGGCGTCCAGGGCGACGGGGAGGACCGACACGACCACGTCGCTGCGCACTCCGGGGTCGCCCCAGCCGCGCACGTCCAGCGGCAGGCCCAGCCGACCGGCGACGTCGCCCAGGCTGGCCAGTGCCCGACCGGCGTCCCGAGCCACGACGACCACGCGCTCGACGCCCAACGCGGCGAACGCGGCCAGGGCGGATCGGGCCGTCGCCCCGGCGCCCACCAGGACGGCCGTCCTCGCCGACTCCAGGCCGGCGGTGCGCAGCGGGTCCAGCACCCCGTCGACGTCGGTGTTCTCGACGCGCGACGGCTCGTCCGGCGTGCCGAACAGGAACGTGTTGGCCGACCGCAGCAGTGCTGCGCGCTCGCTGACGACCCCAAAGTCCAGCAGCGCGCGCTTGAGCGGCATCGTGCACGACAGCCCCACCCACTCGGGTCCGCAGCCCGCGATGAACGCCCCCAGACCGTCCTCGGCGACCTCGAACGCGTCGTAGCGCCAGCCCGTCAGCCCCAGCACCCGGTAAGCGGTGTTGTGGATGAGTGGCGAGAGTGAGTGGGCGATGGGTGAGCCGAGGACCGCGCAGCGATGGGTGGTCATGGGTGAACCCTGGGTGCCCAAGCCGGCCATCAGTCGACCGCCCACCGCGTCGCGGCGTCCCGGACGGCGTCGGGAACGGGGGTCGGACGCCCCGAGGCGTCCGCATGCACCAGGACCGCCGTGCTGCGGGCGATGACCGCGCCGTCGGCGAGGGGGTCGACGATCTCGTGGGCGAAGGTGATCGAGGAGCGGCCGACCTTCGCGAAGGCCGTCCGGACGAGATACGGCTCCAGCCGGTGCTCCAGCTGGGCGACGTAGCGCATGTCTTGGCGGACGATCATCAGCATGGACGCCGACCCGACGGCGAGGGCGTCCGTGATCAGGCCCCGATTGAGGGCGACGCGGGCCTCTCCCACGTAGG
>Ga0208823_1002162_pt1 | contig 14947 bp, 25 predicted proteins | sample AD_UKC075_MetaG_FD_184440 | JGI IMG/M metagenome (GOLD analysis project Ga0208823, IMG submission 184440) | Active sludge microbial communities of municipal wastewater-treating anaerobic digesters from USA - AD_UKC075_MetaG (SPAdes) (version 2) | ecosystem: Engineered > Bioreactor > Anaerobic >... | reverse complement strand
AAACTAGTCAAACTTCAAAGACAACTAGCTAAAAAACAAAAAGGTAGTAATAGGTATAAAAAACAAGCATTAAAGATAGCAAAACTCCATGAAAAAATAAAAAACACAAGAACCGACTTTTTACATAAGCTATCTTCACGAATAATCAAGGAAAACCAACTGATTATAAGTGAAGACTTAAATATAAAAGGTATGCTTCAAAACAAACATTTAGCAAAGTCAATAAGTGATGTTTCATGGAGTAACTTTTGTAGGATGTTAGAATATAAAGCCAATTGGTATGGAAGAGTCTACCATAAGATAAACAGATTCTACGCTTCAAGTCGAATATGTAGTAATTGTGGGTATAAGGATGAAGAAGTAAAAAATCTAAATATAAGAGAATGGGTATGTGAGAGTTGTGGTGTAGTTCATCAAAGGGATAGAAACGCAGCAATCAACATACTCAATCAAGGATTAAAAGAATTAAGCATAGCTTAACATAAACTAGGGTAGGGACTACCCGATGTGAGGCTCGTGGAGGTAGTAGGTTACGAGGCTGATGAAGCGAGAATCTCCCACTTCTAAACGAAGTGAAAGTGGGAGAAGTTCAATACTTGTGACAAGTGTAATGGAACCGGGCGGAGGATTGCTGGACGATTAGGATATTATCTAGATTTATTGTATACTTATTACTGTCCTTTTCATTATGCTCGGTGGTCTGTTTTTGAAGGTCGGTTTGAGGACCAGACTTTTTGGGATGCGTTAAAAGAATTTCCAGAAGATTTCAAACGTAATCTTATTCGATACGCGAAGAACAGACGAATTATTAGGAGTGCTTTTGCGCGAGGCTATTATGATAGTCCTTCAAAGAGAAGGGGGTGAAATGATTGGCGAAGAAGAAGCCAAAAACGATGCACCCACTTACAGGACCAATCGAAGTAGATGGTAAATTAGTAGCTGAGGATGGCGGAGAGGTTACTCCTGCTTTGCAGAAAATTTATGAATATGATCAACAATCGAAGCAAGGCAGCAAAGAAGTTTTCTTTGGCGACGAGGGGGAAGTTGAACAACCACTTCAAGAAATAAAACAGGCTCCGCTAACGAAAACACAGACGAGCATTATAGCTGACACATTTGAAGTGCCTAAATATTGCGATAAATGTTATTTACAGGATAAATGCCCCCAATTTGGGAGAGGAAGTACCTGTTACTATCGAATAAATGTAAACATTAATGATCAAAATTCTTTAGTAGAACTTCTTAAGACTTTACTAGAGATTCAGGGAGAACGGGTACTTTTTGGTCGGTTTATTGAGCAAATGGAGGGGGGTTATAATGACCGAAATCTTTCTGAAGAGATGGAACGATTAATGCGGCTTGTTGGGGTATTTAAAGATATTTTATCTGAATCTAAAGATGAAATTAGTATTAAGATGAAGGGCACTGAAGCAGTTAAGAGCGTGGGTATTCTTAGTCAAATCTTTGGAGATGGAGGAAAAGACGATTAACTTTTGTCAACTAGTCAGGCGTATGGCATTAGCGAATTGTAGAAGAAGGGAGACTTCTTGCCAAGTTAGTTAAGGGGTGATTATTGTGTATACGATGAATAAAAACAAAAAAGAAAAGCTAGTGGTGGTTGATTCGGGAAGAAGCGCTGTGAAGGTTATTACGCCAGAGGGGTTTGATTTGTTAATTCCAGCGGTAGTTTCTCCTGCTCATGAAATTACAATGGACGTTGATCTTAGTAAAGAGGACTATTATTGGCTTCAATTTGAGGGGGAGGAGCATTTTGTAGGGCGGTTGGCTATGGAACAATCTCGGTTTGCTTATCAAGATCGAAGCAGGAAAAAATCTAATCAGAATAACAGACTTATGATCGTGACCGCGATTGCTGCTTGTGTCGATGATGGGGATGAGGTTATTTTATTAACTAACTGTCCTGCACGGGATTGGGCCACACAGCGACATGAGCTTACTGATTTTCTTAAGGGTATATATTCGGTTACTCATAGGGCTGGCCTGAAAAGTGGACAGACCATCAACTTTACGATTACGAAGGTTTATCCACTACCCGAAGGGGCGGGAGCTTTTTATGGATATATTTATACCCCGTATTTAGAATTAGTCCATCCCGATCTATTAGATGGTTCTTGTTTAGTGATTGAATGGGGTGATCAAACAGTTAATTACATTGTAGTTAACGACGGCGAATATATTAGTGAAAGTTGTGGTTCAATGGACTTGGGTTTACACACGGCTTTGGCTGAAGTAGTTAAGTGGGCAGAAACGCAAGGAAAGGGAATTACTATTGCTGAAGTAGCATCCTTGGCGATTAAGAACAAGCCCTTATATATTGGTTCTACACCAGTGGATATTAACCCAATTCTTCAGGAGGCGTATCAGCGATTAAACAATGTAGTCTTGGATCGCTTGTCAGGTCGGTTTTCCTTTACTGATTTTCGTAACATCTTATTAGCAGGAGGAGGCGCTCCAGTAATGGTTGAATCTACAAAACAGCGATTACAGACGCTCTGTAATATTCATTATGATATGGAGGCTAGTCAATGGCTTAACGTAAAAGGCTTTAGAGTTATGTATGGACTAATGCAACAAGAGGCTGCTGAAAGATGTCAAGACGAGTCGTAAGTTTCAGTTACAATCCTGAGACTGATGAGGGGCGGAAGATTGAAGAATGGATTAAGGCACAAGATAATTTGTCTATAGCAATTAGGAGGTTAATTTTAAATTTTCCGACCGAAGAAAAATCTCTTGATGACAAAATTTTAGAGGCGGTAGAAAAGGCTTTACAAAGCTCTAAAGCGATAATAAAAACGTCTTCTTTGCCTTCTAAATCACTACCGAATACTAAATCTACTTCTGCTAAACCGAAGAAGAAGCAAAAGGGGGTTACTCAATTTTTTACTTAGGGGAATTGCGGTGGTCGTCTGCGGACAACACCTGGGGAAGCCGGATGCGTCCGGCTTTCTCTTAAATAACTTAGGGAGGAATGTGGGGTGGGTATTAAGAAACTGGAAATGACTAAGGTGGTTTGCAGGGATTGTAATTATGAGATTATCGAATCTATCGGTTCCTATTTTTGTTGGACTTGCCCAAAATGTAAAACATTTAATACTTTACATGTAAGGGGTAAAAAGGTATCATATACTCAACCAAGGCGGCGAAGAAAAGCGGAAGAAGGAAAACCGCAAAAGAGGAGGAAGGATAAGAAATGAAAATTGGGTTAGAACTTGAACTTTTAACTTTAAATTTAAAAATCCAAGTAAAATTTTGGCCGGATAAAAGGTGGTGGCAGCTTTTAACATGGAAAATGGTAAAGGTTTATGCGGCGGGGTCTATTTATATTACTTTTCTATGGGGAATGGTTTCTTTCTTTATTAGCTTCCCTAGACGGGCGCGACAGAAAGATTTGGCTTTACGCAGAGGAATTACTTTATTATAAAGGAGGTTTTTAATGAAGCTAGATTATTTTTTGAATAAAATAGTTACGGTTGATTATTCAGAAGAACAAATAGAGAGGGCGGTACGGTTTAGGGAGCAAAAATATAACCATCAATTGATTATGGGTGAATAAATAAATATAATCTATAGGAAGGTGAAATAATGGAAACTAAAGATAATTATCCGCCGGGATTTTCATTTAGAGAACAATTGTTAGATGAGTTTCAAGAAGTACTATATGAAGCTCTTTGTAAGGCGGCAAATAAAGTACTGAATGACTTTAGACAACGAATAGATATTGACGATGAAGAGTTCCATGATTGTTTATCGGCGGCACTTGATCAAATTTATGATGTTTTTCCAAGGAGGTGATGAGTGGCGCTTTTATTTGGGGGCGGAAAAATGGATTCTATTTCAACCGCTATAAAAAATTTTTTTAAAAGGAGAAATAAAGATTGAAAAAGCTCGATTTTAATAAACTATCTGGTGAGATTAAAGAATTATTAAGAACCTATGGGCTTGAAAGTGTTATTACAATAAAGGAAGTAAATACAAGAAATGACTTCTACGACAAAAATGAGACCATTTGGGATCAAATTGAAAACAATGAATCTGGCTTTGATCTTGTTGAGATTAACAAAATAAAATGGTTGCTTTCGGAATATAAATTGAGAACCGACTTCTGCATTGGAGATGTCGATTTTATTTATGATCTTATTTGTGATCTTGTTTCCGAAGCCTTTTCTGATTGTTTAGAGGAATCAACTTTAAACGATCTTGAAGAAGTTCTTGCTCCTAACGAATATCAAGAGATTTACAATGAGATTTTGAATAAAATTGAAGAATTAGACTTTGATGATATTGAAGATATTCTAGAGCCTCTCTTTGGTATATCGTATCCAGATGAAGAACTTGATCCATATGATGCTCTATCTTACTGGCCAGTTTTCTTTAAACCAAGAGTAGAAGATGAGGATATTGCCTGGGAAGTAGGTTTAGTTCCTTTCTATTATGAAGGAGAAATGTATCTGGCTCTTGGTGGTTGCGGCATGGATCTTAGTCCAAAGCTCGATGCTTATCAAGCTTTAGCTGGAGGAACAATTCCAGAGAGTAGTAAGTTTATTCGGCAGCCAGAATATGCAAGATATGTGGTTGGATTCGATATTTTTGATAAAGTTATGGAAAAAATTAAATGTGATCCGATTATTGAAATTTATACAAGGGAGGCTCAATAAGAGCCTCCTTCTTAATATGTATTTTGACTTATGGAAGCCCACCTTTACTGCGGTCAGTTAGTATTATGTTCAAATCGACTCTAGTATCAGTATGACTTTGCTCAGCTGCCGCCTCCAATCAGTATTATGTTCAAATCGACTCTAGTATCAGTATGACTTTGATATAACCCTACTTAGTATCAAGTGGGGTTTTGTTTTGTATTAGTTTAGTATTAGTTTAGTATTAGTTTAGTTTCGTATTAGTTTTGTATTAGTTTTGTAGCAGCTTAATAATTTAATAGGTAAGTATTTTTTATGTTTTCAACATATATATTAATTAAGGTAAGTATTTTTATGTTTTCAACATATGTATTAATTAAGGTAAGTATTTTTATGTTTTCAACATATATATTAATTAAGGTAAGTATTTTTTATGTTTTCAACACATGTATTAATTGCAGTTGATAAAATTAATGACTAAGTTTTTAAAATTCTGCTATAATACAAAAAACCGGAAAAGAAGGGAGGCAAAGTTTTAAAAACTACTAAAATCTAATAAAAGAAAGGAGGCATTTCTTCGATGTATAGTAAAGAAGATCAAGATAGGGATTGGGAGTTGGTTAGGCAGCTCCTTTGTGAGGTGTATGACATTCCCCCTTCGTTCACAAAAGGCGTTGACCATATGCGCCAATTGTGGATGCGGAAAAGTTGGGCATTCCCGTTTTTAGACTCAAACGGAAGGTTGATTCGCAGTACAAATCAACAACTTAGTAGAAAACAGCTGCTTGAGTGCTCTCCGAAGTTTGTAGAACTTGGGCGTACTCTGATCGCAGAAGAGAGGAGAACCATTAAAGTAGGTTATGCGGACATTTTCGAGTATGACGGGGGAATGTCCGTAATTAAGTACCTTCTGCGGTTACTTGACAGTACGTTCAATGTAGAGGACATACTGAGCAATAAACTCTCCCAAGACCTGCATGTGGGAGAGACGAAAGTCGCTAAAGGAACGAGGTTGACCAAAGCTCTTCGTGAACTTGTGTTGAGGGATGACTATGAGTGGGCATGTGGTCGCTTTATTGGCTATCCCGTAGAGAAGAAGAAAGAAATAGCAGAGTTTGTAATTTTGTTTTACAGCCAGATTGTATCCATGATTAAAAGAACTTCTAGTGACTACGTTGTAGTCTCTTTTAATCCATTGGATATGCTTATGTGTTCTTGGGTTACTGCCAGTTGGCGCAGTTGCCATCACTTCATTGATGGGCAATACCGATTTGCTCCTTTTAGTTTTTTGTTAGATGATAGAACGGGAATTGCCTACGCGTATCGTGAGTTAACTAAGGCGTCCTATAAGAGAGTCTCCTACTTGAAAGGCCACAGTTTCCCTAAGAAGCTGTGGAGGCAGATGGTCTTTTTTGACGTTAAGAATGGGTCGGCAGTATTCTCTAGAGAGTACCCCCAAGAGATGAGCCATTTTGCTTGTACAGCACGTACTATAGGAGCCGGACTGCTTGATTCCGTTCGTGGGACGGAATCAAGGGAGTGGAATGTTATTAAACACAGGGATATTGTCACCCTACCCAATGAAATTGTTGTTGGTAGCAGTATAGACATACAGCATGGTCGTTGGCATTATGAAGATAATCCATCGGCCACTATTTTTGTAGAAGCGCCCTTTGTAGGTTTCGTTGGGATGTCGAAAGTGCCTTGTCCATGCTGTGGAAAAGAATATTCTAGTTCCAGATACCTGCCAGAGGGATTTTGTGCTAGTTGCCATGAAGAATTGTTTAGTTGCGAACTTTGTGGTAACCGATATTTAGTATCGGAAGGAGCACAAAGGTACGATGTTTGTCCTTCCTGCTGGGACAAGTACTCAGCACAATGTGCTCACTGTAAAAAATCTATCTTAGCTGTTGAAGGCTTTTCAGTAGAATTTAGAGATGAATTCTATTGTGAGGAGTGTGCAGCAGAGTTGTTCTCTACATGCCGTAGATGTAGAGAACGGAATTTTAGGAATGAGTTGGTTCGGGTATCGGAACCCGGTTATCATGCTTACTATTGTGAATATTGTGCGCAGGAGTGCGTTGTTCAATGCGCACACTGTAAAACCAATATTAGAGCATCCCGTGCTTGTGAATTAGGAGGTGAGTGGTTCTGCATCGCTTGTGCAGATACAGTGGAAAGGGGGGAAAGTATTGAAAGTATTGAAGGATGATGTTGAGTTTTATAGAAATTGGTGGGCGTTTGATTCTTCTGCCAGAGATTTACTAGAGTCTTTATTGCCCCAGCATTTTCACACGTTGGGGTATAGTAAGATGATTAGGGGGTCAGAGTTTGTTTATTTTCCTGGGGAACTTCCGATTATGTTAGTATCTCATGTAGATACAGTCTTTCCAGAAGTTCCTAAAACCCCCGTTTTGAATAAAAAGACTTGCTGTCTTAGTGCTGAAGAGGGGATCGGTGCGGATGACCGTGCTGGAGTGGCGGCGATTGTTGAAGCTTTACGTCTCACCGCAAAAAAGCCCCACGTATTATTCTTGGACAAGGAAGAAGAGGGGTGTATTGGAGCTAAACAAGCCGTTAAACTATTAAAAGCTCCAGAAGTAAACTGCATTATTGAGTTAGATAGGCGTGGACGAGAAGACATGGTGTTTTATTCATGCGATAATCCAGAGTTTGAAGACTACATAAGGGAGTTTGGATTTAAAGTTGCATACGGAAGCATGACAGACATTAGTTTTTTATGCCCTAAGTGGGGCATAGCTGGCGTAAATCTTAGCGTGGGGTATTATTTTCCTCACGCTAAGACTGAGTATTTAAACCTTGAGGAGTGGGCAGATACAGTTAAAAAATTGTGTAAGATTCTTAGAAATCCTCCAAAGAAGAAGTATGAGTATATTGAGAGGAAATGGGGAGGTTACGGTTCGTATACTTCGTATACTTCGTATGGTATTAATAATTATAGTACCAATACGATAAATTATTCTTCTCTGTTACTATCCATTACTGCATACGAGCTTTCTAAAAAGTTTGGTGGTACGTATGCAGAATGGGAGGAGTTCATCAATAAGCACTATTCCAAGTTAATTCATAGACTAAGAGTAGCAGCATTTGACGCTATTCTTGAGTTTTACGTTGAGGGAGAAGACGAAGTTAATTTTCCCTCAGTGGAGAACAAGTAAAGCTTTAGGCTTTACTTGTTACCTCCGTAGGGGGTATAATCAGGATAATCCCTTCGCTAAAATTACGAGGGAGGGTTGTTCGTGAGGCAACTCGATCCGATAGTCTCGCCTCCTGGACGAAAGTGCTGTATCGAAGGATGGTTGGTACTGCCGATTAAGAGTACTGTTACAGCATTTCGGATTTGGCATCCCTCGTAATTTTAGCAAAGGGATTACCGTCTCTTTGGGAGGTGGGTAGCGTGAGGTGAGATATTGGAGAAGAGTGGAGCATCGGGAAAGAAGATATACTCTCCTCGTAGGCAGGAGAGATATCGACGAACGAATGGAAGGGTAGTTATAGTTAATCGGTTAGGCGAATATTGCATTTGGGCTGAGTACATTGCCTGTCGAGCCAGTTTACTGGCGATTCTCACTAATTTTGAGAAGGCATGTAAGTTGGCCCAAATAATAGCCGTTAAACGCGATTTAGCGTTTAACAGGAATCGAGACATCGTAGAATAATTCTATTGCTCAGTTTTTTGGTTTGCAATAAACTAAAATTGGCGAATGAGCCAAACGCCAAAAAAGGAGGAATAGACGTGAAGTTACGAGAGAGGGTAGAACGGCTAAAGAATGAAGGTGTCGTACACATTGTCTGCTATGATTTTACAAAATGTGGAGCATCTCGTCTTTACAAGGCTATTGGAGAAAAACGTGTCTTGAATAATAATATTCGTCTTACCGATCTGGTTTCAGACATTGTAAATCTACCTGAAACTGTAGATCCGAAGAAAAAAACTCGCTATTGTATTGTCTCGGTAAAGACTAACTATTTAGAATGGAGAGAAGTTACCATTAGAACTTTTGGCGGTCCTACGGAGAAGGATTGTGAACTCCATCTAGTGGACTGGGTTAAACGTCTCCTCCGGGAGACGGGAATTGTCCCAGTCAATAACTTCGGGGTTATGATCGTGGAAGATCTGATGGAGTTTTCAGATCAGTATTTAGAGCTGCCCGTATTATAACGGGTAGCTCCCACCTCCCAAAGTTAGGAGATTGGCCTCATCGTCTAGTGGTCTAGGACACTACACTCTCAATGTAGAGACGTAGGTTCAAATCCTACTGAGGCTACCAAAGTTTATTATACGCAGCATTGTTTTTCTACTCTGCTGCGTATAATAATTCTGCTGACAGCTTGAAATTAGTAGGGATGCCAGCAGAATGTAATGTATTGCAAGTGGTTGACTTTTTATCCCAGCGTTAATCAGATGAGTTGAGGGATGTACGTCGAAGCTTTAAGTAAGCTACACGTGAACCAAGAGACTGGACTGAGTTAGCCAAGCGATAATTAGTAGGCTACTTGCAATACTTACCTAAAAGGAGGTGTATAAGTGTTAGCAATTCCTTATTTGATTCCACAACTCGTTATAGGACTGATAGATTACGTTGCTGAGCCAGTTATTTATTTGGGAGTCTCTCCTTCGGAAAAGGAACCTGTAGGTAACGTTCGCGTATTAAATAAAGATGCTGTTATTAAGTTTACTAGATTCAGCAACACTGCGCCGTTGCCGAAGGAATGTGTTCCTTATGAAATAGGGAGGAACTTATTAAGTATTAATCACTTTTATATCTGTCCTTTAGAGGGATGGAGTACACCAGAACTACAACAATATAGAAGTAGGGGCTATATAAGACTTGATAATGTACTCCGTCCTGATATAGAGCTTCTACAAGCACTTGTAGAAGTAATTGACTATAGTCATATCTCGTTCTTAAGGAGTTCGTTTCCTAAGTATAACTAAGGAGGTTTTATTATGAAAGTTGACCAGATCATAGATAAGGTGGTTTGTCTCGTTTTAGATAGCTTTCCCGGAGTATCGGAAGAGTTGATTCGTCCGAAAGGTACGAATATCACAGAGGCTATTAGTGAGTTGAAGAAGCATGAAGAGGTGTATACTTTCGGATATGCTCTTCAATTCCTTCTTGTTGCCTTGTTAAAGGCGCAAGAAGAGTTGGGTTCAGAGGAACTGCCTACCGTGGCCTTTCCGGTGTTTGACAGTACCACTCAGATAGAAGAGTGTGTATGCAGGATTGAAACGTTTGGGTTCAAAGTATACCAAATTTGTACTTCGGCGCGTGATTAAATTTTCCTTCCTTCGTATCGAAAGGAAGGATATAATAAATATGCAACACGATTGCAACCGTGATCGCTATCGCGGTTGTAACACGAATGTTTTAGAGGGGGTGATTGATGAACATTATCTTAGTTTACTTCATCAGAAAGGAGAGTTATAGTTAAAATGTCGAACCCTAAATTTAGGCATGTGGTAGCGGGTGATGCCCTAGTGGTTCGATTCCGTTACCACAAAGACCAGCCGGATCTAGAAGTCAAAGTACTAGAGGTAGCACCAAGGATAAAGAATCAAGCAAAGCGGAGACAGTTGTTAGGAAAATGGAACGGATACAGAATTGTAGCTACCGACACAGCAGGAATTGACGATTGTATGTTATCTATTTGGAGTAAGGAACCGGACTACACTGCGTCTGAGCATATTTATAGCAGTGTAAGGGAAAGGAACGAGGCTCTTCGTGCCTACATCATCATGATTGACGCGTTGAACCGCTTATCTCCAGGAAGTTCGTTACCTGAGTGGCTGGGTGATTCGGACATGCCTGTACTGCCCGAACCGTGCAAACAAAAACCAATTATGAAAGGAGAGGTATCTATGTATTTGTTCGGTGGATTGGTTTCCGTCCAAAAAAATGATCTCACGAATCCGTTAGGTGGTGAGCTTATTCTTGTCGCTCCGGGATTCGGCAAGGATGCCTTCAAAGTCGCTAAATCTAGCGACGGGAAGGCACTCAACATTGTCGTCTCCAAGGATAAAGGAGATGACAAAGTCGAAGCTCATGAAAAGCTAGCTCTCGCAGATCTCCCAGTCGATGCCATTACTGCGTCGGCTAAAGACGGTATCTTCAAAGTTTCGGTCACCTATAATCTAGGTGACCAAATCGAAGTTCAGTAATACTCCCTCATCTAAGAAGGGATCAGTAAAACTGATCCCTTCTTTCTTTATTAATGGGAGGTGAAGTTATGATTATAGTAGTAGGGGGAGTAAAATTAAAAGTAAAGTTCACTATCCTTTCCTCCCATGCGTTTAACGTGATTGCACTAGAATATGATTCTCGTAATATAGTTATCTGTGCAGACTCTACTGCTTTAGTAATTTATAATTATTACGGGGTTGTATTTTCTTATACTCCAGCCAACTGCAAACGTTCAGTTGATCTTATAATTCGTCCTCATGAATTTGTGCATAACGATGTTACTCCGTTTTCTCTTTCATTAAGAGATCCCAATATGGGGTGGAGTAACCCAATTTTATATACGTTTTCTAAGAAACTTTATCGTGATAAATGTCTGGATCGTTTTGTCAGGCTGGTGTCGCAGTATAATCATTGGTTTAATCATCAGCCATGTAGGCTCGTTATTGAATAGGAGGTTATGAAGTTGAAAAGGGGGATTTACAAGTATATTATCGGTGGACCTTTACTTGTGGTCCACCTAGAGGTTGCGGTGTTATTTAAAGCCGCAATAATTGAATACAGAGTTATATTTCAGGACACGGACACTACTCTTAGGTTTTCATTCCGTCATAGGGATATAGTAATGCATAGCTCCTGCGTTCCCGAAATAAAGTCTTTGGTAAAAGGGAACGTGTTATATGTTCGTGGTAGGGATGAATCAGGACACTACTGTACGGATGTAGCTGTCGTCCCCCGTAAAAACAGGAACCTCGTTTCAGAGGTTACGGAACTCGTCAAAGAGTTCCATAACAAATATGGATATAAGATTTCCGTACTGGAAATTCCGCTATAGATAGGGGAGATGTTTTTATGAGATATTATATTGGTGGCCCTCTGTTATTGATTTGTTTATCTTTATCAACTTCAGATCATGTACTACGCTATCGGGTAGTATACCAAGATACTGATCTTAGAGGGGAAGGAGGAGGAACCAAAGTTCTCGCTAATCGAAACCAGTGGAGTTTGATCAGCTATGCTTATCCGGGAGTCGAAAAGGGTTTCGTAGAGATTCGCGGAAAATATAGAAGTTATGATTACTATCCTTAGAGTACAAGCCTTCTGTATTACAGAAGGCGTTAAAATCGTATATAGCCTTATAAAGGCGTTGCACGATGAGATTGGACTGCCTACAGTTATCTTAGAGGTTTGATTTGTTTTTACTCATATGCTATTATTTTTATGAGGAAGGGGAAGGTATTGTAATTTATATCTTTTCGTACACGCACTAGAGAAGGGGGGGTGTAAAAATGGCGGACACAAATGACTATTTCATAATTTGTACAGTTGGAGAAGATCCAGAAACTATTGTTGTTTCACTTGTAGATCGAAGAGCTAGGGGTGGATCGTACTTTGTCTCTTCACTTACAGTGAGGAAACCTCGTTTTAGCTTTCTCACTGGTCGTACCTGGTACGAAGCAGTAGAGAAGGCCGTTGAAGTCCAGAAGAAGAAAATGGAGAAGTTAATGTTAAAGAGAGATCAGGAAATTGCAGCCGTCGATTTAGCGGTTCATTTTAACGAATTGTTAGGGCAGCGTTAAGGGGGGTTTGTACTCCCCCACAAGGAGGAAGTAAAATGAAAAGGAAGCGTTCTTCAACTGTCTATAAAAAGACAGTTGAATACTTAAAAGACCACCAGTACGATTTGGAAAATTTGCCTCCAAATTTTTACACCGAGTTAGGCGTACCACCATTGGTACGCTGCTCCACTTGTTATAAGGTTTTTCCTTTTGAAAGCTCTTCATTGTATTACGATTCGCACGGAACAATAGTGTGCGAATCGTGTAAAGATAAGGCAGTGGAATTAGAAATTACCAACGCGATGAAAACAGTCAAGTTTCCATCAAGTATAGATGTAAAAGAACCTGTAATCCATTTTCCTACCAATTTTCCTACCAATTTTCCTACCAATAAAAAAAGTAAAAAGAGATTAAAAGCCTTGTATTGTGAGGGCTGTGTGGCTAATTCATGTAGGAATTGCCCGTATATATACTACGGAAATTGAAGGAGGGGATTTTTGTGAGAGAAGGGACAATGCGTGAAACGGATTGGTATAACCTACTTGACGCAGTTATGAAAGGAAAGCTACGTATTAGTAACTCCTTTGATTCAGCCATTCTTTTTATGCTGGCTCGTCGCGTAACTATGCGGCGTCAAAGATTAAACGAGAATCAGCTTTTGTTAGTACAGAATATTTTGCGTCCATACATGTAGAGAAAGGGGGGATTGAAATGAAAAAAATTATAGTGGGGTTGCTTCTAGTAACAATTTTTGTACTATATACTGTGCAGCCGGTAAGTGCGACGGGGGGTTATATTTTAGTATCCCCGGCATTAGAACAGAACAGACCGTTTTACGCGGAAGTCCATGTGTGGGAGGACCTGAAGTTTGTCCGGTTTGGCACCCAGTTAACATGCCAGTTTACATGGACTGGCAAACAAGGTATTCCCAGTGGAGCGCTGGGTTCACGGGAATACCGATTATATGTCGAAGTGTTTGTTCTTCCCAACCTCAGTATCGGACTTGAGGATTGGTGTATCAACTACTTTAAGCAGTCTGAACTAGAGTATCAGGACGAGGGTAATTTGTTTCTCACTATTAAGTATAGGTTTTAGAGGGAGGTAGTAATGGGTAACAAGTTTCCGTTAGGCACTATCGTACTTACTCCGCGGGCGGCGGAAGTGTTGAAAGGGGATAATCCTCTTTTGTATATTGGACGACACCGTAAAGGGGATTGGGGGGAAGTTAGTAGAGAAATTAATGAGTATTCTCTAGAACGTAACTTAAGTTTGGTATCTATGTATACCACTTGTAGTGGAAAGAAGATACTGGTTATTACTAGCGCAGATCGTTTAACTACCACAATAATGTAGGTTTCTAATTAAGTAGCCTCCTACTACAGTTGCATACTTCACTTCCTTTGTTTTTACATACATGCTAGAATATATACAGATGGGAGAGAAACCCCACTAAAAGGAGGTATAGTTATGAAAAATATAAAGGTTGCGTTGGAAGGGAACGAATTAGTCGTGCGGATGGATTTAACCCAGGACTTGGGACTGTCGAAGTCGGGGAAGACTCGGCTCGTCGCTTCAACGAAAGGCAACGTTCCCATTCCAGGACGAGAGGAATTTCGTTTAGGAATTAACCTTTACAAATACGTACACTGAATTCGAAAGGAGATCCAAAATGCAAGAGTTGAGCGGAGGTTAGTGCCTCCGCTCAACTCTATACAGGGGGTGTTACAAATGCGTTTATATTGTGAACTGATTTTATTCGTTTTTTTAATACTCGGTTTCCTTTACTCCCTTCTCTTCGTTTGGCTGAATACGGTTTGTTATTCCCCTGAAGTTACGGAGAGAATAAAGGCGGCGTTGAACAATGAATAAAATAATAACAATGGGCTGTGCAAGTTTATTATTACAATTCACCATCGTTTATCCGCCTAAAACAGATCTTCTAATACTCAACTATCGAGTAATCAATCAATGTTTTAGTTTGCGTCGTACAAATGAGATAACACGTTATCTTGGCATATATGACGGCACGTTTGAAGTGGTTTCAAATATAATGCCCTCGTTTTTTGTATATAGAGACGTGCTTTCTTTATACATTCGTGGGCGAAATAGAGAATTCGATTACCTTATGTCCAGAAGAACTTATGATGAGGATGAGTGGAACAGACTATTCAGTATTTTGAAAGAAAACGTACCAAAGCTTTTTAAAGAGCTTAATATGTCATATTCTATATTAGAAGTATAAGGGGGGAGAGTAAATGGACGGACTCTATTATATTGGATGTGATATGTTGCTTATATGTTTTAAAGTTTCCACTTTAAATCTCTATGAATGTAATATATCTATGAGAATAGTATATCAACATCCCTGTTTAGGTGATAACGTAAAATTTTATGATGAATGCCTATGTCTTTTTGAAAATGAATGTTTAGAAGTCAGGATACAAAATGTTCCTGAACTTTGTGTTACAAATGACGATTTTTTTATTATATACTTACGTGGTAATAATTCTAGCCATGATTATAGGTGGAG
>Ga0208823_1002158_pt1 | contig 14957 bp, 16 predicted proteins | sample AD_UKC075_MetaG_FD_184440 | JGI IMG/M metagenome (GOLD analysis project Ga0208823, IMG submission 184440) | Active sludge microbial communities of municipal wastewater-treating anaerobic digesters from USA - AD_UKC075_MetaG (SPAdes) (version 2) | ecosystem: Engineered > Bioreactor > Anaerobic >... | reverse complement strand
TCAAAGACCAATTCGGAAGTAGGGGAGGCCCGCATACCAACCCGGCATGCTCTTATCCACAATGAATGCTGTACAACCGCTGGCTCCCTTCTTGCTTGGGTCAGTTCGGGCAATGACCACAACCACATCACAAATGGGGCCATTGGTAATAAACATTTTGGTGCCGTTTAAGATGTATTTATCACCCTTGAGTTCGGCCCGGGTAGTTATCGAACTGGCATCACTGCCTGCTCCCGGTTCGGTCAGAGCCATGGCTCCAATCCATTCACCGGATGCCATCCTTGGCAGGTACTTTTCTTTCTGTTCTTCCGTACCCCAGGTCTGAATATTTAACGAAGCAATCACCATATGACTTGCCCAGGAAAGACAGGTTCCCTGATCTGCTCCACCCCGACCGGCGGCTTGTAGGGCCAAGACGGTACCCAGGGCTCCCAGATTGCTGCCTCCGTATTTTTCATCAACAAGCAGTCCGCAGTAGCCTAAGGAACCCATTTTTTTCCACAGTTCCATGGAAAACTCACCTTTTTCATCGAGCTCCTTGGCCAAAGGGGCCATTTCCTGGCGGGCAAATTTTTCAACACTGGCCTCAATTGCCAGGTCTTCCTCACTTTTTCTAAAATCCATGAACATCCTCCTTCACACAATAGCTCCTGGCTAACAGAGCAAAAGATATCTGGTCTCAACACCTCCTCAACCATTTTGGAAATATCTTAAGCAAGCTTCATGCCACACTGTGAATAACTGGCAACACTAGGATTCGGTTATCCATATACTGATGGGTCAGGAGGGGTTCTGACAAAGAAGTCAATAGGAGAAAGGGTTAATTATATAAGCTGGGAAATTGCAAGGTATTAAGAGTGACATCAATGGCTATTATTATGTCTTGAATGGCAGTATCGAAAGGGTGGAATACATGTGACAGGATTACCGCGCCCGCGGCTCGCAGTTGTCATCCTTTTATTAGGTCACCATGAATGGATTTAATGGGCTGATGGAAAGGCCTGCGAGCCAAGTAGGGCAACGGCTGCCATACACTACAGCGGAAGGCAGTGTTGGCTGGATAAAGTTTCCTTATAAACTCAGCATTTCTCTTGCTTCGGCCGGCGTAGCAGGGGACAGGTCAAACTGACGCATGATACCGACCATTTTGGACACCAATTCTGCATTGTTTTTCGCCAGTACGTTTTTGGCAACATAAAGATTATCTTCCATGCCTACGCGTACATTACCGCCCAGGAGCAGCCCCATGGTGCACATGGGAAATTGCTGGCGTCCCGCACCAATTACCGACCATCTGTAGTTGCCAGCACCGAAGAGGCGGTCAGCGGTAGTGTGCAAGGCCATAAGATCATAAGGAGTGCTCTGGATACCACCCAGGATGCCGGTGACAAACTGCAGGTAAACAGGAGGTTTGAGGAAACCTTTTTGCAGCAGGAATGCACAGTTGTATAAATGGCCTACATCATAAACCTCCAGTTCAGGTTTGGTGCCGTTTTCGGCCATGATAGAGGTCATTTTCATCAGGTCTAAAAATGAATTTTGGAAGATGTAGCCTTTGGTGAGTTCGATCATAACTTTTTCCCACTCGTATTTGAATTCCTTGTACTTTTCCGCGATGGCAAAGATTCCCCAGTTGATAGTGCCCAAATTACAGGAAGCCAATTCCGGTTTAAATGCCGGAACTACTGAGACTCTCTCATCTACTGACATTCCAGCTCCTCCACCGGTGGTCAAACAGATGATCAGCTCCTTGTTTTTATCTCTGATCCGGCTGATTATTTCTTCGAAAACCTTGAGATCTGATGTGGGCATGCCGTTTTCGGGGTTGCGGGCGTGAATATGGACCACGGCTGCTCCCGCTTCGGCTGCTCCCAAAGCGTTCTCCGCAATCTGCTGCGGGGTGATGGGAAGATATTCTGACATAGTCGGTATATGCACCGATCCAGTTACAGCACAAGTTATTATCCGCTTATTTTTCATAGGATTTTCCACCTTTCCTAATTATTTTATAGACCCTGCCGGGGGGCTGTGAAAATGGGTTCCTAGTGTGTCATTGGCCGTTCCGGCACTACTGATGTTTGCTAACGCTCACGGCTAGTGTTGGCCGTTCCGGCACTACTGATGTTCGCTAACGCTCACGGCTAATGTTGGCCGTTCCGGCACTCCCGATGTTCGTTCCTTCGGAACTCACTATTAATGTTGCGAGTCCCGAAGGAGCGTGGCAATCTCTGAAATAACTAACGGTTTGAGTTTATAGATCGCCACGTCGCTGCGCTCCTCGCGATGACAGGTTTACATCGCGGCCTGACAATTTTGGCCTACATGGCTGGATTTTCTGCCAATAAGTACTCGGGAATGATCAAGTCGGCATCAGTTGAGCTGATAATATCTTCAAGATTGCTGCCAGGCTGGATTTCTTTCAGGATTAGACCTTCCTCAGTGGCTTCAATGACAGCCTTTTCCGTTACAATGAGATCCACCTGATTGGCGGCTGTGAGGGGCAAGGTACATTGTTTCAGTATTTTGGGCGCCCCATCCCGGGCGCAGTGTTCCATAGCTATTATTACTTTTTGAGCTCCAGTTACCAGGTCCATAGCTCCTCCCATACCTGGTACCAGCTTGCCCGGTATCATCCAACTGGCCAGGTTGCGATTTTGGTCAACCTCCAGTGCTCCCAGCACCGTTACATCCACATGACCACCCCGAATAATGCCAAAGGAGGTGGCACTGTCAAAAAAGCATCCCCCGGGAAGCAGGGTAACTTTCTTGCCACCAGCATCACATATATAGGGATCGGCTTGGCCTTCAGGAGCAGGTGGTCCCATGTTGAGCATGCCGTTTTCCGACTGCAGGATTATGCCTTCCGGTAAATACTTGGTTACCAGGGTGGGCAGACCGATACCTAGGTTGACTACCGTACCTGCTTTTAGTTCCTGGGCCACACGGGCAGCGATCAATTCCCGGCTGTTCATAATTTCACCACACTTTCTTGACCAGGTAATTTACCAGGATACCGGGAGTATGGATATGATCCGGATCCAGGTAGCCGTCTTCCAGGATCGTGTCAACTTCAGCTATCACCGTTTTGGCTGCCATAGCCATGATGGGGTTAAAATTTTGCATAGTTCCGTGGTACATCAGGTTACCAGCCTTATCAGCTGTTTTGGCATGCAACAGAGCGAAATCGGCTTTAATGGGCAGTTCAAGTAAATAGGGGTTCCCCTCGACTTCAACTACCTGTTTACCTTCCTCCACCACAGTACCCAGCCCGGTGGGCGTCAACACTCCCCCTAATCCGTAACCAGCGGCACGGATGCGTTCAGCCAGGGTTCCCTGGGGCATTAAGACCACTTTTTTGATTTCGCCGGAATTCATCTGCCTTCCGGTCTCGGGATTGGTACCTATATGTGATGCGATCAGTTGAGAAATGCGATGATTGACAACCAACTTGCCGACACCTACATCCACAAACCCGGTGTCATTGCAGATGACCGTCAAATCGGTGGTACCCTGTTCGATCAAAGCATCCACCAGAGTCTCAGGTGTACCCACTGCCATAAAGCCCCCAATCATGACGGTGGCACCGTTTTTTATTTGTCGTACAGCTGCAGCAGCATCAGTAATTGCTGCCATGTCAACCCCCTCCTTAAAGATGCCCAATGCTGGCAATTAAAGGTGTTTTATTTTGTCGCGGAATTTTTCCAGGGGAGGCATGACTGTTACGTAGCCATCGATCACGACGGTACCGTGTTGGTTGGTAAAGGTAAGCTTCATGGTTACCAGGTTTTTCGCTTCGTCTTTTTCAATTACTTCTCCCCGGGCGGTGATGGTATCCCCGATCATAACGGGAGCCAAGTAGCGCGAACTGCTTTCCACGGCGATGGTTCCCAATCCGGGCAGTTTGGTCCCCAGGACGGGAGCGATCAGGGAAGCGGCAATGGGGCCATGAGCAATTCGCTGCTTAAAAGGAGTGATCTTAGCATATTCTTCATTCATATGCATTGGGTTAAAGTCACCTGTGATTCCTGCAAACAAATAGACATCAGTCTCACTGATAGTTTTAGAAAAACTGGCCGAATCACCGATTTGAATTTCTTTAATGGTCTTGCCTATTTCCAAAAGTTACCACCCTTTCCTGTGCAGTATATGGGGATGGGATTCAGATTCATCCCTCCTTTCGTAGCTTTTACCTGTTATAAAGCAAGCTTTATGCCAGCCTGGGATAGCCGCATATGCTGGGAAATAGGTGACAGACACCGGTTTTTTTAACCGGTGCCCAAGACATGAAAGTCACAAATAAAGACAGGGGATGCATAAGGCAATATTAAAACGTGTGCGAAAGAGGTTGACAGCTTTGCCACAGATTTGCCATAGGTGGCACGCAGACAGGTAGGGGGCGACGACTCTGTCGCCCCGCAACGATTACCAATCCAATTCCTTTTCCAGCATGATAAGCACTGTCCACAGGGTCCCGCCGAACCCTGATGCCAGGGCATGCTTTACCTCTTTTTTTATCTGGTGGGGGCCGGCGTTGCCCCTGATCTGGAGAGCTGCTTCAGCTACTCTGGCTAAAGCAGTAGCGCCAATGGGATTGGCAGAAGTTACCCCTCCCGAAGGGTTTATAGGCATACGGCCATCTATGTTCAATTCCCCATTCTCGAGCATTTTTACATGCTCATCACCTTCCAGCAGGAAGAACTCGCGTATCCATTCAACTCCCCACCAGGAGGAAGGGTCATACATTTCAAAGACATCAAAGTATTCGAGAGGGTTAGTGATACCATTGCGCTCAAACAGTATTCGGGCGGCGCGACGATGGCTGGTCTCTGGTAGTTCCCAGGCAAAGTTATTGGAGACCGTTTCTTCCTTGTGTACCGCGATGTGATCCCTTACCCATACCGGAGTAGAACTTACGGCTTTGGCTTTTTCCTCACAGGCAAAGATAATGACACAGGCACCATCGCTCTGGGAGCACATATGGATAAGTCTAAGCTCTCCCACCAGAGGAGGAGAAGTGTTCATCAGGTGGTCCAGTTGTTCGTATTCCAGCCCGAATCTTCGATGAGCTCTGGGGTTCAGGGCTGCATTTTTGTCCATCATGATACGGTAGGTCATCGCTGCTCTCCGGGCACGGTCTGCCCCGAATTCCTCTATAATATTATTGGCTGGCGCTCCCAGCAATGCGCCGGTCTGAAAATGACGCATCCATAAAGCGTCGGCCATATTGGTAATACCCGCAGTGGTACTGCCGGCTTCCTGCAGTTTCTCAAATCCGATGGCCATAACTACATCATACATTCCCGAAGCTACCAGATTATCGGCGGCGCAGACGAGAGTGGCGCCGGTAGTACCGCCGGTGGTGATTCGAAATTGGGATTTGCCAAAGGCTCCTGTGCCCAGCACATGCCATAGGTCAGGCTGGTGTATGCTTTCGAACAGTTCCATATTGCCGTGCACAATGCAATCTACATCATCCAGTGTCAAGTTAGCGTCTCGCAGGGCGGCGCGAACAGCTTCATTTATCATTTCCGGTTGGTTTTGATGCTCTTTGTGGCTGGAGTATTCGGTCTGACCTATACCTACTATACCTACATTTCTCGATTTCCGACCCATGAATATTCCTCCCTTATATGAAAAACAAACTAGAGAACAGGGTGTTCTTATCCTATGCTTGTTTGGTGTTATCCCCTGGCATAACCGCAGGTGAATTCCCCCTGCTTGATTTGTCTTATTATTGTGTCCTTGTCGCGGCAGCAGTCTAATTCTATCCAGGTTCTTCCGCAGGACAGCCTGTCATGAGAGTCGTCACTGGCTATCCTGGGATAGTTTAGCCGGGGGTCATTGAATTCCGGAGTAAGAAATCCCATATGGGTGTTCTCAATAGCGTCAACAGGATACTGTTGTAATACATCAGCAATGCACTCTAGGATTTGCTTTACGGATAATCCATAGGCAGCCGGATGGTTAAATACATACAGCTTCTCATGATCACCTTCGATCTGGTTGATATGCACGTACCCCCAGCGGGTGCTTACTGTCAATTCTATGCCTACAAACACTAGCAGGTCGGTTTTTACTGCCGCCAGCTCTTTTCTATAATTAGGTTTGAGGAGGTGATCATGGTCTGTGTAAGCTATAAAATCAAAACCTAAGCCGGTATATATGTCAGCTGCCTGCTGGGGGCTAAGGTTCCCATCTGAAGCAGTGGTATGAATGTGCAGCTGCCCTTTCAGATGAACACCTCCTTTAAGTAGCTTTACGCCTGGATGATTCTCCTAAAAACCGTCTTCGGGAACACTCAGCGCAGAGTCGTCGCCTTCCTCCATAACCAGTTGGAGGGTAAGAATCTTGGGAACTATATTCATGATGTAGAATTTGGCACTGCTGATTTTGCCTTGGTAGAAAGGGATGTCATAGTGGTCAGGTTCCAGCTTTTCCAGTTGGGCAGCAGCAACCAGTGCCTGGCTTAACAGCAGTGAACCGCAGTATAGCATTGATGTTGCGTGCAAAATCCTGGTGGAATAAAGGGGCATCATGGCTATTTTGCCGGAAGTCAGATATCCCTGGAGAGCTGCCAGTATCTGTTGATAAGCATGAAAAGCCCGGGAAAGCATAGCCAATTCTTTGGTGAACTTTCCATTGTCTTTGTGTTCTTCAATAAACAGTTTGATTTCCTTTAACCACTTTCTAAAGGGTTTGCCCTGGCCCATCAAAAATTTTCGGCCTACCAGATCCATGGACTGAATATAGTTTGTGCCCTCCCAAAGGGAATGAATTTTACAGTCGCGGGCAATCTGAGCAACCGGGTATTCCTCAATAAATCCGTAGCCTCCATACACCTGGATGGCTTCGGCTACCATTTTCCAAACCATGTCTGATGCATAGGCCTTGCACAGGGGTGTATTGATCTGTACCATTATATCGGCAAATTCCCGCTGGGCAGGATCAGGACTGTCGTGGGAAAGGTCTATATAATAATATGTTTTAACTATAAGTGCCCGGAGAGCTTCCACTACTGATTTCTGATATAGCAGCATGCGGCGAATATCTTCGTGCTGGATAAGCTTCACCCGGGGTCCTTTAAGATCAGTTATCAGCCGGCCCTGCACTCTTTCCTTAGCATATTGGAGCGAGTTTTCATAAGCCTGATATGCATTGGCCAGAGCCATAATGCTCACCCCCAGGCGTTCCTCGTTCATCATATTAAACATTTGTTTCATACCTTGACCCCGGCCATCCTCTCCTGGAGGATCTCCCAGGAGAATTCCCCGGCAGTTGTCGTTTTCTCCATAAGATAAAACACAGGTAGCCGATCCCTTGACTCCCATTTTGTTTTCAATGCTCACGGTTTGAACATCATTAGGAGCATCTATACTGCCGTCATCATTTACCCAGTATTTGGGTACCATAAATAGAGAGATGCCGGCGGTGCCTTCCCTGGCTCCGTCTATACGGGCTAGGACCAAATGAATTATGTTTTCCACCAAATCGTGGTCACCGGCAGTAATAAACTGTTTGGTCCCCTTGATCTTATAGATGCCGGGAACATCAGTAGGATAAGCTTTGGTCAAAATGTCGCCTACATCAGAGCCGGCTCCAGGCTCAGTTAAATTCATGGTGCCGCCCCACTGCCCGCTGAACATTTTGGGCAGAAACAGGTTTTGGTATTTTGAGTCAGCATATTTTTGAATGACTCCGGCAGCTCCAGCGGTCAGGCCCCAGTAAATGACCAGTGCCATGTTTGCTGCCATCAAGGTTTCGGCAATAGAACAGTTCACACTGAGCGGTATTTTGCCTTCGGTTTGCCGATCTGCGGATTGAGGGCCTAAGCCAGCTTCCATTACTTTTAGATAAGCAGGCTTGAAAGACGGCGGAGTTTTTACTTGTCCATCCACCAACTGTGCATGGAGCTGATCACCATCATCGTTGGTAGGAGCTAAAACTTCTTTGGCCAGCTTATATGTTAAGTCCAAATAGATGTCGATATCATCCAGAGTATAGTAGTCTTTGTAAGCATCAAGGGAAAGCAGCTTTTCCATGTCCAGCCATTCTTTATAAATGAATTGGTGGTCCCTATGGTTGAATAGGTAATTAGTGGCCATTATAATCCCCCCTATGACTTGATTGTCCGAATGAACTCTGAGCCTCCTCTATGGAATGATATTTATTATGACAAAGCAACATTTATGCCATTAAACCCAGGCCGATATAATCACCATTAAAGGACTAGTCTTTAGAAGCGGCAGTTTGACGTGTGACAATGATTGCATAGATTAGGCTGCATCTGCTTAAGAATTGAGTCCCGGGTGTACTGTTCAAAGTGACATAATTGACAGCAGAGGTGTAACAAATGTCATAGATGTGAAAATAATCATCGCTGTATGGTTGCGGGACCATGAAGGTATCGTCCTCTACAGGGAATAAACTGTCAGGGAAAGGAAAATCAGATGGCTGCGGCGTATTAAAAACTAAGAACTATTTTGCTATATCTAAGGTGAAAGAGGGTATAGTGCCTTTTGTAAATATTCAGGGTACCGCCAAGGAGGTCTTGTATTATGCCAGAACTGCGTCAGGATGTATTTAAAAACAGTTGGGTGGTAATTGCTACCGACGTAGAGCTGAAACCCCGTGACTTTCCCATTAACCGCTCAGGAGGCCAGCATGTTATTGCCAACTCATTTTGTCCATTTTGTGAGGGACAGGAGAGCACGACTCCTCCAGAGTTAGCCTCTTACCGTCGGGATGGTACAGAACCCAACACGCCCGGTTGGCAGGTTCGGACTGTTCCCAACAAATACTCCGCGTTTAATCCGGAAGGAACCTTTTATTCACAGAGTGAGGGTATGTTTACTAGGGCCAGTGGTTTTGGGCAGCATGAAGTTATTGTGGAGACACCCAGCCACGACCTGGAATTCCATGAACTACCTGTAGAACAGTTGGAGCTGGTCTTTAAGATGCTACGCCAGCGCTACAATGCCCTGGCCGAGGATAAGCGCATGAAATACCTGCAGATCTATAAAAACCGGGGACTTTTCGCAGGAGCCTCTCTGAGTCACAGCCATAGCCAGATGGTGGGTCTACCTATGGTTCCGGAAAGCTGTCGGGTTATGCCTCGTTATTATGAAGAAAACCATATCTGCCTGATGTGTAAGGTGTTGGAGGAAGAACTTGCACTGGGCAAGCGCATAGTCTGGGAAAGTGAGCATTTTGTGATACTATGTCCTTATGCTTCCCGGTTTTCTTACGAAACCTGGATAGTACCGCGCCGCCACACCGAGCACTACGGAGAAGTAACTGACCTGGAAATTAGTGAGCTGGCTAAAGCAGTTAAACGGCTGCTTACTACTCTACTGGACAAGTTGGAGAACACTTCGTATAATATAGTATTCAATACTGCTCCTGTAAATGTTGATTATCAGCCAGGCCATCATTGGAATATGGAGATTACTCCCCGTTTAATAGTCACCAATGGCATTGAAATGGGTACAGGATATCATATTAATCCGGTCAGTCCGGAAATAGCCGCCCGGGTAATCCGTGAAAAGATGGGAGACTAACTATTGCGCAGCCAAAGTAAACGCAGGAAAAATATTCTCTATCCGGATCTTTACGTTGACTCTCTGTTGGATATCCCCTTAGATCAGCTGAAGGACAATAATATCAAAGCCTTTATCCTGGACTTGGACAATACTATTACTGAGTGGAACAGTAATTATATTCGTGAGGAAGTTGGTGCTTGGTTTTCAGCCATTATCAGCCAAGGTTTTAAGGCCTGCATATTATCAAATAATGGCCAGGAAAGAGTAGTTCGGGTAGCGGAAAGCCTGGGGATCCCCTTCATATGCCGGGCGCAAAAACCTCGCCGGGGAGCTTTCCACCAGGCAGTGTCGCTAATGGGGGTTAAAGCGGAGGAAACGGCGGTTATAGGCGATCAAATTTTTACTGATGTTTTGGGAGGCAACCGGGCCGGTCTTTTTACCATACTGGTGGTCCCCATCGCCCGCCGGGAATTTGTGGGTACCAAATTTTCCCGGGCTATGGAATTTTTTGTGCGGCGCCGTTTGCATAAGCATAAATTCCAAAAAGAATAGCAAAATACCAAAAAAAGTAAGTCTTTAGTTGAATTGGCACCGGGAAAGTGCCATAATTTGAAATGTCAGGCGAATGCAAAGGCATTCGCTTTCAGCTATACGGGGGTAGATAACTTATGGCGAATAAGGATACAATTTATTTAGGGCTTTTGGGTAATCCGGTAGCCCACAGTTATTCGCCGTTAATGCACAATGCTGTTTTTAATAAACTCAATATTAAAGGCTTCTACCTTCCTTTTAAGGTGTCCTCTGAGCAACTTCATAATGCGATTTTGGGGTTGCAGGCCTTGGGGTTTAAAGGGGTTAATGTCACTGTTCCTCATAAGGAAGCGGTTATCCCTTTTTTAGATAAATTATCGCCGGAGGCCCAACTTTATCAAGCCGTAAATGTAGTGTCATTTACAGACGATAATATAATAGGATATAACACTGACGGTCCTGGTTTTATAGCCGCTCTACAGGCAGCGGGTGTAGACCAATGGGAGCATTGTCTATTGCTGGGTGCCGGAGGAGCAGCTCGTTCTATAAGCCTGGCTCTGGCCCAAAAGGGAGCTGGGAAAATAACCATTCTGGATATTGATGAAGCTAAAGCTGGCAGTCTGGCTGAGCACATTTCTCAAAACACATCTGTGTTCAGTGTGGGGAAAGCGTCTAGCGCAAAAAGCTGGACCGAAGCCGCCCGTGAGGCTGATCTAATAGTGAATTGCACGCCGTTAGGTATGTATCCCCGGATAGAAGAAAGTCCTGTAGAGTCACTGGAAGAGATATCAGACAAGGCAATAGTATGCGACATTATTTATAATCCATTGGATACCAAATTTTTAACTTTAGCCCGACAAAGAGGCTTGACCACCGTAAACGGGCTGGATATGTTTGTTTACCAGGGAGCCCTTACCTTGAATATTTTGCTGGGCATCGATGCTCCAGTTCAATTTATGAAGGAAGTGGTCAGAGGTGAGCTGCAACAGCAGGGGAGTAACCCTAATTGAACTGCTGTTGGTTATGGCGTTGATAGGCGCAATTATGGTGATCGCTTATCCGTCCATGCAACCGGTGTTGAGCAAACGAACTCTGGAAAGTGATGCTAATAAGTTAGCCTGGACATTGCGTAACGCCAGGCAAAAGGCCATAACTACAGGAAAGCCGCAGATGGTAAAGTTTTATCCTCATAGCAATATGTATTATTATGATGGAGAATTAATTAAACTAAGTGATAATATTCGATATATTGGCGCTACTACTTTTAGCAAGACAGCATCGGGAGACAGATTATGCTCTTTTTCCAGTCAAGGCCGCCCTTCCCATGGGGGAACGGTTACCCTAGGAGATGACCATCAGCATAGGATGTATATTATAGTAAATCCAGTAGGGGGGAGAGTACGAGTATCTACTGAACCACCTAAATAATAATCAAATAATAGTAAGGAGCAGTAAAAGATATGATACTGGAATTATTGTTTATATTTTTTGCTCGAATTATAGATGTGTCCCTAGGAACAATACGTATGATTCTGGTAATTCGTGGGGATAAGTTACCGGCGGCGCTTATCGGTTTTTTTGAAATCATGGTGTATACCGTGGCATTAGGTTTAGTGGTAGGTTCTTTGGATGATCCGGTGAAGTTGATCGTGTTCTGCACCGGCTTTGCACTGGGTATTTTGGTGGGAAGCGTTATTGAGGAGAAACTGGCTCTGGGTTACCGGGGCATTCAGGTAATAGTAGACCGGGATCATTGTGACCTGGTAGATGATCTGCGTGAGGCAGGGTATCCGGTAACCTGCTGGGAAGCAACGGGCAAGGCTGGTCCCAAAACCGTTTTACACATGGTGGTAAAGCGCAATATGATTCAAACAGTGTCTGAATATATCTACGAGCGGGATCCGGGAGCTTTTGTGGTACTGATGGAACCCAAGCAATTCCGGGGAGGATATATTAAAAAGAAGTAGGAGGATTTGATGCTGCGTTTTTCAACAGCAGGAGAATCACATGGACCAGGCCTGGTAGGTATTATCGAGGGGCTTCCGGCAGGGCTGCCGATCAGCACGGCAGATATAAACCGGGAACTGAGCAGGCGCCAGCAGGGATATGGCCGGGGCGGCCGTATGAAAATAGAACAGGATGAAGTGGTTATACTATCGGGAGTACGCAATGAAGTTACCCTGGGCAGCCCGGTCAGCTTTGTGATCTGGAACCGGGATTATGAAAACTGGTCTGATATTATGGGACCCGGCCCCTGTTCCCGGGTGAATGATCGCAGGGTAACCAGACCCCGGCCTGGCCATGCTGACCTGGCCGGCGGGATGAAATATCATCACAGTGACCTGCGCAATGTGCTGGAAAGAGCCAGTGCCAGGGAAACAGCCGCTCGGGTAGCAGCCGGCGCTTTTTTTAAGAAATTCTTGGAGGCTTTTGACATATATATCTATAGTCAGGTTCTTGAAATAGGCGGGGTAGCTGCACCACCAGTTCACATTACCGAATATAATAGGATGGAAGTAATAAAACGCATAGAAAACTCGCCGGTGGGCTGCTATGACTCTAGAATTGAACAGCTAATGATGGATAGAATTGACCAGGCCAAAAGTGAGGGTGAATCCCTGGGTGGCATGTTTGAGACAGGAGCTATTGGAGTCCCTCCTGGATTAGGCAGTCATACGTCCTGGGACCGGCGACTGGATGGCAGGATTGCCGCATTAATGATGAGTATACCGGCTATTAAGGCCGTGGAAATTGGAGAGGGAATTGCTAATTCCCGTTTACCTGGTTCCCAGGTGCATGATGCCATATATTTGAACGGTACAGGCGGAATAGAACGGAAGACCAACCGGGCCGGAGGGTTGGAAGGAGGGATCAGCAACGGAGAAACCATCCTGATCCGAGCATATATGAAACCAATCCCCACTTTGTATAAACCGTTAACCAGTGTAAACACCGCAACCTGGCAGGAAGAAAAGGCTGAGGTGGAACGTTCGGATATTTGTGCTGTGCCGGCGGCGGCGGTAGTGGGCGAAGCCATGATGGCATACGGCCTGGCACAGGCATTCAGTGAGAAATTTGCGGGCGATCATATGGAGGAGTTGCAGACAGCTTTCCGGGAATACCGGAGCTATTTGAAAAAGGTGTGGAAATGGGCAAAAACATAATTTTGACGGGATTTATGGGTACCGGAAAAAGTTCAATAGGGACTAAACTAGCGGAACGTCTCAATCGCGAATTTGTGGACATGGACCGGGAAATTGAAAAACTGACCGGGATGACCATCAGCCAGTTGTTTAGACGTTATGGAGAAGTTCGCTTCCGTTCCGAAGAAAAGCTGATGGCTAAAAAGTTAGCCGGTAAAAGGGATTTGGTTGTTGCCACCGGCGGAGGGGTAGTCTTGGATCAAGAGAATATACAGGTGCTGAGAGAAAACGGCATTGTGGTATGCCTGGTGGCTGATCCCGAAGAGATATTCCAGAGAGTTAGCCGCAAAAAAGGTACCCGTCCGTTGCTGAAAAAGAATCTGACCGTTGACGATATTATTGCCATGCTGGAGGAGCGCAAGCCTTTTTATGAAAATGCTGACTATGTGGTGGAAACCAGCGGGCGCAGCATTGACAGTGTGGTAGATGATATCATAAACCGGCTCAGCCAGGAATCAGGAGTGTTATAGGTTTGTCAGAAGTAATTGCCATGCAGGAACTGACCGTGCCCTTGCAGGACAGATCTTATCCGATTCGTATTGGCACTGGTTTACTGCCTCATTGCGGTCGGTGGACGGCCCAAATAACCAGCAGCCGGGTCTTACTGGTCAGCAATCCCACGGTTTTCAACCTCTACGGTGCAGCGGTGGAAGAGGCGCTACAGAAGGCAGGTCTGGAGGTACACCGCGCTTTAATCCCAGACGGCGAAGAATATAAAAACATGGAAGAAACCCTGCAGGTGGTTGATCGTGCTCTGCAGCTGCATTTGGATCGCAACAGTGTTGTGGTGGCTTTAGGTGGAGGTGTAGTCGGAGATTTGGCTGGGTTTGCCGCCGCCATTTACCAGCGGGGTATTTCCTTTGTACAGATTCCTACCACCCTGCTTGCTCAGGTGGACAGCAGCGTAGGCGGTAAGGTGGGAGTGAATCACCCCCGGGGCAAAAACATGATTGGGGCTTTTCACCAGCCGCGTCTGGTGATAGCCGATTTAAACACCTTGGATACATTGGAAGAACGGGATTATGTAAGCGGTTTGGGAGAAGTCGTCAAGTACGGGGTAGCCTGGGACAAGGATCTCTTCAATTACCTGGAAGAGCACACCGGCCAAATCATGCAGCGTGACAAAGCATGCCTGCAGCATATTGTCTATGAATGCTGCCGTATTAAAAGCGAGATTGTTGGCCAGGATGAGCAGGAAAAAGGTTTACGGGCCGTATTGAACCTGGGGCACACTTTTGGACATTCCCTGGAGAAACTAGGCGGTTACCGGGATCATCGCCATGGTGAAGCAGTAGCCATGGGGATGGTTATAGCCGCTTATCTGGCCGAAGAACTGGGATTAATACAGCCCCAGGAAACCCTGCGCATTCGTTGCCTTTTGCAGCGTTTAGACCTGCCGGTACAGAGCCCTGAATATGATCCCGAGGCGGTTTATAGTGGGATGCTGGGCGATAAAAAGGCCAGTCACGACCAGCTGCGCTTTGTCCTTCCCACCGGCATCGGCAGTTTTACTATGGTGGACAACCCTGATAAGGATTTAGTCCTAAAAGCCATTAAACGGGCAATATAGGTCGCCCCCGTGATGGGTCTGTCATCGCTCCCTGCAGAGACTCTCGAGTGGCGTTATTCATTTAGATGCTCCCAGTGTTCGCGGATTTCCGCGGCGGCAGCCAGAGCCTGGCTG
>Ga0208823_1002132_pt1 | contig 15058 bp, 23 predicted proteins | sample AD_UKC075_MetaG_FD_184440 | JGI IMG/M metagenome (GOLD analysis project Ga0208823, IMG submission 184440) | Active sludge microbial communities of municipal wastewater-treating anaerobic digesters from USA - AD_UKC075_MetaG (SPAdes) (version 2) | ecosystem: Engineered > Bioreactor > Anaerobic >... | reverse complement strand
TCTACACCATCTGTAGATGTTTCTGGATCATATTCTTTAGAAATAACGATTTCATCATCATCCTCTAATAAACTTTCTATAAAACTTGGCTAAATACCAGTTCTTTGGTCGAATGTAACTATATGCTTAGCACCATCTTTTTCAAGCACAAATGAAACACCGGTCATTCCGCCCAAGTTAACTTTATAACTTGAAACTTCTCCTGGTATTTCATGTTCTAATGCTATTAAACCAGCAGCATCCTTCCTTTTCTCATCTTCTAATAAATCAGGTTCAATTGTCGCTATTGTATATACGCTCGCCATTCGTAATACCTCCTATATCTTTAGTTTTAATAAAAATATCCCTCAATATGTCATATCTGTTCGTTAATAAAGTTTTGTCTATATGGTGTTTGTGCTGGTTGAACAAGTTTCTCATAAGCAGGACTATCATACAAATCTATTATACAGATAGCTTCTCCATCTCTTACAAAAGGAGCAACATACGCATAAACAGGGAATAATTGTGCGAAAATGTTGTCATCTGTAAATGTTCTTATATATAAATCTTGACCGCTAATAACTAAACCGATTGGGCTCTCTTTTGTCATTTCTCTTTCAGACACCACTATTATCTTACCAGCAGGTACAGATCTATTAACAACAACAGACATTCCTAAAATATCTCCTATTACATTTCTTCTTATTCCTCCAGGTTCACCAGAAATCTCATATTTTGTAAAGAAATCCCAAGTCAAAATCTTATTCTTGTCAACAGGATTTACTAATACTTTTGAAGGAATATATCCTTTATCTAAAGATGTTATAAGATCAGAAGCCTATCTAAAATCTTCTAATGTCGGTTCTACAACACCAGTATAAGGATTTTGCGGCCCAGATCCAATAACAGATAAACTAGAACCCAATAAAGCAGCTTTAGCAATTAGTTGCTGTTTTAATGTTTCAACAGCTGCTGTATGATTCCTTAATTTTCTAGCGAATTCTTCATTGGTCATAACTCTTGACGCTTTTTCTGACACACCAAAGTTTGAACCAATCATAAACGGAACAATTAATTTTTCTTCTTGTCTTACATCCCAGGATATCGGGATTGATGTTAACTCACTTATAACAGTAGCTCTCTAACTTTCTTGTCTTCTAGAAAAGCTATATCCCATTTGATTTTCTGGTATTCTTATAACGTCCGCTACTTCTTCTATAAACGTTAAACTATCTTCTACAATCTCCTCAACTTCTTTTACAAATAAACTTGGATCTAATCTTCCTACAAAGTCATTAAAAGTAATAGCTCCTTTGTTTCCCATTAAAAAGCACCTCCGATTTTTTTTATATTAAAAAATTCAAAATCATTTAATCAACATTAGTTGATCATTACTTATTCATTGACACTAAAACTTGACCATCAATTACACCAGATAATGCTATACCTACTAAAGCTTTAGTATTTATCTCAAATGCTAAATCAGTGTTTTGTACTATCTAGTCATTACTAATCGCAGCAGAGAATGGTAATGGCATTAAGTTTGATACCTTACCAGGTTCTTCAGTAGATAAATATACTAAATCACCAGGTTTAATATCAGCATCTGTTTCAGCATTCAAATACGTAACAACCTGTGTTTCACAGGCTAAATATCTGTGATCAGCATCATAGTTAGCAAATAACTGTTTGTTTAACGCATTATCAAACTCTACCATTGCCTATCCAATAACAGTAGTTATTCCTGTAATGACATCATTGTTCTTAATTACTTGTGCCAAAACTCCAGTTCCAGCTTGTGTTAAACCTACAAGATCACCTTTCAAAATTTTCCCAACAGTATCATCCACAAAAACTTGTACATCTTTCCCAAAAATACCATTTGGTTTGTAAGCCATCTAAAATACACCTCCAAAATTTTTTCGATAATTGACTTAATAAAAAATCAAAGACTTATATTAACTCTTTTACTTTCTACAGCGCTTAAATCGGTTTTAGAACTTTGACCTTGACCAGCTTCTTTTAATCCATAAGGCTTTATATCTTCCTTCTATTTACTCTCTATCTCGCTTAAAACATTTGCTAATCTTTCTTTCCTATCTTTAAGCTTTTCTAAAGATAAAGAATTCAAGAACTCTACCTCATCTTCTCTGTCCTCATCGGGCAATTTCCCCTCTATCTTTTCTTTAAACTCTAATATACTTTTAATAACTTCATCTTTTTCTTCTTGAAGCTTTCTCGCTCTTTCTTCTTCGATAGTTTCTAACTTTTCTTTCACTTCTTTTAACTCTTGTTCTTTCTCTCCTAATAAAGTCTTTGTTTTTTCTAACTCTACTTTTATATTTTCTTTTTCTTCATTTAATGATTTTATAGCATTTTCACTTTCTTCAAGTTTTTTAGATAATTGCTCCTTAGCATTACTTAAACTTACCACAACTTCCTACTGTTCTTTTAATTCATTTTCTTTTAATTTTAGCTCTTCCCTGAGTTCCCTCTCCTCCTGAGCACTTAACTTAACTTCTTCAAAAGTTTTTCTAAGTTCATTTCTTAATTCTTGTAATTCCATTTCTACTCCTCCTTGTTTGTTTATATTATTTTTTTTAGATAGCTTTCCCCCAAAATATAAGCTATCTTTATAGTTCAGTTTAGCCGATAGATTTAATAATACCTATTTTTCTTCTTGAGTTAACAAATTGTCTTCTCCAACCTCAGACAAATAATCCTATATTCCAGCACCAGGTGAACCAGCCCTAGCAACAAAAGATAGATGCATTATTTCTATATCTCCTTCTACCCTTACTTCTGCCTCTGGATGATCTGGACAATATAAAAAACCAAAAAAACTTATAGCTTCTTGATCACATTTAGTACAATAAGCTGTTTTTTTACTATTCTCTTGTATCCTCCATGATATAGACCATTTAGACCAAAGTTCGTATTCTGTTATATTTTTAATATTTTCTTCACCGAATACAACAGCTAAAGCCTCTACATGCTCTTTATGTGGAAGTATCCCTAATACTTTCCCTATAGTAGAGTTCATAGACTCATCATGATCTATAACTAATGGACAATTTTCATTAGTAATAGCAGTAGATAAGTCAGTAAAATGATAGTTGTTTTTTGTTTGCTAGTTTACAGCTACACCTTCAACTAAAAGAACATCTTTCCTACCAATATACTATAGAAGACTATCTTCATCTATACCGTATTTGAACTACCAAGACTGTATCTTTTTTACATTACTTTCATTATCATCCTACGGCTATAAAAAATAAAAACCTTTTTTCAAAGTGCTAACCATTCATTTACCACCACCTTTGATATGGCTTATCAACTTTTTTCACAACTAAAATTCTATAAACTAACCATGCCTCGCCTAACAATAGTATACCACATTGATGATATAATCACAAAATCAACTCTACCAAAGTGAATTTTTTTATTAGTACTTTTTATGTGTCGCCTTAAAAAATATATAATACAACTTCTTTCCAAGCTATTAAAAATTAGAGATAATTACTTCCTTGCCGTAACGCTTTGACTAATCGCTATTAATCTATCTTCTAACATCAAATACTTCTATCCTAAAATCTTTATATAACTCATAAACTATTGGTGAATCACTGTTGCTAAGCACCACAAAAACTCCGCTATACGCTAATTTCTCAAACAACTTAGATAATCTCACGTGATCATCAAAAGTGAAACCATCTTTTGAATACTCGGCAAAATCCTACGTCTTACTTATTGGCAAATACGGTGGATCAAAATAAACAAAATCAAAAGGTCGTACATCCTAACAAGCTTCTTCAAAATCCATGTTACGTATTTCAACATTATTTTCTCTTAAATACTTCCCAACCTCCCTAGCATTGTCCTAATCTATAGAGGTTTTGACATCTTTTTTATTATACTACACATTAAATAATCCTTTAGAATTAACTCTATACAAAGCATTAAAGCAATGTTTATTAATCCAAAGCATTAACGCAGCGCATTCAACATCTAGCTCATTATTAACAATCTTTTTATTGTATTTATCCCTCATTGATAGATAATAATCATTATCACATTTAACGGAATCATATTCTTGTACTTTTTTAATAACTTCTTCTACATTATTTTTTATTTGTACATAAACATTAATGAGCTGTTTGTTTACATCATTTATTATAGCACTTTTAGGCTATAAATCAAACAGCAAAGCACCACCGCCAACAAATGGCTCAAAATACCTGTTAAATGTTAGCGGAACTTTTTGCCGCAACTTCAATAATACTTGTCTTTTACCCCCAGGCCAATGTATAAAAGGCTTTAATGCTGGCACAAAACATACCTCCCTTGTAGAAATCATTGCCCGCTCTTCAACTTCTCTCTCTGGAATTCTATACTTCTTTCTTGCATCCTTTCTTGTCCATCAACTTGATATTTTGTATTAGGTGATACTACTCCACCAACTTCATTTAAGCCAAGAATAGATTGCGCTTCTTTATAATCAATACCACCCTTATCTAATAAATTCTAGACAGCATTGATTGTTTTAAAATCACCTTGTTTTAATAAATTTTCGTGGCTAATTTGTGGCAAATCTATAAAATCTCTAGCTTCATCGTAAGTAAATACTTTATTGTCGCCTGTATATAAATCTTTAACAAGCTTTACCCTAGCTTCTTTAGATAATCTTATTGGCTCTTTAAATGAAAACTCTGGTAAATCTCCTATATAATCTATAAGTATAAAATTATTAAAATCATCAAGTGGAATCTAGTTAATCTTTTCTTCCGGCAAAACTAATAACGGCAAAAGTTTATTATTTATAACTTCTTCTATATCACTTTGGCTGCTTTCTATATCGTCATAATATGTATCTTGTAGTATTCTAGCACTAGCTTCTGTAGTTGTAAGATCTCCTAAAAACATAGGTGGTATATCCGTGGATACAGCTATAATACTTGTCAAAAACTCTAAATAATCCATTCCAGGCTTACCAACATCTTTAAAATCATGTACTTCAATTTCTACATTACTCGAAGCTACACCAATACCAGATTTTCTAAGCCTTATTAAAGCTTCATATACATCGCCTATTACCTCTTCATCATTCATAGTACTATCTGTAAGTCTAGCATAAACTAAAGGCTTAAGAAAAGTTTTTATTACTACAGGCGTATAAGACTGTAAAACATTATAACCATTAAGTATATCTATTAGCTATCTTAAGTCTGATCTGCCGTAAAAAAACTATCCAGCACTTTCAAAATTGTTTCTAAAATGAACTACTCGCCTAGGATTTATTTTCTCGACCTGGCCGTCCATTGGATTTTCATAAACATATACACGCTCATCAAAATCATAATAAACTTGGTCTGCCTATAATTCCCTTATATATCTTTTGAATGGAGTTCTGCCTATTACTTCAAAATACTAATTCCCAAATGAATAACATTGTGAAAACTATCTTTTAAGCCTGCTATCTGGCAATATAATTTTTAATAACTATTTTAAACGTTTTAAGCTTCCAGACTTATCCCACTTCACAACATATCCAGCCCTACAAGCTGCTGAGCTTTTTTTCCTGAATGCGGATCTTAACTGTGGTATAGTCTCTAAAATAACTTTGTATGTGCCCATATATTCTGTTTCTTTTATATCATAAGAATTCCCACTTACGCGGCTATTGCCTATTACAGTTATTTTTCTAATCTATGACTAAAGATTTTCTTCTAGCAACTGACTTATTTCGCTGTCTATGCCCTATTCTACAGTTTTTATAGTTGTTTTCTTATCCATCATTTACCTCCTCAAAAAAATGAATCAAAATTATCTATATCTAAACTATCATCCATGAAAGACGATAAATCGTAAATGTCATCATCCATTAAATCTTTTATATTATAGTTAGGTACATAATATATGCTACCTTCTTTATATTTATATTTATTCCTGTCTTTATGTTTCACCCTATCTAATATCCTACTTATTTGGGATTGTTGAATCCTAGCCCCGAATTTTTCATTAGCACAAGTAATAGCTAACGCTAATGAATCAGGGAAGTCATCATGGTCTCTTTTACCCTAAGGCTGTATAGACGAAAATGGACTAGAAGCACTTTTTTTCTCTTCAAGGTTCTCGGTCTCAGCCACAAAAAACGGTCCCTCTAACAAATTATCTTTTGGCATTTCAAGTAGCTTATCTTCTAACTATATTTTGTAATTATTATATAAGTTATATTTTCGCTATTGTGAAAAAGTTATAAGATCTGCCCTTATTTTATAATTTTTAGCTAAAACGTCTTCCTAACTTTCCCCTATGTAACTATCAAAATAAGCATAAACACATTCATATTTGTGGTATAAATCCTAAATCTAACTCATTTTTTCCCCAAACTATGCTGTAGTAAACCATATCTAATCGACTACTTTATACCTTAAATCTTTATCATCAAACCACTAAGCAATAACAGTCTAAACAGTTTTATCTTCACCAGATCCTCCCCAATCTACTCCCATAAAAAACTTCTAATTTTTACCAATACCCATTAACTATTCCTCTGTACCCAAAGCATAGTCTTTCTAAGCGTCTTCTAACAAAAATGATGGAATATAAGATATAGCATTAACATTAAAAGAACACTCATATTCTTGCTTAAACTTCTATGGATTTCTTTTGGCATCTTCTATGATTTTAGGATCTAATATACCAGCTCTTAGCCCATAAGTATAATCATATATCCTAGTTTCATAATATGACTTATTAAACATAGTATCATAAAAATGATTTTTACCATGCGGTGTGGATATTTGTACAATTTTAGACCCTTTAGAACTCGCCATTGGCAAAACTACTTCAGCCATAATGTCATCTGATATAAACTAACTTTCTTCAACCACTAATACAGAAGCACTTTTACCTCTAACAAGATTAGCTTTATCGCCGGCAGCAACTTTATCTATCTTTAACTGTTTCGTAACCATTTCACCAGTTAAACTATTTAGGATTTGTATTTCTACTTTTATAAGACTATCAAGTAAATCAACTCTACTTGGATCATATAAATACTTACTTCCCATTATCCTTTGTTCCTATCTATGTAATAAATCTTTTGCCTGGGAATTTGAAGGTGCTGCTATTACTATCCAAGGTTGCTATTGGGCAAATAATAACCAAGGTAAAAGCATACTAACAGTTTCAGTTTTACCTATTTGTCTAGACCAAGCCATTGCTGAATACTGTTGCCGCTACATTATATACATCGCTTCTTTTTGATAATCAGCTAATTTTATCGGCTCGCCCTATACATTAATCGGTGTTAATACATTATCAACAAAAAATACCGGGTCATTAGTCTATCTATAAACAAACTAATAATAGTCAGCTAATGTCTAAAATTCTCTTGGATCTATAAACTGTGACAATGGCAAAGCTAACAATTTTTCTTTAAAATCATTTTTCATTATAGCATCAACCATCCTCGAAAATCTTTTTTTTACTATTATTTATTATAAAAAGTATTTAATTTATTAGTCCATCAAAAAACTATGAAATATACAATAAACAATGCGCAAAGTGTATATACTAACCAATGAACTTCTTTACCCTTGCCTGTAAATAGTTTTATTATTGGATACGTAATGAATCCTAAAGCTATTCCATTAGAAATGGAATACGTTAAAGGCATCGCTATCATCGTAACAAAAGCAGGCAAAACCTCAGTAAAGTCATCCCATTTGATATACCTTATATTTGCCAACATCATTACGCCAACAATTATCAATGCTGGCGCTGTTGCCGCACCAGGTACTATTGCTACCAGCGGCTGGAAGAAAAGCGATAGAAAAAATAAAATAGCAACAACGATACCAGTCAATCCAGTTCTACCACCTTCCGCAACGCCTGCTGATGACTCAACATATGTCGTCACGGTACTTGTTCCAAAAAGAGCCCCACCAGCCGTAGCTATTGCGTCAGCCAACAATGCTTTATCGGCTTTTGGTAAAGAACCGTCTTCTTCCAAATAGCCTGCCTGTTGGCTTACACCTATTAACGTTCCTGCCGTATCAAAAATGTCTACAAACAAGAAAGAAATTATAACACCAATCATGCTAAAGTTAAAAGCTGATTTTAAGTCTAGTTGAAACAAAACTTGATTCCAATCTGCCATTCTAGGCAAAGCTACCATCCCTTGCGGTATGGGTGTAACACCATTGAAAAGCCCCAAAACAGTTGAAGCGACAATACCAATCAGCAAAGCCCCTTTAACTTTCAGCGCATGTAAAATACCAGTGATTATCAAACCTAAAATAGCTATTAAAGCTGGTCCAGAAAATATATCGCCCATTTTAACTAATGTCGCCGAATCCGCAATAACAATTCCAGCGTTTTGTAATCCAATAAAAGCTATAAACAATCCTATGCCACAACTTATCCCAGTTTTTAGCCCCATCGGCATGAAATTTACAATCATTTCTCTAACTGGTGTAACGCTCAAGATGATAAATATGATACCTTCAATGAATACGATACCAAGTGCCGTTTGCCAGCTAATTCCCATCCCGATGACAACTGAATAAGTGAAAAATGCGTTTAATCCCATACCTGAAGCTAAAGCAAAAGGATAGTTTGTTAAAAGTGCCATCATAACAGTACCTAAAATAGCACCGGCAATAGTTGCTATGAATACTCCGTTAAAAGGCATACCAGCATCACTTAAAATCGCTGGATTAACAAAGATAATATATGCCATAGTCATGAATGTCGTAATACCAGCCAACACTTCGGTTTTAACATCTGTCCCGTTTTCTTTTAGCTTAAATGTCCTTTCTAAAAACCCTTCACGTTTTGTCCCAACCACGTGCTTACCCTCCTCACTGATTTAAATTAGTTATTAGTTCTAAACTAACCATATATCTACAATCATTCTTCTTCAAAAAAATTCTCAATCTTATTCCAATCTTTTATCTCATTGTGTGAAATCTTATTTTTTTGACTTTTCATTATATCTCTCTGTATAAGCCTCTCTATCTCTTCAGGATCCATTGTCTCCTCTTCCTCTTCATGCGTAAGCCTGTTTGTAAAATACTATATTTTATCATGTTCGTCCATATTTGTTGCCGCAACGCCACTCATAAGCTTTTCGATAGATGATATATAGCTGTTTATTTTCTATGTTGTATCTTTAAAAACTTTAAATGCTGGGTGTATATCAATCGTCGATTTATTATCCCTAACATACATGTTTCTTGACAACAATAGACTAGCTCTCATGTTTAGTACAATGTTTATAGCTAATTGTGCTATTTTTATTTCAAGAATAGGATCTATATCTTCACCATAATAAAATTTTAGCTTATTAACAACGTCATTATAAACAGCATTCTCATATGTACAAGTGTTTTTAATAGTATAATAAGGGCAAAGTTCTTCTTTCTGCGGAAGTACACAAGAATCACATGTTTGTATCGATAATAAGCTTAACTGATATAAATAATCTGTTCCTTCCATCGGGACTTTCTATATTTTTTTAGATTGTGAATGTACAAAACATACACCATCATTTTCTTCTAACAATTCCTACTTATTCTAACAAGCATATCCATTTGCTTTATTAAAAACACCACACGGTTCGTAGCCATACTCTTCCATAGAAAGTTCTTTCCATTCTCGCCTTATTTCTTCCCAAAACGGTGGCTCGATATATTCGCCAGTTTCTTTATCAAAATGTATCGGCACACCCATAAAGATTTTATCTCTTTTATGCTATATATCAAAATTATAATCTGGATACTGCTGTCGAAGTTTAGCAATGTCCATAGTATTAATCATCTCCTTGTTCTGCTAGCTCTTCTTTCATTCTTTTTTTAAGCTAACTACATGGTCTAGCCCTTAATACTTTTAATCTTGTCTTAAACTCTATGTCATTCACGAAATCCCTTACTGTTCTTAATCCTTCATCGTTTATATATATTTTCCCAACATGCGGTATATATATTTCACCGTTTTTTATTAACTAATCTTGCATCGCTAAACCAAACTTATCAAATAAGCTTTTGACCTCACTCTTTGTATATAGTCCACCAAACATGTTATATACAACTTCAATGACATCTATCTTATCCAATCTAAAAACCCCCATTTTCTATATACGTCGAATTATACTTCTAAAAATCATCTATAAGCTCTATTATTATACTGTAATTATCCAGATCTTTAATAAGCAAATCTCCGTCCATTATTTTTTCGGCAACATTTTCTCCATAAATAAATCTTGCCAATAATAACTATGTGCTGTAATTCGAAAATTTATAATAATCTGCAAAATAAATACAAAGAAGAAGGAAGGCGTCGTCTTCGGCACCTTCAATAAACTGTCTGTTATATTTATTATAAAATTTTAACTTCATATACTCTAACATCTCTTTAGAAAGAAAATCAAGCTATTTATCTCCATATCTGTCAAGAATAATTGTCTATAGTATTTTCTAATCATAGTCTTTATCTTTCTAGAAAATGTTCCTATACATATCTCTACATCTCCTCTATCTCATCATCGTCGATTTTTATTATTATTTTATCACCCTTCTTCTTTAGTTTCATATTAACTACCTTAATGTTTGTCTTCTTATATTCTTTTGTATTTTTTAATAATACATACTCAAACAACTATAGTATTTTAACGGCATTTTCTTTTGAAACAAACATATATTTCTAGATATCGTCAATGTATTTGTTGCTTTTCATATCCATAGTAAAACCACCTATTGTGAATTATTAAACATTGAATGTTTTTGACTTTCCTATCTAACGTTAAATCTCTAGGCAGGCATCATCTTATTCCTCTTCAGTTATAACATACTTAACAAGATCTAGCACCTCACTAAACATCTCAACATCATCATATTCTTCAAAAACAGCAAGAATGTTAGTAAATATTTCTTGTACAATAGAAGCTTTTATATCTTCAGCATATTTTTCCGGGACAATATCGTCAAAATCTTTTATAACTTTTTGTATTAACCCAGATTCCTTAGCTTGTTCTAAAGTAAAAGCATGATCAACATTTCTAGTTAAATCAATGCTATTTGGTGTAAGTTTTTCTGTATTCTTAAAAAATTCATGATTTTTTATTATATTTAATTCTTCAATCATATGTTCTATGTCTATATCTGTACCTTCTACTGACGTTGAAGGTAAATGATGCATGAAACTAGAGCCAGAAAAGGCATACCTATAATCACAGTTAGCTAACAAAACTAAGGCAGCGCTAGAAACAATACCGTTTGCTATACCAACTATCTCGTTTTTTATACTTTTCATAACAGATATAATACCATACGCAGAATAAACACTACCACCAATGGAATTTATTATTAAATAAATAGGATTTCTACTCTCGGCAGCATAATAAATAAGTTTTGATACTACATACCTATACATTTCATCGTTAATCTCGCCTGTAATAAATATAATATTGGCACTATCTAAAAATTCCTCTACACGTTCATCAATAGTAGTTATCATATGCTACCTCCCTGTTTTAATAATTTCTCGCACTTTTGAAAATTATCTAAGGATTATAACATTTTTTGCTATTTTACCCTTTTCTTCTTGTTCAACATCAAAACTTACCCTCTGTCCTTCTTCTAGCTTCTTAAACCCATCCATAACGATCTCTGAAAAATGTACAAAAACATCCTCGCCGTCATCTGTTGTTATGAATCCAAAGCCTTTTTTAGCATCAAACCACTTAACTGTACCAAACATAAAATCAACCCTCCTAATAACATTTTACTTTCAAATATATTATAACATATATTACTTAGGCTTGTCAAATTATTTTTAACAATTTTTAAACTTTCCGGCAGAAACTATCTCTAAATATATTATATCACAAAAAACTAAAAAAAACAAAACTTTATTAACACTTTTTTTAAAAAAATTTGTAAATAAATGAAAAATGTGGTATAATATAAATGTTGTGGGGGAAATTCCTAACAAAAAACTTTAGACGTAAAATATATTCGCTATAACTTTTTTCTTTATCTTATACATTAGAACACATTATCTCCTATTTTGTCAACAAAAAAATAACTTTTTACAGTTATTAGTGTAAGATCTTTATCTACTGAAATATGACAACTTTTTAATAAAAAATAGCTACAGAAAGTTTTATTATTAATAAATAGAAAAACTGTGTAAGCAGCATTACAACTATATTAGAAACTCATCTCGCAAAAATTCGCCTAATTAATTATATATAATATATATATACTAAGAGTAATTATTAATAATAAATATTATATTAATAATATATAATTATATATAATTACTAGAACTAAACTAATTACTAATAATGTTATGTATTACTAGAATTTACGTATAATTAATAATTTAAATAACAATTTTTCTATTTATTAATTCTAGTACTATAATAACTATAAAACTATAATCAGATATAGAACTTTAATAACTAATACTAAAACTATAATAACTATAAAACTATAGTTAGATATAGAACCCTAATAACTAGATAAATAATTAATAAATAAAATTATATATTAATAATTATAATTATTAATTTATATATTATATTATATATTAATTAGCGAATTTTTGGAAAGAGCTTATAGTCTACTGTTGAGTAAAACTAGCAATTATTATATATTATTCACTGGCATATTATTAAAAAACATTTTGTAGAATTTCTAAAAAAAGACTTGACTTTTGTTATATGAATGTGTTATAATATAAATAAAGGGGGATAATATGGACGAAAATATATATCATACATTGGCTTATAAAGAAATGAAAAGGCTTGGTATCACCGATTATTTATATTATTTAAGATTATGTTGGATAAAAAATGCTAAACAGGAGAATAAATATATTTCAGACAAAGAAATAGCAAAATTATTTAACTACAAAAGTATTATACAATATTTTCTTGATGTTAAGAAATCGGAAGAAATAGAGTTTAACATTTTAGATTATAGAAAACATCTTATCGATATACAAGGTATTTATTAGCTTCTTTAGGAGGTTTTTAAAGATGGCTAATAGTCTAGAAGAAGTCTTTTAGAATATACAAAAAGAAAGTAGCGAGTATCGGGATAAGCTTATAGTTCTTTCTAACGAAGAATATTTTGGTTACATAAAATACTTTGATAAAATAGTTCCGTCTTTTGGTAGGTTATCTGTTGTACCAGATTATTATGACAGTGTTGAGAGAATTTTTTTATCTAACAAACCTAAGCCTAAATATTTGAGAATTTTTTAGTATCGTTCGAAATTAGTTGTTGCTGAATAGTAGAAAATAGATACAGTACCTATTTACAGAGATATATAGTTAAAATTTTTGATAAACTATGTTAAGAACTAGGAAGAAATACTAAAAAGTGGTTCAGTGATACACATTATATAGGTTAAAGATATGATAAGAAACTAGGATGGTTATTATCCGCAAAATTACCCAAAATACTCTATTTTTAACTTTTAGATAGATGATAGCGTCAAAGAGTATGAAAAAGTTGACAAGTTTGATAAACCTGGACTATATATTTTTGACAAAAAAAAGTTATTATATATCCAGGATACTAAAGAAAAGATAAAGAAGCCTATAATCCGGTAGTAAAACTATCTCTTAAATACTTTTTAGAAAGGAGGGGAACGTAAGTTGTAATTGTCCTAAATATGTATGGAATAGGGCTTTTACAACGAATATTATGAACGATACAATATGGGTATTAGAAAAGAAACGGTAGTCAATAAACGGGAAAACAAGAAATGTTATTCAGCTTACAAAATATAAAAAAAGAGATTTTGTTTTTCATGATGTATATACAGAAAATTTCTTATATCAAAGTGATCCGAAATGGCTTATAAAATTAAAGAAGAAACTTAACGCATTGGGATATGGTAATGTTTTTGCTAAGCAGGAAGGTAGCTTAAAAAGAAGGGAAATACACGATGAGATGGAATTAGAACAATTTTTGCTTGACATTGGAATAGACATAACAAAATCGCATGGCTATTCTAAGAATTTGATTTAATAGGGGGTGTTTGTATGCCGGCTTCTTCCAATATATCTGATTATGTCATAACTATACCAGATGACCCAACAGTAAAGGAACTACAAGATCTTCTTATAAAACTAGCGAACAGATATCCAACGGCGATGTATAACTATAAAATATAGAATAAGATTTATAAACAACAAGAAGACATTATTGAAATAAAAAAATAGAAAATATTTAGAGATATATCAGAAAATGATGACGAAAAAAAATTAACGATAACAGAAAAAAAGATGATAGCTACAGAAAGGCTTGAAGATGAGTATAAAAAACTTAACAATATCAGGGGTAAAATGTTAGTATGGGAAGCAATAGTTAAAAGTGTAGAAGAGCAAATTAATATATGTAAAAAGATACTATCTTTTTCGGAGGTAGAATACGCAAATTCCTCAAATATGTGATTGGAGTTGAATAAATGTAGAAAACTGTAAAAAAGTCAAGTGATGACTATACATTAGAAGATTTATTAGCAGAACATCAAAAAGACATTATAGATGTTTCATTTACTGATTGGATACCTACCGGCATACCTCAAGTTGACTTAGTAACTGGTGGGGGATAGCCGGCTGGGAAAATAATAGAAATATACGGTCCAGAATCTAGTGGTAAAACAACTTTAGCGTTGCTTTTTGCTAAATAGGTTATACAAAATAATAATCAAAAAGTTGTATACATAGATATGGAACATTCTATAAACATTGACTGGGCAAATAAAATGATTGGGATAGATATAAATGAAGAAAATAAAAAAAATTTAGTAGAGAGAAGATTTTTATTAGCACAACCAGATAGTATGGAAGAAGGTTTAAACTTAGCTGAAGATGTATAGCGCGTATAGGATAACTCAATAGGGCTTATAGTTTTTGATAGTGTCGCTGCTGGATCCCCGGAAAAAGAACTTGAGGGCGGAATGGAAGATAACACTATAGGTTTACAGGCTAAATTGATGTCACAAGCTATGCGTAAACTTAAGGGAAGGTTAAATAAAAACAAGATATAGGCAG
>Ga0208823_1002128_pt1 | contig 15060 bp, 14 predicted proteins | sample AD_UKC075_MetaG_FD_184440 | JGI IMG/M metagenome (GOLD analysis project Ga0208823, IMG submission 184440) | Active sludge microbial communities of municipal wastewater-treating anaerobic digesters from USA - AD_UKC075_MetaG (SPAdes) (version 2) | ecosystem: Engineered > Bioreactor > Anaerobic >... | reverse complement strand
TCGCTGCCCGTGATGCGTCCGAGGCCGTTGTAGCCGAAGACCAGTTCAAGGAAGGAGTTCGTCTGGCTGCCGGCCATGTAGGGCCGTTCGGACGCCGGGGTCAGTTGGAAGATCACGACGTACCAGGCCGACGAGACGATGACGGCGACGAACGCGGCGAGCAGGTCGAGCACCTTGCGCTTCCAGGCCACGGGGGCCGCGATGGCATAGGCCACGACCAGCGCCGGCAGGATCACGAAGGCCTGCAACATCTTGGTCAGGAACGCGAAGCCCACCGCGACTCCGGCGCCGACCAGCCAGCGGCGGGACCCGTTCTCTGCCGCCCGGACCGTCGCGTAGGTGGCGACGGTCAGCAGGAGCACCAGCAGGGCGTCCGGATTGTTGAAGCGGAACATCAGCACCGCGGCCGGCGTGAGCGCCGTGACGACGCCGCCGGCGAGGGCCGCCCAGTGGGCGAGCTGTGGTGACGGCGCCAGGGTCGCGGCCAACGTGCCGCGGGTGAGCGTCCGCTTCACCGTGGCGTACACGAACCACACGGTGGCAACGCCCATCAGGGCTTGTGGCACCAGGATCGCCCAGGAGCTCAGGCCGAACAGCCGAACCGAGAGGCCCATCACCCACAGCGACGCCGGAGGCTTGTCGACCGTGATGGCGTTGCCCGAGTCGAGGGAGGCGAAGAACCAGGCTTTCCAGTCCTGCGAGCCGGCCTGCGCGGCGGCGCTGTAGAACGAGTTCGCGTAGCCGGATGCCCCAAGGTTCCAGAGGTAGAGCGCGGCCGTCGCCACCAGGAGGGCGATGAGCGATCCGCGCTGCAGCGCGGGGCTGAGGGGTCTGGACGCCGCCGCGGGCCGCCGCTCGGGGAGGGCGTCCGGAGCATCAGGCGGTGCCAGCGGCGGCGCGGTCTCGGGCGCAGGATCGGTCAGCGGGTCGTACACGGGGATCGGCGTTGCGGTCATGGCCCCAGGCAATCGCGCGTGGCTGTGGTGGCTGCTGGGCGCTCCTGTGGTGCCGCTGTGAGGCCGGACGACGAGCGTCGGCGAACGTGTCGCAGGCACCCTCTACGCTGGTCTCGACGTGAGGGGGATTTCGATGACCGATCAGCAGCCCTGGAGCCAGCCGAACTATTCGCGCCCGGACCAGACTCCGCAGCCGCAGCCGCCCGTCTACCCGCAGGCCGCGCAACCGCCCGGGTCCCCGCAGGCCGCGGCGCAGCCGCAGTACGGAGGCCAGCCCACCTACGGCGGTCAGCCGCAGTACCCGCAGCACTACGAGCAGCCCCGCGAGCAGCTCCCGATGTACGTGGCGTCGCCGCACCTGCCCTATGGACAGCCGATGGTCGTCGCCCCCAAGAACCCAGGACTGTCGGTGCTGGCGTCCTTCTTCCTGCCTGGACTCGGCTCCATCATCAACGGCGACGTCGGCAAGGGCATCGGCATCATGGTCGGCTACTTCGTCTGCTGGGCCACCTTCTGGATGGTGCTCCCGCTCGTCGGCTGCCTCGGGTTCTGGATCTGGGGCATGGTGGACGCCAACAACGGCGCCCGCGACTGGAACACCAGGCACGGCATCATCAGCTGAGTCCTCGGCCGATCGGCGCTGAGTGACTGGCTCGCCGTCGCCTCGAGTGAGCTCCGACAAGGTCAGCCAGCGCAGGCACCGGTGCGCGTTGCCTAGAACGTCGAGGTGTCGATCACGTAGCGGTAGCGGACCTGCGAGCCCACGACCTTGTCGTACGCCCCGTTGATCTCCTCGCCCGAGATGATCTCGACCTGCGGTGCCACCCCGTGCGCGGCGCAGAAGTCGAGCATCTCCTGGGTCTCGGCGATGCCGCCGATCTGCGATCCGGCGAGGGCGCGGTTGCCGCTCGTGAGCACGTTGAGGCGCAGCGTGGACGGGTGCTCGGGCAGGCCGACGTTGACGAGCGTCCCGCCGACCTTCAGGCAGTCCAGCAACTCGGCGAGGTTCGAGTCGTCCGACACGGTCGTCACCATGAGATCGAAGCTGCGCCGCAGCTTCGACAGTGCGCCCTCGTCGGAGGTCGCGTAGTACTCGGACGCGCCGAAGCGGCGTCCGTCTGCCTCTTTCGACTTGGTGTGCGAGATCACCGCGACGTCCGCGCCCATCGCCTTCGCGATCTGGACGCCGACGTGTCCGAGCCCGCCCATGCCGACGATGGCGACCCGCTTGCCCGGACCTGCGCCCCAGCGCTTCAGTGGCGAGTAGAGGGTGATGCCGGCGCACAGCAGTGGAGCAGCGACGGTGAGGTCGATCGCGTCCGGGATGCGGCACACGTAGTCCTGCTCGACCGTGATGCCCTGGCTGTAGCCCCCCGCCGTGGGGACGCCGTCGCGACCGATGGCGTTGTAGGTCCAGATGGTGCCGCCCTCGCCGTCGCAGAAGTGCTCGTTGTCGGCCTCGCACATCTCACAGGTGCCGCAGGAGTCCACGAAGCAGCCGACGCCGACGTGGTCGCCGACCGCGAACTTGGTCACCTCGGATCCGACCTGGCGCACGACCCCGGCCAGCTCGTGGCCGGGGACCAGCGGGTAGCGCGCCGGGCCCCACTCGCCGCGGGCGGTGTGGATGTCGGAGTGGCAGATCCCGGCGTAGAGGACGTCGAAGAACACCTCGGTCGGGCCGGGCTCGCGGCGGGTGATGGTCGTCTTGCTGAACGATCCGGTGGGGGAGTCGATGGCGTAGGCGAGCACGTCAGGCATGGGGACTCCTTGGTCGAAAGGTTGTGATCCACCAACTCTATGCCGAGCGGTGCCGCTTCCCCCGATGTGTCAGCCAGCGACTGCCAGGGGAATCCGGATCGAGAACGTCGTGCCGTGGTCGTTCGAGTCCACGGACGCCGTGCCGCGGTGGGCGGCCACCACGGCGGCGACGATGGCCAGACCCAGCCCCGTGGACTGGCCCTGTCCGGACCGTACGCGCGAGGCGTCCGCTCGGGTGAACCGCTCGAAGACCTTGTCGCGGATGCTGGCCGGGATGCCGGGGCCGTTGTCCGCGACGCGGACGACGGCGAAGCCGCCCTCGGCCGACAGCGACGTGCTGACCAGCGTCCCGGCCGGCGTGTGCGTCCGGGCGTTGGCGAGGAGGTTCGAGATCACCTGCAGCAGGCGGAACGGGTCGCCGACGGCGACGACGTCGGACGCCGGCAGCGACAGCTCCCACTCGTGGTCCGGGCCGGCGACCTGGGCGTCCGACACGGCGTTGGCCACGATCTCGTTGAGGTGAGTCGGGGTCATCGTGAGGTTCGGGCCCGAGTCGAGGCGCGCGAGCAGCAGGAGGTCCTCGACCAAGGACGACATGCGCGCCGACTCCGACTCGATGCGGTTGAGCGCGTGGGCGGTGTTCGGGGGCACGTCGGCGCGCTCGCGGCGGGTCAGCTCGGCGTAGCCGCGGATGGACGCCAGGGGGTTCCGCAGCTCGTGCGAGGCGTCCGCGACGAACTGGCGGACCTTCATCTCGGAGCGCTGCCGGGCGCTGAGCGCCCCCTCCACGTTGTCGAGCATGTGGTTGAACGCCAGGCCGACCTGGCCGACCTCGGAGCGCGGATCCGTGTCGGGTCCGGGGACGCGGACGGGCACCTCGACCTCCCCCGAGTGCAGCTCCAGCTGCGACACCTGGTGGGCGGTGTTGGCGAGCCGCTGCAAGGGCTGGAGGCTGCTGCCGACCACGCGGCGGGCGGCCACGTAGGCCAGCGCGATCGCGGCGAGGGTCAGCGCGGCGGCGGCCAGCAGGAGGTCGCGCAGCGGACGGATCGCCTGGCTCATCGGCAGGCCGACCACCTGGGTGCCGGTGACAGACGCCCCCGTCGACAAGTCCACGGCGCTCAAGGGGCGAACCAGGACGCGGTAGGCGCCGTGATTCGGCAGCTGAACCGTCACGGGCGTGTTCGACACCGGCAACGCCTTCAACAGGGCGTTCTCGTCGGCGGTGAGGTTGTCGCTCTCGGAGGTGCCGGTGAGGACGCGTCCGTAGTCGGTGAGCGAGTAGTACAGCAGCATTCCGATCTGCTGCCCGGTATCGCCGGGCCCCCGATCGGGGAGGTTGGTCTTGCCGTCCGGCACCGTTCCGTGCCGGCTGTCCGGGACGCCGGACCTGGACTGAAGGGTCTGGTCGATCTGCCCTTGCAGGATGCTGTAGGCCGCCACTGCCGTCAGGCCGCTCAGCGCCACGGCGACGAGGGCGACCAGCAGCGTGACCCGCAGCACCAGCTGACGGCTGAGCGTGCCGCGTCCCATCGGCTCGGCCAGGGGGGACGCCGACGGCGCGACCGTGGCGCCGCCCGGTCGGAAGGCTCCGGAGCCAGCGGCGTCCGAGGAGACGACGGGGACGGGTGCGACCAGCACGGGCTCGCCCGTGGGGGCGGGCAGGAAGGCGTCCGGACGCGAAGCGGTCATGCCCCGGCCGGCTTCAGCATGTAGCCGGCGCCGCGCAGCGTGTGGATCATGGGCTCGCGTCCGGCGTCGATCTTCTTGCGCAGGTAGCTGATGTAGAGCTCGACGACGTTGGCCTGCCCGCCGAAGTCGTAGTTCCAGACGCGATCGAGGATCTGCGCCTTGCTCAGGACGCGACGCGGGTTACGCATAAGGAAGCGCAGCAGCTCGTACTCGGTCGCGGTCAGCGCGACCTCCTCGCCGGCGCGGGTCACCTCGTGGGAGTCCTCGTCCAGGATCAGGTCGCCCACCACCAGCTGCGAGCCCGGCCGCACCGTCGTGGCGCCCGATCGACGGAGCAAGCCACGGAGGCGGGCGATGAGTTCCTCCAGAGAGAACGGCTTGGTCACGTAGTCGTCGCCGCCGGCGGTCAGGCCGCCGACGCGATCATCGACGGCGTCCTTGGCGGTGAGGAAGATCACCGGGACGTCCGGCTGCTCGGCGCGAATGCGGCGCATGACCTCGAGGCCGTCGAAGTCGGGGAGCATCATGTCGAGGACGATGGCGTCCGGGCGGACGTCGCGGGCGGCCTGGACCGCGGTCAACCCTGAGCCGGCGGTCGAGACTTCCCAGCCCTCGTAGCGCATGGCCATGCTCAGCAGCTCGGTCAGGCTCTGCTCGTCGTCCACGGCGAGGATGCGGATCGGGGTGCCGTCCGGACGGGTGAGGGCTTCGCCCTGACTGCGGTTGATGGTGCTCATGGGGATGACTCTGCCAACCGCAGGTGGGCCCAAGCTAGTGATTTCCTGTGCGTTCCCTGTGAGGGTCGGTGCCTTCGACGAGGTTATGAAAGACCTGAGAAAGCCGCCAGGGGGGTTGCCTCCCCTCCCCCCTGCTACAGAATGGCGAGAGTGCCAGCTCACCGTGCTGGCGGAAGACCCGTCGGGTCGCACGAGATCACGGGGGTGATGGCATGACGCAGCGCACTGGCGGTGATCACCGTCCCCTGCTGGCCGGACTCGCCTCTGCTCTCGTGGTGGTCCTGTTCTTCGGCTGGTTCGTGACCTTTGGTCCGGGTCGGTCGGTGGGGCCGGAGGTGTCCGCGATGGAGGCGGCGGCGAGCCAGTCACCCAAGCGCTCCGCGCAGACGCCCACCACGGTCGCCAGCGTCCTGGCGCCCCGGGTCACGAGCCCTGCTCCGGGAGCGGTGAGCGGTGATCCGCAGGTCCTGCCTCGCAGCGACGCGGAGGCGCTGACCGTCCTCAACAACAAGATTGCGGCGTCCGCACAGGCGGTGGCGATCGATGGGCAGTGGGCCGCGCAGCTGGCGTCCAAGTACGTCGGGATCGTCGACCCTGCGCAGGTGACGACGACCGGCTCGCACAAGTTCTACGCCGGCGACATCCTGGCCGAGCACGTGGCCCTGGCGTCGCAGCTGGCGGACACCCGGCTGGTCTTGCTGGACAGCCGGACCTTCGGGGCGGGCAAGCGCAACGGCGATGCGCCCTACTACGTGACGGTGGCGCTCGACCCGACGTTCACCGGGGCGGACCGGGTCATGGCCTGGTGCGCGAGCCGCTTCGAGGGGCTGACTGGGACGGCCCTGACCGACCGCTGCCTGCCGACCCAGCTCACGCCCGTTACCGGCTAGGGCGCTCCTCAGCGCACGTCGAAGGACCGTTGGTCGGGGCGGACGTCCTCGTCCGCGATGCCGAAGTCGTCGATGCGTCCCGGACGCCGCAGGCCCGGTTCGGCGGCCGTCAGCCAGTGCACGAACCGTCCGACGGACGCCTCATCGCCCTGGGCGTGCACCTCGACGCGGCCGTCCGCCAGGTTGCGGATGGTGCCCGTGAGGCCAAGCTCGCGCGCCACGGTCTGGCCCCACCAGCGGAAGCCGACGCCCTGGACGACTCCGTCAACCCAGACCGCGACGCGTCTCATGTCAGGACTGCAGGTAGCCGATCAGGTGGTCGCGCTCGTCGGTCAGCTGATCGATGCGGTGCTTCACCACGTCGCCGATGGAGACCAGGCCGACCATGTGGCCGTCCACCAGCACGGGCATGTGCCGGATGCGGTGCTCAGTCATCGAGTGCGCGGCGTCCTCGACGGTGCCCGTCGGCTCGGCGGTGTAGACGTCAGCGGTCATCAGATCGGCAACGGTCGCGTCCATGACGTTACGGCCCAGGTCGGCTAGGCCGCGGACGATGTCGCGCTCGCTGACGATGCCGTCGATGTGCTCGCCGTCCGCGGAGACGACGAGGGCGCCGATGCGCTTAGCGGTCAGCGTCTGCACCAGCTCGGACACCGTGGCGGTCGGCGCGATGGTGACGACATTGGTGTCGCCCTTGGAACGGATGACGTCTTCGATCTTCATGGGCGCAACTTAACCCACACCCTGACGTCTCTCAAGAGCGTCCACGCTGGTGACGATGCGGATTGCCCGAGCCGCCCGCCTATGCTGACGCCCGAAAGGGGACCAGATGGAGATCAGCCCGACCACGAGGGCCGTCCGCGCAGGCATCGAGGCCGACACGGCGCACGCGTCCGTGGTGCCGCCGATCTACCTGTCGACGAACTACGCCTTCGCCGGGATCGACGGCAAGCGGGCGTTCGACTACAGCCGCTCCGGGAACCCGACCCGTGCCATCCTCGCCGGCGCGCTGGCCGACCTCGAAGGGGGAGCGGGGGCTGTCGTCACAGCCTCGGGCATGGGCGCCGTCGCGACGTGCCTGCATGCCTTCGTGCCCGCCGGGGCGACCGTGGTCGTCCCTCACGACTGCTACGGCGGCTCATGGCGCCTCTTCGACGCCCTCGCCCGCAAGGGCCAATTCGACCTGCGGATCTGCGATCTGACCGGCCCGGACGCCGCCGCGCGCGTCGCCGCCGCAGCGCCCGATCTGGTCTGGATCGAGACGCCCTCCAACCCGCTGCTGCGGCTGACCGACATCAAGGCGATCTCTGACGCCGCGCACGCGTCCGGAGGGCTCGTCGTCGTGGACAACACCTTCTGCTCGCCGATTCTGCAGCGGCCCCTGGCGCTCGGGGCGGACGTCGTCGTGCACTCCACGACCAAGTACCTCAACGGCCACAGCGACGTGATCGGCGGCGCAGTCGTCGCCTCGACCCCGGAGCTCGCCGAGCAAGTCGACTGGTGGTCGAACAGCCTTGGCGTCACCGGTGGCGCCCTCGACTCGTACCTGACGCTGCGGGGGCTGCGCACCCTCGAGTTACGCATGGCCAAGCACGTCGCGAACGCGTCGGCGATCGCGGACGCCGTGGCCGGTCACCCCGCCCTGGTGGCGGTGCACTACCCGGGGCTGGCGTCGCACCCCGACCACGCGCTGGCGGCCGTCCAGCAGTCTGGACCAGGCGGAATCGTCACGCTAGACCTGCGCGGCGGAACGCACGGCGTCCGGGCCTTCCTGGATGGGCTGGCCTGTTTCAGCCTGGCCGAGTCGCTCGGCGGCGTGGAGTCGCTGGTGGCCCACCCGGCGTCCATGACGCACGTCGCCATGCCGTCCGCCGTGCAGGACGCCGCCGGCATCACGGCCGGCATGCTGCGGCTCAGCGTCGGCATCGAGGACGCCGCCGATCTGGTCGCCGACCTCGTACGCGGACTCGACCGGACGGCCCGGAGCCTCAGCGGCTAAAAGCTCCTGGTTGTTCGCTGAGCCTGTCCATGTGGTCTCGACGGGGCTTCGACGAGCTCAGCCAACGACCGAGAGTCTCGCCGGTCAGCGGACACCCCAGTCGCGCGGCTTCTCGGAGACGTAGCGAGGGAACTCCTCGCGGGCCTGCTGCACGATCTTGGACATCATGGCGCCGTCTGCGAAGGCGCCCACGGCACCGCCGAGCAGCGGCACGGCCCGCCCGAAGCGGGCAAGGGTCTTCTGCCCGAGCTCGCGCAGCAGCCGGAAGCCGACCGCCTTGTTGATCACCATGACAGCCGCCTGGGGCAACCGACTCTTGGCGAGCCCGCCCAGGACGCCTCCGCCCATGGTGACGCCAGCCTTGCTCAGAATGTCGGTGGACTTCGACCCGGCCAGCGTCAGCAGCACGGCCGTGCGCACCGTGGGGTCAGTGATGTCGTAGCCCCGCAGCTTGGCGATCGCGCCGACCGTCCGGGTGGCCGTGATGTAGAACTCGAGGACGTTGACGGGGATGGCCACGGGCATGGTCACGAAGCCGCCGAGGCTGGTCACGAACCCGCCGCCGGCGGCCGCCCGGACGCCTCCGCGCGAGAGCGACCCGATCGCCGCCTCGACGTCACCGCCGGACGACGCCAGCGCCCGATCGGCCACGGCCGCAGCCCCCTTGTAGAAGCCGCGCCCGTCCAGCCCCAGGGCGAGGATGCGCTGGATGGTGGCCGTCATCGCGTCCGTCGAGCCCTCGGCGCCGCGGGCCTCCTGGAGAGCCGTCCGGGCGCTCGCCACGTCGGACGAGCCCAGGCCCTGCGGGCGGAAGATGTCGAACAGTCCCATGGTTCGTTCCTGAGGGTCGGTGGACGGCTGTCGTCGATGCTGCCAGGGCCGCACCGCTGAGCCAAGCGCGGACGCTGAGCTTTGGGTCTTCGACCCGCCCAGGTTGGGTGTCAGCGACCCAGCAGCGCGCGTCCGAAGAACAGCATGTTCGCGGGACGCTCCGCCAGGCGGCGCGTGAAGTAGCCGTACCAGTCGACGCCGTAAGGCACGTAAACGCGGACGCGATGGCCCAGCGCTGCCAGCCGCGCCTGTTCGTCGGCCCGGATGCCGTACAGCATCTGCAGTTCGAACGTGTCGGACGCCCGCCCCGCGACGTCGGCGTAGGCCAGGGCCGCCTCGATCATCCGCGGATCGTGCGACGCCACCATCGGGTAGCCATCGCCTTTCATGAGGATGCGCAGACAGTCGAGATAGGCGGCGTCCACGTCGGCTTTCGCGCGGTGCGCCACGGACGCGGGCTCGTTGTACGCGCCCTTGCACAGCCGGATGCGCATCCCGGGCACCGCATACCGCGCGCAGTCGTCCGGCGTCCGATGGAGGTAGGCCTGCAGGACCGTCCCCGTCTCGGGGTAGGTCTCGCGCAGGTGGTCCACGACGGCCAGGGTGGCGTCGGTGACCGTGTGGTCCTCCATATCGACGGTCACCGTGGTGCCCGCGGCGCGCGCCGCGGCGCAGATGCGTTCGGCGTTGGCCGTCGCGATCTCGCGTCCGCCGGGCAGGGCCAGTCCCAGCGCGGTCAGCTTCACCGAAACCTCGACGGACGCCGTCAGGCCGGCCTCGGCGAGGCGTCCCAACAGATCGAGGTAGGACGCCGCCGTCGCGTCCGCCTGGTCGCGGGTCGTCGTGTCCTCGCCCAGGTGGTCGACGGTGGCCAGCAGGCCGGACGCTGCGAGGCGTCCGACGGCCGTGATGCAGTCGTCCAGGGTCTCGCCGGCGACGAATCGATCCACGACTTTCTTCGTCGGGCCGAAGCCCACCATGCCGCGCCGCACCGTCTCGTTTCGAGAGATGGCGAGCATCGCAGTCCTGAGCATTTCATCGCTCCCTTCGCCTGCGCCGAGCATATTCCCGGCTCAGGCTGAGTGCGACGAGAGGAATCGCGTCAGGGCTGCTAACCCTTCACTTCACTCGTTGACCTCGTCGGCCACCGGCCGGTAGCGCGCGGTGTCGAGTCGCTCGCTCGGGCTCGGGGCGTTGGGGTAGTCGTCGGGCGCGTTTTCGACGAAGTCGCCGTGGACGCGATGGGCCTCGTCCAGCAGGTCGAGCAGCTGCTGCTCGCCCTTCAGCAGCGCGTCGTATTTCTCCGGGACGGCCGCCAACTCTGCCTCCTCCTTCATCAGGCGGGCGTAGTTGGCCTCCCGGGTGGCCGGATCGGTTTCGTACGCCAGGTCCAAGTACTGCACCGCGTGGCGCTTGGCGTTCTTGAACGTGGTCAGCACCTTGCCCTTGGGCGACAGCAGCGAGAAGACGACCGTGACCGCCAACGACACGACGATCACGGCCAGCGACAACTGGGTCGTGATCTCGACGACCGCGACGTGCCGGCCGCCGTTGATGAAGGGCAGCGTGTTCTCGTGCAGGGCGTGCAGGATCAGCTTGACGCCGATGAAGCCCAGGATCACGGCCAGGCCGTACTTGAGGTAGATCAGCCGGTCGAGCAGGCCGTCGATGAGGAAGTACAGCTGGCGCAGCCCCATCAGCGAGAACGCGACGGCGGTGAAGACGATGTAGGGGTCTTGGGTCAGGCCGAAGATCGCCGGGATGGAGTCCAGCGCGAACATCACGTCGGTCCCGCCGATGGCGATCATCACGAGCAGCATCGGCGTCATCACGCGCTTGCCCGCCTCCTGGGTGAACAGGCGGTCGCCGTCGTAGTGCGGGGTGGTGTGGAACAGCTTCTTGGCCGTGCGGATGACGATGTTGTTGGCCTCGTCCTCCTCGTTGTCGTCCTCGGGCTTCAGCAGGTTGCCGGCGGTGAGGATCAGGATCAGGCCGAACAGGTAGAACACCCACGAGAAGGTGTTGATCAGCGCGACGCCCAAGAAGATGAAGGCGCTCCGAGCGATCAGCGAGAACACGATGCCGAACTGCAGCACCTTCTGCTGATAGGCCCTGGGCACCTTGAAGCTGGCCATGATGATCAGGAACACGAACAGGTTGTCCACGCTCAGGCTGAGCTCGGTGATATAGCCGGCGAAGTATTCCAGGCCCATCTTCGAGCCGCCGAAGACCCAGACGGCGATCCCGAAGGCGACGGCCAGGCTCACGTAGATCGACGTCCAGCGAGCGGCTTCGCGGATCGTCGGCGTGTGGGCGGCTCGAACGTGGAACACGTAGTCGAACGCCATCAGGCCGAGAATCAGCACGACCGTCACCAGCCAGATCGTGGGCGTCACCATGAAGTCACCTTCCGTTGGGGGATCGGCGTCCGACATCGGTGGTCCGGAAGCGCCGCGGTCGACCCTCTCAGGAGCCTTGTGGGCGTGTCCAATGCCCTAGTCGGACGTGGGCGTCCGCACGTTGACAAGGGGTGATGCGTTCGGCGATCCTCAGCGGGCGCCGAGGGCGACCAAGAACTCGGCCGTCAGCTCGTCCAGCGAGGCCACGACGGCGTCCGCCCGGACCAATACCTCCGGTCGCGGGACGTGGGGTTCGAGCGGCACGGCGACGGTCAGCATGCCGGCGGCCAACGCCGAGAGCAGCCCGTTGGTGGAGTCCTCGATGGCGACGGCGTCCTGCGGTCGGACGCCGAGCCTGCGGCAGGCCTCCAGGTACACCTCGGGGCTGGGCTTGCCGGCCCCGACGCTCTCCGAGGACACCCGAACGGTCACCAGGTCGCCGACGCCGAGGGCGTCCAGTCCGGCGTCGATCAGCTCCGGGGGAGACGAGGACGCCACGGCGATCGGTCCGCGGGCCGCCATGCGGCGGACGGCGTCCGCGGCCCCGGGCAGCAGGCGGACGCGTCCGGCGTGGTAGGCGTCCGCCACACCGGCGATGACCCGGCGGGCGATCTCCGCGTCCGTGCCCGGATAGCCCAGGGACTCGCGGCAGTACCGTGCCCACTCGGGCGTGCTCATGCCCATCATGTCGGTGGTGGCGCGCGCGGGGTACTCGTGGCCTTCGCTGACAGCGATGCCGCGGCGCACCTCCTCCCAGGTCACCTCGGTGTCGGTCAGGGTTCCGTCCAGGTCGAACACGACGGCGATCGGTGTGGGCATGGCCGCCATTATCGCCGAGTCGGGCCGTCAGCCAGGCAGGCCGAGTCCGCGGAGGCGCGCTGCGCGGCGCCGCAGCCGCTCTTTGCGGGGGACGAGCATGAGCGCCACCAACTCGGACGTGAGCGCGGCGGCGATGCCGGAGCAGAAGGCGTCGGCGTCCGCCGCGGCGTCCGGCGGCTCGGGCACGACGCGGTCGACGATGCCGTTGGTGAGCAGGTCGGCGGCGCGGACGCCTTGGGTGGCCGCCATCTCGGACGCGTGCGCGGTGTCCCGGTGCACGATCGCGGACGCGCCCTCGGGGGGCAGCGGCGCGAGCCAAGCATGCTCGGACGCGATCACTCGGTCGCACGGCGCCAGCGCCAAGGCGATCCCGCCGGTGCCCTGGCCGAGCAGCACGCTGATCGTCGGGGTCTGCAGCGTCAACAGGTCGGCGAGGGTGCGCGCGATCTCGCCGGCGAGGCCGCGCTCCTCGGCCGAGCGGCTCAGCGCCGCGCCCGGGGTGTCGATCACGGTGACGAGCGGCAGGCGCAGCTCGCGGGCCAGTCGGATGCCCCGACGCGACTCGCGTAGGGCGGCCGGGTCGAGGGGATGGTCCAGGGTCTGGCCCTGGCGGCACTGGCCCAGAACGACGCAGGGCGCGCCACCGAACCGGGCCAGGGCCAGCACCGAGCCCGGATGCGAGTCGCCGTCGCCCGTCCCGTTCAGCATCGTCACGTCGGACGCCGTGCGCGCGAGCAGGTCCCGCACGCCGGGCCGATCCGCACGCCGGGTGATCTGGACCGACGTCCAGGCCGGGACGTCCGCCAGGGGTGGCTGGGGGAGCGGCGGCGTCGGCGTCCGATCGGCCGAGGTCAGGCCGCGCTCGCGCCGGGCCATCGCCACGTTCAGGATCGTGTGCAGGACGCCCGCCAACTCGGCATGCGGCACGACGGCGTCCACGATGCCGCGGCGCTGCAGGTTCTCGGCCAACTGGACGCCGTCCGGGAAGGCCTGCCCGTAGAGAGCCTCGTAGACGCGTGGTCCGAGGAAGCCGACCATCGCCCCCGGCTCGGCCAGCTGGACGTGACCCAACGAGCCCCAGGACGCGAACACCCCGCCCATCGTCGGATGCCGCAGGTAGACGAGGTAGGGGAGGTTCGCCTCCTTGTGCTGCATGACGGCCTGGGTGATCTTCGCCATCTGCAGGAAGGCGATCGTGCCCTCCTGCATGCGAGTGCCGCCCCCGACCGGGAAGGCGATGATGGGGAGCTGCTCGCGGGTGGCGCGCTCGAGGCCCTGGACCAGTCGCTCGGCGGCGGCCACCCCGATCGAGCCGGCGAGGAATGCCGGGTCGCCCGCGACCACGGCGACCCGGCGTCCGTTGATCGTGCCCTCGCCGACGACGACCGACTCGCGTCGTCCGGTCTTGGCGCGGGCCGCGGCCAGCTCGGTGGCGTAGGCGTCCTCGATGCCGACGACCGGGTCTTGGGTCGTCCAGGGAGTCAGCGAGCCGGCGTCCAGGACCACGCTCAGCAAGGCGTCCAGCGAAATCGGGGCCATGTCACTCCTTCGTGGGCCTGGCTCGACGCTACGTCGCTCGCGCCGACGGCGTCAGACCAGGATCACCGCTCGGACCCACGTTTGAGACAGATGTGCCGCTGGCCGGGCGTCCGGGCTCGTTGAGGTCCCAATCGATGGGCTCTGCGCCCGCGCGGACGAGTGCGGCATCGGCGCGCGAGAACGGACGCGACCCGAAGAAGCCGCGGTCGGCGGCCATCGGGGACGGGTGCGCCGAAGCGATGATCTCGACGCCGTGCAAGGCCGGGGCGAGGCTCTGGGCGTCGCGTCCCCACAGGATCGCCACCAGAGGCCCGCCGCGTTCGACGAGGGCCTCGATGGCGCGCGCGGTCACGGGCTCCCAGCCTTTGCCCTTGTGGGAGTTGGATTGACCCGCCCGAACCGTCAGCACCCGGTTGAGCAGCAGCACGCCTTGGTTGAACCAGGGCGTGAGGTCGCCGGACGCCGCAGGTGTAATGCCAAGGTCGGCGGCAAGCTCCTTGTAGATGTTGGTCAAGGACGCCGGGAGCGGCCGGATGTGGGGGGCGACCGAGAACGACAGCCCGACGGGATGCCCGGGGTTGGGGTACGGGTCCTGGCCCACGATCAGGACGCGGACGTCGGCGAGCGGCCGCGAGAACGCCCGCAGCACGTTGTCGCCCTCGGGCAGGTAGCGGTGCCCGGCGGCGAGCTCGGCGCGCAGGAAGTCGCCCATCCGACGAATGTCGCCCTCGACGGGGGCCAGCGCCTCGGCCCAGTCGGGGGCCATGAGGTCGGTGAGTGGTCGGGGAGTCACCCGTGAACCGTAGCGCGGGCGGGCAGGGTGGCTGAGCGGGGTCGATGGAGGAACTGCGGCGGGCCAACAGGGGCGGTCGGTGCGACGGAGATGCGTCGAGATCGCGCGCGTTGGTCGGTGACTGGACGAGGATCGGCCGATTCCTGGCGGGAAAAGTCTCGCTCAGCGATACCTATTCCGCCAGCAATGCCACCGTCGTCTACCGGCACGGCGAATAGGGGCCGCCGCGGTCACAGAGAAGGTCGTGGAGTTGGTCGAGGCCCTTCGACAAGCTCAGGGGCTGTGAACGGGTTCACGAAGGTCGCTGTTGGACTGTCCACGCCGTTGGCCATCGTGCCTAGGCTGTCGGCATGACGACTGACCCCCAGAACGGCTCATCCGACGCTTGGCGCGCGTTCGCGCGCGAGGAGACCCGCCCCGGCGGGCACGCCGAGGATCCGACGCGTCCCGATCCGGCACCCCAGCCCGAGCCCGCGCCCGAGCCGCCCCCGGCCGAGCCCAAGGCCGCTGGATCGCAGGGCCGCGGCGCCGAGCGCGTCAGCGTGCGGGCCGTCGGACGCCGTGTCCGTATCGTCGGGGACGCGTCCGTGGCGAGCGCTTCGGTGTCCGGACCGCACACGCTGCGCCGGTCCGGCAGCGTGCTC
>Ga0208823_1002125_pt1 | contig 15062 bp, 10 predicted proteins | sample AD_UKC075_MetaG_FD_184440 | JGI IMG/M metagenome (GOLD analysis project Ga0208823, IMG submission 184440) | Active sludge microbial communities of municipal wastewater-treating anaerobic digesters from USA - AD_UKC075_MetaG (SPAdes) (version 2) | ecosystem: Engineered > Bioreactor > Anaerobic >... | reverse complement strand
ACCAGCGCGGAGGCTATAACGTCTTATCCCTCGTGACGGCAGCGGGTCGATTGCGCTACTCGATCGAGGCGCACTCCATCGCCAGCGAACGGTACATCGCGTTTCTTCAGCAGGTGCTGCGTGGTCGGACTCGACCTCTAATTTTGATTGCGGATCGCGCCTCGTTTCATCGGTCGGTCGCCGTGCACCAGTTCGTGCGGGCGCACCGTACCCAGATTCGCCTGTTCTTCTTTCCAGCCCATTCCCCGGAACTGAATCCCGACGAGCCAGTGTGGAACGAGATCAAGTATCGCAGGCTGGGCAAACAACCCATCAAAACCAAAGCCGATTTGAAGAAAAAACTCGACTCGGCATTGAAATCGCTACAGCACAAAACGGAAAGAATCCGTTCGTTCTTTAAACTTCCAGATACCCAATATGCGGCCATACAAGAGTCGGCCTGATCTCTTGTATGTATAGATATTAATTGGAAGGACTATATCGCAAGCGCAACCGTACCGTGTTTCTGGCTCTGTACCCGCCGCGCCGAGGTCGAACGACTGCATTGCTTATCTATCTGGTTTATTTGCATCACCTGATTCTATATGCCCGCTGGCGTGGCCACATCGCGTTCGCCCAAGCTTATGCCACCGCATTGCAAGATGCGCTTGCTGGCCAACTCGGCGCACGTCAGCTTCCCTCGCCATCACTTGAATCGGGTGAAATTCCTCCTGATATACAAACTGCTCGTACCGTCTGGATCGATATGCCAAGTCAACGCGGCGATGCATTGGCAATTAGTAGGCTGCTGCAAGACCATACTCCATCCATCATCAGCCGCATCATTGATAAGTCCGTTACAAACCGACTAGCCACTCTAGATTCAGGCCACCAATTTCGCGCCCCTTCCGTAATCATCGTCGGGGAAAACTACCGGTTGCGCACAGCGTTACAAGCATCTATATTTTATCAGTATCGTGACGGCCAATTCCTACGATTGCATCACCCGCTGCGACACTACACTACCCTGCATTTTCTACCTGTCGCTGCGTTACTAGCAGCAATTTTTCCGGCAATTCCTGACTGTTGGCGTATTCGATCCCGTTATCGATACGGATTACCGCCGTCTCCTCTGGATAAAACCTGATGCGCATCGCGATTCTCAGTAAACGTCAGTACATGCGCAAAGATGTTCTGGATGACTGCTATGGCCGCTTGTACGAGCTACCCCGACACTTAGCATCTCGTGGTCATAACATTCTTGGCGTTTGCCTCAGTTACCGACCACGCGATCAGGGTCTGATCCGCCAAGAATTCGATGGTAAACTAACTTGGTATTCTTACAACCTGGCCCGCCCCGACCTTTACTTGAGCCACACCCTAACTCTACTGCGAGATTTCCAGCCCGAGCTGCTGCTTGGTTGCTCCGACAGCCCCCACCTGATTCTCACCGCCACTCTAGCCCGGTTGCTGCATCTCCCCTATGCGGCCGATCTCTATGACAATTTCGAAAGCTTTGGCTTAAGCCGCATGCCGGGCATCCGCCTTCTATATCGAAGAGTACTGCACCATGCGGCAAAAATTTCCTGTGTCAGCCAAGCCTTAGTCGACCATGTACAGACCACATGCCAACCAACTGGTGCGGTCACGGCTCTGGAAAGCACCATTGATCCTGGTCAATTTCAGCCTAAAAATCGTATTGCTTGCCGGCAGCACTTCAATCTACCTATGGACGCCCATCTGATTGGCACTGCTGGAGCACTCGACTATAATCGTGGCATCAATACGCTTTACGGAGCTTTTCACCAACTTGCTGAGAACGATCCTTGCTTACACCTCATATTAGCAGGCAAAGCCAACGCCGACTCTCCCATTCCGACTCATCCCAACATTCACTACCTAGGCGAGTTGTCCCATGACCAGATGCCACTATTTTTCAACACCCTGAACGTAGCTGTCATCTGCATTCGCGATACAGCATTCGGCCGCTATTCGTTTCCACAAAAAGCTTACGAAATCCTAGCCTGCAATGTACCAATCGTCGCAGCAGCGGTTGGTAGCATTGGAGATCTATTACAGAATTATCCTTATTGCTGGTATGAACCGGATAACATCCAAGATCTCACACTAAAAATTGCAAGCCAACTTACTCGACCACAACCACCAGATTTGCTAATTCCAACCTGGTCAGATCAAGCGGAAAAACTGGAGCAGCTACTGTGCTGACACAGCGATCACGCCGGAAATCTACCAACATTTCACTGAACGATTTGGGTGAACGCAATTTGGAAAGCGGTTGAGAACCATCTGCTGTCATTACCTGTATGGTACCTGCTTGGAACCCACCCCATGCGTCCTATCACCCGCGATCTGCTGACCCGCGAGGTCATCGACTGGCACCAGCAGGGTCTGATCGACCGGCCCCTGCTGGAGGTCTTGTTGCCGCGCTATGAAACGCGTGGCCGCTTTCTGGCCGCCCTGCTGAAATGGCTCGGGCTGTTCGCCATCTTCCAACTGGGGCTGGCGGTGTTGTCCTTCATCGCCATCGTGGCGCAATCCACCCTGCTGGCCGCGTTGTTGCTCGGCGGGGTGAGCGCGGGGTTGTGGTTGTTCGGCGTGCGGCTGGCGACCGATCCGCAGCAACGCCATCCCTTCAGCGGCGCGGCTCTAGTCACCATCAGTCTGATGGCCGCGTTCGGCACCATGCTCCTGCTCTACACCGCGACCAACGACCACGATCCGGAACGGGTCGTGCCCCTCCTCCTGGCTCTGACCGGCGTGCTCAGCACTGTGACCGCTTATCGCTATCACTTGCGTTGGCCGCTGCTGCTGGCCTTGCTGCTGTTCTTTCACGGTTTGGGGGCTTGGCACGCCTATGGCGGTCACGGGGCCTATTTCGCTCATATCCAGGATGAACGACTAATGGCCCTGGTGGCACTGGCGACCATCGCGCTTGGCCTGTGGCATGAACGGAGGTTGGAGCCCGGACCACTGTGGCGCTGCACCGGCTTCGGCGGACTCTATCTGATCTTCGGCCTGCTATACCTCAACCTGTCGCTGTGGTTCCTGACGCTGCCGGATGGCCCGTTGCAGTGGGTGCTGGTGTTCACCGGTGCCGGCATCGCCCAGATCGTCGGCGGCGCCTGGCTGCACGATGCCCGCTTCACCGGTTTCGGTATCGTGTTTCTGGCCATCGACCTGTACACCCGCTACTTCGAGCATTTCTGGGATCAGCTGTCGCTCGGTAGTTTCTTCCTGATCGGCGGCGCGCTGGCGATGCTGATCGGCTATGCCTGCGAATATCGCAGCCAGGCCCACGCGTCGGAGCAAACCCCATGACGCCCACCGCCCGCAATCGCCGCGTACGCCGGGAGCTTGATGCGCTACTGCGCGAGGGCCTGTTGAACGAGAGCGTTTATCGGCAATTGCGCGACCGTTATCCGACCGAAGGTTGGGATTGGCGTTCGCTCGGACGCTGGTTCGTGATCTTCGGCGCTGTCAGCATCATAGCCGGGTTGGCGCTTCTCAGCCGCACCCTGTTCGAGTTCACCTTGAGTAAACTGGCGGTCCTGCTGGGCGTGGCAATACTCGCCAGTTTCGGCGGGGCACGATGGCTGCAGCACCGCCGCCCAGCCCTGCTGTGGAGCCGACTGAGTCTGGAACTGCTGAGTGGTTTGCTGGCGATCGGCCTCACCTTCACCCTGGGTGTGTTGTATTCGAGCGGCTCCGGCAACTGGCCGGCTTTGTTGCTGATCGATCTCGTGCTGTTGCTCGTTCTGAGCTATGCCCTGCGCAATCCGTTGCTGCTGGTACTGAGCGCCGTGGTGTTCTTCAGCTGGTTCGGCGGCTTCACCGGCTACGCCTCCGGATGGGGAGCCTACTGGTTCGGGATGAACTACCCCTTGCGCTTCCTGGCGGCGGCGATCGCCATGCTGGCCGTGGCCGTCATCCATCAACAAAGCGAAGCCGGCCCCCTGGCCCGCTATCGGGGCTTTTCCAAGATCTGGTTATCCAGTGGACTGTACTTCGCGGAAATGGCGCTGTGGCTGCTGTCGTTGTTCGGCAACTTCGATCTGGCCAGCGACGGGTGGCACCGGACCAGCCCCGCCGAACTGATGCTGTTCAACGGCCTGTGGGCCGGATTGAATGCGACGCTGATCTGGCTGGGCGCGCGCTGGGCCATGCGGATGTTGACCGGTTACGGCGCCACCTTCCTGATCATTCAGCTCTATACCCTGTTCTTCGCCCATCTGGCCGAAGATCTGGGATGGCTGCTGAGCCTGTTGATCACCGGCGGCAGCGCCCTAGCCCTGACCTTCTATCTGGAACGGCGCTGGCGCGAGCGTTAGCGTGGTGTCTCGCCGTCAAGCACGCGGCGTTCGCGTCGGCACAGCTTGCAGCTCCCGCAGATACTGATCCAGGCTGTCGGGCGCGCCGCAAATCACCAGGATATCGCCCGAGCGCACCCGGAAACCGTCGTCGAGCTCGACGAACACCTTCTGCTCGCGCTCGACCGCGATGACCGCCGCGCCGGTGCGTTCGCGCACCTGGGTGCGCCAGGGATGTACACCCACCAAAGTGCCGGCGGTCACCCGCATGAACTTGAGCCGCGGCTCGACCGCGATCGCGTTGTCGCCCAGTAGGTGATAGGCGAGAATCTGGCCAGCGACCTGCCCCACCGAGAGCGCGAAATCCGCCCCCGACTGATATAGGCGCGCCACGTTGGTGGCCCGATTGACCCGCACGATCAGCGGCACCTCGGGCGCGTAGTCGCGGACCACGGCCGTGGCGAACACCCCTTCGCTGTCGTTGCTCAAGGCCAGCACCACTGCGCTGGCCGTACGGACATTGGCCCGAGCCAGCGTAGCGTGCTCCAGGACGTTGCCGACGATGTCCACTCCCGGAACCAGCTGCTGATCGATGACTACGGTCAGCTCGTGGGCATCGCGCAGCATCTGCACCACCTTGCTGCCGACGGTGCCAAAGCCGGCCACCACGATCGGGCCGGTGCGATGGATGGGCGCGGCCCACTGCTCGACCTGGGCCAGATTGGCGTGCGCGCCGACCACGACCAGAATCGCGCCCGGTTCGATCGTGGTGCTCGCCTTCATGATCAGGGAAAAGTCCCCCCCCCGCCACTGGCCGACCACCGTCACCCCATAGCGTTCGCGTAAGTGCAGTTCACCGAGCCGCTGGCCGGCCATGGGACTGTCGGGGCGAACCCGGAATTCGGCCAGGCCCACTTGGGCGCTGAGCAGGTGCAAGCCTTCCGCCGGCGGGCTGATCCGGGTACTGGCGCGCGCTGCCAGCGCCGCTCCGAGCACATGGGTCGGCGTGTAGACCGCCGACGCGCCCACCTGCAGCATGGGCGCACGGTAGAGCGGATCATTGGCCAGCGCGTAGATCGGCCCTTCGAACTGCTGCTCGCGGGCCATCAGGATGCAGATGGCATTGGCGTGATCGTCGGCGTTGGCAACGATCGCCCGGGCCTGGGTTACGCCCGCCAGCAGGGTCGGTTCCTCGTCGAGCTTGCCGAACACCACCTGAAAACCACGGTCGCGCAGATTCCGCGCCAGCACTGCATCCTCTTCCAGGATGACGAAGCTGGCGCTGTTTTGCTGGAACTCCTCCAGCAACGAGTCGATGGCGGGGCCGTAGCCGTAGAACAGCACCCGCCCGCCCATCGTCGGCAATGTTCGCGGCAGGCGCACTTCGAACCGTTCTTCGATGTAGGGCAAGATATAGACGGGGAAGACCAGCACCAGAAAGAACATGCCGACGAACTGGGTCAGGATGACCAACAGGATCATGGCCGGGTGATACCAGGGCGCATAGGCCCCGTAGCCGGTGGTGGTCAGGGTCTCGGCGGCCCATTCCAAGCTGGCCCAGAAGGTCGCGGGCTTCCCTTCCAGATAGGTCGAACCGAACATGTACAGCAGAGCGAAAATCAGCAGAGCCGCCGGCATTCCCGACAGCAGCAGGATCAAGCGCCGGGTCGAACGTTGAATTCCCTGAGTCACGGCTGGTCACCCAAATGTCGCTGCCAGTTATCGGCATTGGTCTTGTTTTATCGAGCAATCTTATACAATGCCTATCGGAATGTAAGCCCATTCCCTGCGGGTCCAGACCCGAGCACCCGACATCACCTTCCGGAAGATCGCACCGTGCGCCTGTTACATACCGCCGACTGGCATCTCGGCCAAACCCTGCATGATTTCGACCGCAGCTACGAGCATCGCTATTTTCTGAACTGGCTGCTCGATACGCTGGAAAGCGAGCAGGCCGATGCCCTGCTGATTGCGGGCGACGTGTTCGACAACCCCAATCCCTCGGCCGAGGCCCAGAAGCAGTTCTACCATTTCCTGACCGAGGCCAAGCGCCGGTTACCGCACCTCGCCATCGTCATCATCGCCGGTAACCACGACTCGGCCGGCCGGCTGGAAGCCCCCGCCCCGCTGCTGCAACCGTTCAACATCACCGTGGTTGGGGCTGCTTCCTCTACTGCTCACGGCGCACTCGCAACCGATCGGCTGGTCGTGCCACTGCGGGATCGGGAAGGGGAAATCGCGGCCTGGTGTCTGGCCGTACCCTTTCTCCGTCCTGGCGACGTGCCGCAAATCGACACCAGCGGCGATCCCTACCTGGAAGGCGTCAGGCAATTGTACCAGCGCGCTCTGGACGCTGCGCTGCAACGCCGATCCAGCACCCAGGCCATCGTCGCCCTCGGGCATTGCCACATGAGCGGTGGACAGGCATCGGTCGATTCCGAGCGTCGGATCGTCATCGGCGGGGCCGAGGCCCTGCCCGCGGACATCTTCGCTCCCGAGATCGCTTATGCCGCCCTGGGCCATCTGCACCGCGCCCAGCGGGTCGGCGGCCAAGATCGTCTGCGCTATGCCGGCAGCCCCTTGCCGATGTCGTTCGCCGAAATCCACTATCGCCATCAAGTGGTGCGAGTCGACCTTGCCGGCGACGCGCTCCAGACCATCACCGCCCTGCCCATCCCACGCCCGGTCGAGTTGCTGCGCATTCCCGAGCAGCCCGCGCCGCTCGACGAGGTGCTCGACCGGCTGCAGGCGCTCGATCTGCCCGAGCGACCACGGGACGAGCAACCCTATCTCCAGCTACGCATCAGTCTGACCTCTCCACAACCCGGCTTGCGGACCCAGGTCGAAACCGTGCTGGACCCCAAACCGGTCCGGCTGGCCCGGATCGAAACCTGCTATCCCGGCGCTGCTGGCGGCGCTAGCGAAGGACGCTTTCAAACCCTGGACGACCTGGGTCGCCTGCAACCGGAGGACATTTTCCGGCAACTCCACCAACGCCGATGCCATACCGCACCCTCGTCGGAGCTGTTGGCCGCCTTCACCGAGCTGCTGGCGGCCGCCGAACGGGAGAACGCGCCATGAGAATCCTCGCCATTCGCGGTCGGAACCTGGCCTCGCTGGCCGGCGAGTTCGAGCTGTCCTTTCACCAGAATCCGCTGGTTTCGGCCGGTCTGTTCGTCATCTGCGGCCCCACCGGATCGGGCAAAAGCACCCTGCTCGATGCCCTTTGTCTGGCGCTCTACGATAAGACGCCCCGCCTGGCCCGCGCGGTCGGCAAAAGCATCCTGCCGGATGTCGGTGACGCTACCCTCACCCCTCAGGATTCCCGTAATCTGCTGCGGCGCGGCGCGGCCGAAGGCTTCGCCGAAGTGGATTTCGTCGGCAACGACGGCGGCGAATACCGTGCCCGTTGGAGCGTGCGGCGAGCCCGCAACAAAGCCAGCGGCGCGCTGCAGGCAACCGAGTTGAGCCTGAAAACCCTGGCTGATGAGCAAGCCCTCACTCGGGGCAAAGACGAATTCGAGCAAGCCATCCTCCAGCGGGTGGGCCTGAATTTCGAGCAGTTCACCCGCGCGGTGCTACTGGCGCAAAACGAGTTCGCTGCGTTCCTCAAGGCTAAGGACGATGAGCGGGCGGAGTTGCTGCAAACCCTGACCGGGTTGGACATCTTCACCGATCTGTCCAAACGCGCCCACGAACGAGCCAAGCAAGAGCAGGAACGCTTGAAGGAGCTGTGCGAACAGCTGGCCGGCCAGCAACCGCTGGACGAAACAGCCCGCGCCCAGTTGGAACAGACCCTGGCCACCGCCCAGGACGAAGCCAAACGTCTGGCGCAGCGCAAATCCGAGCTGGAAAGTCAGCAACGCTGGCATCGACAGTGGCGCTCCCTGCAGCAACAGGAGCAGCAAGCGCTGGATGCATTGCAAAAGGCCCACGCCGAGCAGCAGGCCGCTGCACCCCGCCAAGCGTATCTGACTCGGGTCGAAGCCGCTCAGGACGCCAGAGCGGCAGTGAAGGAAGTAGACGACAACGCCGCTCAGGTCGAACATGGTCGCCAAGCCGTGTCCGCCGCTGAACGGCAGCGCGATGCGGCACAAGAACGCCTGCGACAGGCCGAAGCAGCCCAGTTACACGCTGCGCAAGCGGTCGCCGCCGCTGAACGACAACGCAGCGAGGCCAGCACTGCCCTGATTCAGGCGCGCGAGATAGATACCGCCATCAAGCTGCTGACCCCCGCGCACCGGATCGCCGCCCAGGACTTGAACGCCGCCCGCCAGGCCGAAACCGAAGCGCGCAACCGCCTGGAGAGCACACAGGCCAAACGTCAGCAGGTCGCCCAGCAACTGCAAACGGCCCAGGACTGGCTGAACCAACATCAGCCCCTGGAGACTCTGGCCGCCCATTGGCCGCGCTGGGATACCCTGCTGCAAGATGCGGCGACCCTGCAAACCGATCTGCGCGCGGCACAACGACAAATCGACGTCAGTCGACAAGCCGAGAACCAGCAGCGCGAGGCGTTGGCGCAGGCTACGGCCCATCATGCCAGCGCTACGGCAGCGCTGCAGGAAGCGGAGACCGGCTTGCAGGTCGCCCTGGCCGAGTTGGTCCGCTTCGATGGCGAAGCCATGGCGCAACGACGTCAAATCGGGCAGGACCGCGCCGATCGACTAGCCGCGGCGGAGGCGCTGTGGACCCGCATCAATAGCGGACAAACCCAGCAAAACCAATGGGCCAACGAGCAGCGCACGCTGCAACAACAGCTGGCCCAAGCCGCAACCGTTCTCGCTGGATTCAACGCAGATCGACGTATCGCTGAAGTCCGTTTGGAACAGGCGGAGCGCTCGCTGAAAATCGCGGAACGGGCCACGGCCAAGAATGTCGAGAACCTGCGCGCCCTGCTGGAGCCCGATACGCCCTGCCCGGTCTGCGGCGCGACCGAGCATCCGTATGCGATCAGCGATGCGCCGTCACGTGCCCTGCTCGGCAGTCTCAAGGCGGAAGTCGGTGAATGCCGCAAAGCCCTGGAAGGGCTGGTCACCCAGCAATCCGCCGAGCAGGCCCGCCACGCGCATCAGCGGCAACGGCTGGACGAACTGGCCGGCCAGATGGAAAGACTAGCCGTCACGCTGCAACAGGACGAAGTGGCCTGGCTTCGGCAGGCGCTGGCCACGGAACTGGCCGCCGTCGCACCCGCCGACCGCGCTGCCTGGCTGAGCGATCAGCAACGGCTGATCCGGCGCGAGTTGGACGCCGTCACCCAACAGGAAGAGGCGCAGCGACAGGCCGCCCGCCGCCGGGAAACCGCCCAGGAGAAACGCGACCAGGCCCAACAGCGGCACGGCCTGGCGCAACAAGCGGTCAGCGCTGGGCTAACCGCCTGCGCCCAAGCCGAGCAGCAGGTCAAAACCGCTCAAGAGAAACGCGACGATCTCGCCGGACGCTTGGCGCAACGGCTGGACGAACTGGATGGGGCATTCTCCGGCCACGACTGGCGACCGCGGTGGCAGACCGATCCGCAGCAATTCCACCAGCAGCGCCGGCAGAAGGTCGCGCAATGGCGCGACTACACCCAGCAAGCCGACCAAGGGCAACAGCAGCTCGGCGCGCTGGGGATCGAAATCCAGGGTCATACCGCCGCCGCTGCCGATAAAGCCGTCCAACAACAGCGCGCTGCTACCGACTTCGACCGGATCGACCGCGACCTTCACGACCAGCGCCAGCAACGGCAAACGCTCTTCTCCGGCCAAGCCGTGGCCGAAGTGGAAGCACAGCTGGCGCAGGCGATCGAAACCGCCCGGCAGCAACTCGACCTGCAGGAGGCAACCACGCGCACTGCCGGTCAAACCCTGGCCAGCGCCGCAACCGCGCTGGAGCAGGAGAAAAAGCGGTTGACCGAACGCCAACAGGAAGCGAAACAGGCCATGACGGCCCTGCAGCGCTGGCTGACCGACTTCAACGCCAATCGACCCGACGACGCCGTGGATATGGCCGCCCTGCGCGCCCTGCTGGCTCACGACAACGCCTGGCGCCATCAAGAACGCGCCCTGCTCCAGATCCTGGCCGACGCCGTCAGCCAGGCCGACATCGTTCGCCAGGAACGCCAGACCCAACGGGAAACGCACGAACGGCAGCGAACCCAGACGGATTCCATCGAAGCCGTACAAGACGCCCTGACCCAGACCCAAACGGTGCTAGCCGCAGCGCAGCGCCAGGCTACCGAGACCGAATTTATCTTACGTCAGGACAACGAGCGGCGCGAACACGCCAGCGATCTGCAGCGACGCCTAGTCCAACAGCAAGGCGTCACCGCGCTTTGGGATCAGTTGAACGAGTTGATCGGCTCGGCCGACGGCAAGAAATTCCGCAATCACGCCCAGCAGTTCACCCTCGACGTGCTGTTGGGCTACGCCAACCACCATCTGGCCGATATTTCGCGTCGCTACCGCCTGGAGCGGGTCCAGGACACCCTAGCGCTGCTGGTGGTGGATCAGGACATGGGCGATGAAGTCCGCTCGGTGCATTCCCTATCCGGCGGCGAATCGTTCCTGGTATCCCTGGCGCTGGCGCTGGGCCTCGCCTCGCTGTCCTCCAACCGGGTGCGGGTGGAATCGCTGTTCATCGACGAAGGTTTCGGCAGTTTGGATGCCGATACCCTGCGGGTGGCGATGGACGCCCTGGACCATCTGCAGGCTCAGGGTCGCAAGGTTGGGGTCATTTCCCACGTGCAGGAAATGACCGAACGGATCGGTGTGCAGGTACAGCTACAGCGCCAATCCGGCGGCCAAAGCCGGCTCCAGGTACGCGGCGCTTAGCCCGTTGGAGCGTCCCGGCTCAAGCCCCCAGCGCCGCCAGTTCCTCTTGCGCCAGCCGCACGTCCTCCAGCTCGTCCCGGATGTCGTTATCGGCCCGATTCTGGCTCTGGGAGAGTTCGCGCCACAAGCCGCTGTTAGGCTGCTCCACCTGATCGATCAGCGCCCGCAGCATCGCCGACTCACTGGCGAACATACGGGGTCCGGCCGCTGCCTGCATCTGTTCCTTGCGCGGCTCCTGGGTGATTTCCCGCAGTCGGGCCCGAGCGACGCGTTTCAACATCACCGCCAGCAAGCGCGGCAAACCTGCGCTGAAGCGTTGCAGCGCCGGACCGAACTCGGCCAGCGTCGCCGGCGTCGCCGGCATGATCAGATTGCGCATCGCCGCGTGCAAAGCGCTTTCCAGTTGTCCGAACACCCGGTTCGACAAGGCGTCGGTCTGGTCCGTGGTTGCTTCGAACATGGTCATGATATTGATCAGCTCGCAGTTGACCGGCAACAGTTGGCGGATGGCGCCAACCGGGTTGCCGCTGGCGCGGAGCACGCCCTCCAGGTAGCGATACCAAGCCTGATTGACCGCCTGCCCATCGCAGTAATAGCTGCCCAAGCGCACATGCGCGGCGTCGTAGCCACTGTAGACCACTCGCCCCTGCGGATCGCGGTCGATCGCGCCGGCGATACCCGTGCCGTGCTGGGCATGCGCGCCCGCCACATGCAGGCGGCCCGTGGGGTGGCACAGGAACACGAAATAATGGGCCAGCCGCGCCAGCCGGGTGGACAGTATCAGCCTTTTGGCCAAATAGTCGGCGAACTGTTCGGGACGGCTATACACCAGGGTGAAAGCAGGAAACGCCGCCGCCTCGCGCCCCACCAGGCGGCGGGACAGCCGCATGACTCCGGCCCGACCCTGGGCGGTTTGCCGCAAGATGAGAAAGTTGTCACCGGTATGCTTGATGGGATCCGGCATGCTGTTACCCTCCGGCGGACCCGCCCGCCGCTACTGGACGAAAAACGTCTGGACCCGCGCCAGATCACGCGTTCGCGGCATGGGCGGCAAGCTGTCCAAGAACACCCGCCCGTAGAATTTGCTCAACAACCGCGGATCGCCCAGCACCAGCACGCCCCGGTCACTGACGTCGCGGATCAAGCGCCCTGCGCCCTGCTTCAAGGTAATGACCGCCTGGGGCAATTGATAGCAGCGGAATGGATCTTCGCCGCGCTGACGCAGGGACTCGATGCGCGCCTGGAGCACGGGATCGCCGGGCGCAGCGAACGGCAAGCGGTCGATGATGACGCAGGACAGCGCCTCGCCCCGGACATCCACCCCTTCCCAAAAACTGGCCGTGCCCAGCAACACCGCATTGCCCAGTTTCCGAAACTGCCGCAACAACGCCACCTTGGACAATTCTCCCTGCACCAGCAGCGGATACTCCAGCCGATCGGCCAGCAATCCCGCCGCCTCGCGCAGCGCGCGGTAACTGGTGAACAGCAGGAAAGCCCGGCCTCGACTGGCCTCCAGCACCGGTAAGGCCGCCTCCATCAGCGCCGCCGTGTAGTGCGGCGAACTCGGATCGGGCAGCTGTGGCGGGTGATAGAGCAAGGTATTGCGAGCGAAATCGAAGGGACTGTCCAAACGCAGCGCGTCATAATCCTGCACCCCCAGGCGCGCGGCGAAATGCTCGAAGTTCTGCGCCACCGCTAGCGTCGCCGAGGTGAAGATCCACGCGCCCGGTTGCGCCGCCATCCGCCCCCGAAAGGCGGGGGCGATGTCGAGCGGCGTCAGACTCAGGGTAAACCCACGGCCACGGGTCTCAAACCAGCGCACCTGGTCCGCGCCCTCGGCCTCGCCCGCCAACAGCGTCAATCGCTGCGCCAGCTCCTCGCTGCGGCGATGGCAGTTCTCCAGGCCCTTGCCGCGCTGGGCAGCTTCCTGTAAAGCCTCGCGCAGCCGATCCAGCGCACCGGTCAATCCTTCGACCGCCTCTTGCACGGCTGGCAGCTCGGCCACCTCCCGCCACGGCGCGCGGCGTTCCATCGGCCCTAGCGCCTCCCGCAGCGCCGCTTCCATCGGCAGCAACCCCTCGGCCTGCTGCCGCAGCGCAGGAAAATCCGCTGCCTCGCGCGCTTGCTCGACGAGGGTATCGCGAGCCAGCTCGACCAGCTGCCGTCCGCTCAGCGACTTACCGAAGAAGTGGCTGGCGATTTCCGGCAACTGATGGGCCTCGTCGAGAATGATCGCCTCCGCACCGGGCAACAGCTCGGCGAAACCGGTCTCCTTTATGGCCATGTCGGCGCAAAACAGATGATGGTTGATCACCAGCAGGTCCGCCCCCAAGGCTTCACGGCGGGCCTTGGCGACAAAGCAGTCGTCAAAATCGGGACAGTCCTGCCCCAGGCAGTTGTCCACGGTCGAGGTGACCTTTGGCCAGATCGACGAAGTTTCCGGCACATCGGGGACTTCGGCGATGTCGCCATGGCGGGTATGGCGACTCCATTCCCGGATGCGGTGCAGCTCGCCCACCTGTTGGCGCGAGTCGAAACGACCGTCTCGCTCGGCCGCTTGCAGGCGGTAACGGCAAAGATAGTTGCTGCGTCCTTTCAGCAAGGCGGTTTGGATCGGCAGGTCCAGCGCTCGGCGGACCATCGGTAAATCCTGCTGGAACAGCTGATCCTGCAGATGACGGGTGCCGGTGGAGATGATGACCCGCGCCCCAGACAGCAGCGCGGGCACCAGATATGCGTAAGTCTTGCCGATGCCGGTGCCGGCTTCGACTAGCAGCGTGCCACCGTCTTCCAGGACGGCGGCGACCGCTGCGGCCATCTGTTGCTGTGGCGCGCGCGGGGCGAATCCCGGCACCTGGCTGGCCAGGGGGCCGTCCGGCCCCAGCCATTCGGCCGCGTCCACGCTCAGATCCCGGCCGTTATCGGTTTCAGTGCGCCAACTGCGCCGACTGCGCCTCGGCCTCATCGGCTCCCGGCGCATTGCCCGTAGCCTTGCGGGCGGACGCAATCAACTTCCAGTTGCGCGACTGCAGGGCGCGATTGGAGCCAGCCAAGCTGTTGGATTTGCTTGCCAGCGACTCGGCCTGTTGATACTGCCCCTGATGCAGACGGATCTGCGCCAGATCATGCCAGATGCCGGCGTTGCGCGGCTCGATCCGCAGCGCTCGCTCCAGGGACGCGCCGGCCTTGTCCAGCTGATTGCTCTTGACGTACTTGTCGGCGCTGTCCAGCAAGGCTGTCACTGCCTGGTTGCCTTCGCGATTGATCTCCGCCGGCGGCAGATCGGCCGGCGGCCGCGGTTGCGGAGCCGGTTGGGCCGGCCTGGGCGCAGCCGGGCCAGCTGGCGCTGGGGCAGGCGCTGTCGCCGCCGGCGCTGGAGCAGGCGCTGTCGGCATCGCAGGCGGCGTCGCTTTGGCTACGGTCGTCGCCGGTGCAGGCGCGGGCGCAGGAGCCGGGGTCGATACCGGCGTCGGGGTCGATGTCGGTGGCGGACTGACGGGACGCGGCGGCGCTACCGGACGCGCGGTCTGCGGCGTCACCGGTTGCGGTTCGGGCAAGGAGCCCGGTGTCGATCCGGTCGTACTCCGCCCAGAGGTCGAATAGGTCGGCGCGGTCGAAGATGCTGTCCTGTTCTGGTTCCCAGCCGGAGCCGTCGAATAGGGCCGGGACCCAGACGGATAGGACGAGGTTCCGCCCTGTGGGTAGTTCTGGGGTTGCTGATAACCACCCTGCGGGTAGTTACCCTGCGGGTAGTTCTGCGGCTGTTGATAGCCACCGCCCTGCGGGTAATTCTGTGGCTGTTGATAGCCACCACCCTGCGGGTAGTTCTGCGGCTGTTGATAGCCACCACCCTGCGGGTAGTTCTGCGGCTGTTGATAGCCACCACCCTGCGGGTAGTTCTGCGGCTGTTGATAGCCACCACCCTGCGGATAGTTCTGCGGCT
>Ga0208823_1002115_pt1 | contig 15137 bp, 11 predicted proteins | sample AD_UKC075_MetaG_FD_184440 | JGI IMG/M metagenome (GOLD analysis project Ga0208823, IMG submission 184440) | Active sludge microbial communities of municipal wastewater-treating anaerobic digesters from USA - AD_UKC075_MetaG (SPAdes) (version 2) | ecosystem: Engineered > Bioreactor > Anaerobic >... | reverse complement strand
TGCTGATCCGCCGTAAAACCACTGGTCAAAAATAGTTTGCACCGTCGCGGTGCGGCCGGATAGCCTGCTCGCATGTTGTTTGCCGCCGCGCCTCACGCCGCCGCCCGTCCGTCCGTGGACAGGAGCGTCTGCTAGCGCACGCAGAAACCCCAAGGCCACGGACACCAGTCCGTGGCCTTTTTTGTATCGGAAACCGGAACACCGGAAGCGCAGGAAGGAACGTCCATGTTGCCGTGCCACACCGGCGAACCCGACCTGTGGTTCGCCGAGAGTCCGGCCGAGTTGGAGCGGGCCAAGGTGCTGTGCGGCGGATGCCCGATCCGCCGTCAGTGTCTGGCCGCCGCGCTCGAACGCGCCGAGCCGTGGGGAGTGTGGGGTGGTGAGATCTTCGATCGCGGAACGGTTCTCACCCGCAAACGCCCGCGCGGGCGTCCCCGCAAGGACGACCCGGCGGCCGCCTGAAACCTCAGCGGTCGCCCGGGGTGCGCAGCTTGTAACCGCGGTCGATGACATCGACGGGCAGCGGCTGGCTCTCCTCGTCGGGGATCATCACCTCGAGGTAGGCCGCCCCGTCGTGGGCGTCCACCGCGTCGAGGGCGGCGTCCAACTCGGCCACGGTGCTCACCCGCACCGACAGCCAGTCGGTGCAGCCGAACGCGGCCGGCAGCAGGTGGTAGTTCACCGGAGCCAGGTCGTCGTAGCCGTGTCCGCGCTCGCTGATAACGTCCTCGATGCCGTAGAGGCCGTTGTTGAGCACGATGATCACCGGCGTGACGCCGTAGCGTCCCATCACCGCCAGCTCGTTGAGGGTGGTCTGATGCGATCCGTCGCCGGTGACCAGCCAGGTGCGCCCTGCGGTCTTGGCCATCGCGATGCCCATCGTCGCCGGGGTCGCCCAGCCGATCGAGCCCCACAGGCCCTGACCCTCAGCTCCCACCCCGGCGGGCAGCCGCATGGAGTTGAGGTGGGACATGCAGGTGCCGGTCTCGATCACCACGGTGTCGCCGCTGCGCAGTCGCCGCTGCAGCCGCGGGTAGAAGTTCGCCGACGACGTCGGCTCGTCGCCGGAGCCGGTGAGCTCCAGTTCGGCCAGCGCCGGGCCGGCGTCGCGCTCCCGCGGAGCGACGGCGTCGATCAGCGCGTCGAGGACGTCACCGATCGCGACGTTGAGGTAGACGTCGGTGCCGCTGCGTACCCAGTTGTCGTGGATGCAGACCGCTTTTTCGGTGTCCAGGACGTCGCCCCACAGCCCGGTGTTGAGTTCGGTGAGCATCAGCCCGCCGATGTCGAGGATCAGGTCGGCCTGCTGCACCACCTCGCGGACCTCGGCCGGGCGTGACGACCCGGCCGAATACATGCCGATGAACTGCGGCAGGGACTCGTCGATCACGCCCTTGTCGTTGGGGGTCAGCGCGACCGGAAGGTTGGCCCTGCCGACGAACTCGACGGCCTTACCGGCCACGCCGTAGCGGGTGGTCAGGGTGGTGATGGTCGCCACCGGGCGTTGTGCGGCAACGACTTTGGCGACGATGGCCCGCACCGCGGCGGCCAGCTCGGTCGGGTCGCTGCGCTGCCGGGTGACCTCGGCCAGCGGAACGCCGGTCACCGGGGTGCCGATCACCGGCATCAGCCCGTTGACCTGGGAGATGACGATGTAGGCCGGCATGGACTGGCGCAGCGCCTCGCGGATCACCCGTTCGAGTTCCTCGATGCAGTTGTCCGGGGTCAGCACCGCCGACACGCAGCAGGCCGAGACCGAGATCTCCTGGAAGCGGTCGTATCGGGTGTCGCCGAGGTTGTGGTGGGTGACCAGCCGCAGGTGCTGGATGCGTTCGCTGGGCATCCCCACGATGTGGAACACCGGCAGCCGGTGGGCCTTGCTGCCCATCACCCCGTTGAGTGCGGACAGCTCACCGACACCGTAGGTGGTGGACAGGATCGCCGCGCCGCGGATGCGAGCGTAGCCGTCGGCGGCGTAGGCGGCGTTGAGTTCGTTGGCGCAGGCTACCCACTCGAGTCCGTCGATAACCTCGGCGGCGTTGTTGACCGAGAAGGCGTAGTCGCCGGGAACGCCGAACACCTTCTCGATGCCCAGTGCGGCCAGTCGGCGCAGGACGTATTCGGCGACGGTGGGATTGCTCGACGGTGACTGGCTCATGGGTGACGACCGTACCGGCATCGGATCTCGGAAGGTGTGGTCTCGCGGCTCAGAACTGCAGGCTCTCCACGGGTTGCCCGGTGATACGCGCGATCAGCTCAAAATCCTTGTCTACTGCGAGGACGCTCAGCCCAGCGATTTCTGCGGTCGCCGCCACCAGAAGGTCGGGAATCGAGGGTGCGCGGTGCTGACCGAGTTCGGTCAGACGCATCTGCACCTCAACCGCGCGGTCCTCAATGGCGGGGGTCAGATACTCCACCGGCATCAGCGTGAGCGGCGGGGAGGACCACTCCGTGCGGGCCTGGTCGCCGGTGCGGAAGGAATACCCGATCTCCAGTCGTGTGATGGTGCTGATCCTCACCAGCCCGCGTTCGATGCGTTCGGCCCATGCCTGCGCGTCCGGTGACGTCGGTAGCCGCGTGTAGGCAGATTTGTCGATCAGCCAACTTGTTACTGCCACGCCGCATCCATGACCTCAGGATCTTCGAGGTCCGCTGCGGCGGTGGCGGCACGGCGCAGATCCTCAACGCTCACACGCCGGGCGTGGCGAGTGACCGTGCCCTCCACCTCGAACCGTCTACGGAGGTATTCCTGGCGTGATAAGCCCAAGGCGGCTGCATCGGAGTCGATGCGAGCCACCGCATCGTCTGACAATCCGCGGATCAAGACATCGGCCATGTGACCTCCCGATATCAACGATATCCAGGGTTGGCCGGAACGTCACTTCGCGCGTGAGGCCAGCGACAGCACCGGTTCAGATCGGGTGCGGTTCGGCGAAGCCCGGAATCAGCCGCTCGGCCATCTCCGCCACCGCGACATGGCAGTCCAGCTGGCAGGAGATCGCCACGTTCGAGGCGATCACCCGCAGCGGGATCGCCAGTTGCGCGGGCAGATCCATCTGCCGGGCCATCTTGAGCTGCTGCGGCGCCCGCTCCATGTTCGACGCGGCGTGCTTCTGCAGCCAGCGCCGGGTGTAGTGGAACACCGGCACCTCGACGGGCTCGACGTACTGCGCCAGCATCTCGTCGATGGCCTCGACCGACAGCTGCTCGCCGGGCCGGACGAAGCCCACCTTCTCCATCGTCGGCAGCAGCAGGTCGTAGTTCCGGTCGCGGGCCAGCCGGATCATCATGCCCATCTCGATCGGCAGGCCGTCCGGTAGCGGGGCGACCGCGCCGAAGTCGATGACGACCAGTTTGCCGTCGTCGCGCAGCATGAAGTTGCCCGGGTGGGCGTCGCCGTGCATCATCCCGAGCCGGGCCGGCGCGTCGAAGGTCAGCTCGAAAAGCCGTGTGCCGCAGAGGTCGCGCTCCTCGCGGGTGCCGTTACGGATGATCTCCGCCAGCGGCTTGCCGGCGACCCATTCGGCCACCACGACCTTCGGCGAGCTGCCCACCACGTGCGGGATCAGGAAGTGCGGGTGACCCTCGTAGGCCTTGGCGAAGGCCCGCTGGTTGTTGGCTTCCAGCCGGTAGTCCAGTTCCATCTCGGTGCGTTCGACCAGTTCGTCGACCACACCCTGCACGTCGGCGCCGGGGGCCAGCTGTTTGAGCACGCTGGTGAGCCGGCGCATGGTTTTGAGGTCGGCGCGCAGCGCCTCGTCGGCGCCCGGGTACTGAATCTTGACGGCCACCTCGCGGCCGTCGGCCCAGACCGCCTTGTGAACCTGTCCGATCGAGGCCGAGGCGACCGGCTCGTCGTCGAAGGAGGCGAACCGCTCCCGCCACTTGGTGCCGAGCTGGCCGTCGAGCACCCGGTGCACCTTGGCCGCCGACAGCGGCGGGGCGTCCTTCTGCAGCTTGGTCAGCGCCTCGCGGTAGGGCTCGCCGAACTCCTCGGGGATGGCGGCCTCCAGCACCGACAGCGCCTGGCCGACCTTCATCGCGCCGCCCTTGAGCTCACCCAGCACGCTGAACAGTTGGTTGGCGGCCTTCTCCATCAGTTCGGCATTGACCTCGTCGCGGGACCTGCCGGTCAGCCGCTTGCCCAGGCCCAGCGCGGCCCGCCCGGCGATGCCGACCGGGATGCTGGCCAGTTTTGCGTTGCGACGAGCACTTCCGCGCTTGATGTCGTCAGCCACGCCCTCCATCATCCCCCACTCGGCCAGCAGGCACACAGCGGATGGCGTGGCCAGCGCCGGGCGCGGACGGCCCCGGTGCCGACGTCGATCTCCCAGCTGGTGTCGAACGCCGGCGGGGGAGCACCGGCCGCCTCCGTCCCGCCGCCCGCACGCACCCCCGCGATGACCCGCTGCACCTGACCGAGCGCCAGCGCGGCGGTGGCCAGCACGGTGGGCCGATCGGCGGTGCCGATCACCTGGCGCAGCTGGGCGGACAGCGCCGGCCAGGCCGGGTCGCGGTCGGTGCGGTGGAGATCGGCGCAGCTCAGACAGCTGGTGACGCCGGGGATGACCAGTGGGCCGACGAGCCCGGTGCCGTCACGTACCCGCACCGGCAGGTGCGGCACCCGGGCGGTGTGCAGGTCGCGCAGCAGCCGCGGGTCGGCGGCCAGCCAGTCGGCCAGCACCACCAGGTCCACCCCGGCGGGCGCACCGGTGGCGTTGGCGTGGCTGGTGTGTCCGACCCGGGCGCCCGAGCAGCGCAGGCCGGCGAGCATCAGTTCCGACAGCGGCCCGCAGCCGTGCACCCGGATCGACAGTGTCGGCGACGCTGTGCGGGTGCCGGTCTGCAGCACCCCGGCGCTGTGCAGGCCGGTCAGGATCGCGTCGAATCCGGCCGCATCGCGCAACCCGAGGCGGGCGGCCAGCCGGTGCGCGGCGGCGGTGTCCAGAGGCAGCGCCCGCAGCACGGTGGCCAGCGTTGCCGCGCTCAGTCCGTCGGGCGGGCGGACCAGGACCGCCCGGCGCGGGTCCCAGCCGATTTGCAGGCAGCCGTCGGGGCGCAGCAGCACCGGCATGGCCGGGTCGAGGGCGTACACCTGCTCACCCTGACACCGAACGGGTGGAAGGGTTTTCAGCTCTCCACAGGGCCGGTCCCGGTCCCGGTCCCGGTGTCGGGCTTGCCCAGGTCCTTCTCGAACTCGGCGATCGCGGCGTCGATGTCGATCCCGCTGATATCCCCACCGATCACCCGGTCGATGAACCCGGCCGGGTCGTCGAGGTCGGGGGAGGTGGGCAGCAGGTCGGGGTGCTGCCACACTGCGTCGCGGGCGTCGACCCCGGCGGCCTCGGTGAGCCGCTCCCACAGGGCGGCGGCCTCCCGCATCTTGCGGGGCCGCAGTTCCAGGCCGACGAGGGTGGCGAAGGTCTGCTCGGCCGGCCCGCCGGTTGCGCGGCGGCGGCGCAGCATCTCGCTCAGCGCCGCGGTGCCGGGAATCCGCTCGCCCAGGGCGGCGGTGACGACGGTCGCCACCCACCCCTCGACGAGGGCCAGCAGGGTCTCCAGCCGCTCCAGCGCCGCGGTCTGCTCCGGGGTGGCCTTGGGCTCGAACAGTCCTTGTGAGAGCAGCTCTTCCATCTTCGAGGGGTCCATCAGCATGGACGGGTCCAGGCCGGCGGCTAGTTCCTCCATCCCGCTCATATCGACCTTCATCCCGCGGGCGTAGGCCTCCACCGCACCCATCAGCTGGGGGGCCAGCCACGGCACATGGCTGAACAACCGGTGGTGGGCGGCCTCGCGGGCGGCCAGGAACGTCAGGATCTCGCTACGCGGCTGCTCCAGGCCCTCCGACAGCGTCTCGACGGCGGCGGGCAGCAGGGCGGCGGTGCCCGCCGGCCCCAGCGGCAGCCCGATGTCAGTGGAGGTCAGCACCTCCTGGGACAGCCGGGCCAACGCCTGGCCCAGTTGCGAGCCGAACGCCATCCCGCCCATCTGGGTCATCACCGCCATCAGCGGCCCGGCCATCGCCCGGGCCTCCTCGGGCAGGTTGGACGTCCACACCGAGGCCACCTGCTCGGCCATCGGATCACACAGCCGCTTCCAGGTGTCCAGGGTGTTGTCCACCCAGTCCTGCGGGGTCCAGGCGGCGGTCCGGGTCGCCCCGGCCGGCAGCGCGGTGGCGCCGTCGAGCCAGGTGTCGGCCAGATGCACCGCGTCGGCCACCGCGCGGGCGGTGGACTCGGGCACCGGGGCGGTGAAGCCGATCGAACTCGACGCCAGCTTGCGGGCCAGGTCGTAGTTCACCGCCCCCGATGACGCCCCGCCGGTCATCGCGCTGCCCGCCCCGGCGAACATCTGGCCCAGCTGGGTGAACAGCTTGCCGAGGTCGGCGGGGTTGAATCCGGCGCCGAACGGGTTGGCCCCACCGGCCCCACCAGCCCCGGGGTTCTTGTCGCGGTCGGGGTCATCGCCGGCGGAGAAGCCGAAGGGCAGGTCAGCCATGACGACCACGGTACCGCCGTTACTGTGGGCGGCGTGAACAGGCGAATCCTGACGCTGTTTGTGGCGCTGGTGCCCATCGTCGTGTTCGGTGTGCTGCTGGCGGTGGTGACGGTGCCCTACGTCTCGCTGGGGCCCGGGCCGACCTACGACACCCTCGGCGAGTTCGAGGGCAAGCCGGTGGTGGCGATCGAGGGCACCCCCGTCCAGCCCACCTCCGGGCATCTAAACATGACCACGGTGTCCCAGCGCGACGGCCTGACCATGGGGCAGGCGCTCACGCTGTGGCTGTCCGGCAGCCAGCAGCTGGTGCCGCGGGACCTGGTGTTCCCGCCGGAGAAGTCCCGCGAGGACATCCAGAAGAGCCAGAGCGCGGACTTCCAGAACTCCGAGGACACCGCCCAGTTCGCCGCCCTCAACTACCTGAAGTACCCCAAGGCGGTCAGCGTCGAGAAGGTCAACGAGCCGGGGCCCTCGGTCGGCAAGCTGCAGACCGGCGACGCCATCGACAAGGTCGACGGCACCCCGGTCACCAGCGTCGAACAGTTCTCCGCTCTGCTCAAGGCCACCAAACCCGGCCAGGAGATCGTGGTGGACTACCGGCGCAAGAGCTCCGGGCCGAAGCCCGAGACCGGCACTGCGCGGATCACCCTGGGCCGCAACGACGACCGCGAGCACGGCTACCTGGGGGTCGCGGTGCTCGACGCGCCCTGGGCGCCGTTCACCATCGACTTCAACCTGGCCAACATCGGCGGGCCGTCGGCCGGGCTGATGTTCAGCCTGGCCGTTGTGGACAAGCTGACCACCGGGGACGTCAACGGCGGCAAGTTCGTCGCCGGCACGGGCAGCATCGGGGTCGACGGCACCGTCGGCCCGATCGGCGGCATCACCCACAAGATGGTCAGCGCCCAGGAGGCCGGCGCGACGGTGTTCCTGGTGCCCGCGGAGAACTGCGACGAGGCGCGCACCGCGCCGGTGGAGAACCTGGAACTGATCAAGGTGGAGACGCTGCCGCAGGCCATCGACGCACTGGAGACGCTCAACACCGGCGGACGCCCGCCCACCTGCTAGCGCCCGCAGTCGTCGAGCCCGGGTTTTTCGATTTGCGTAGAGTGGCGGCGTGATTGCCGCAGGACACCGATCGTGAGCATTCGTCCCCCCGCCCGCATGCCGGCCCTGAGCCGGCGTGGCCGCATCATGGCCGTCGTCGCCGCCGTCGTCGTCGCGCTGCTGCTGGTCGGGCCGCGTTTCATCGACGCCTACGTCGACTGGCTGTGGTTCGGCGAGTTGGGTTTCCGCTCGGTGTTCACCACCGTGCTGGTGACCCGGCTGGTGGTGTTCCTGGCGGCCGCGCTGCTGGTCGGGGCGATCGTGTTCGGCGCGCTGGCGCTGGCCTACCGCACCCGGCCGGTGTTCGTCCCCAACGCCGGGCCCAACGACCCGGTCGCGCGCTACCGGATGGCGGTGCTGTCGCGGCTGCGGTTCTTCGCCTTCGGGGTGCCCGCGGTGATCGGCCTGATGGCCGGGCTGGTGGCGCAGGGCTACTGGCCGCGCATCCAGCTGTTCCTGCACGGCGGCAGCTTTGGGATCGCCGACCCGCAGTTCGGGAAGGATCTCGGCTTCTACGCCTTCGACCTGCCGTTCTACCGGCTGCTGCTGACGTTCCTGTTCGTCGCGCTGTTCCTGGCGTTCCTGGGCAGCCTGGTGACGCACTACATCTTCGGCGGCATCCGCCTGGCGGCCGGCAACGGCGCGCTGACCCGCCCGGCCCGGCTGCAGCTGATCAGCATGGTCGGGGCGCTGGTGCTGCTCAAGGCGGTGGCGTACTGGATGGACCGCTATGAACTGCTGAGCAACACCCGGCCCGGCAAGCCGTTCACCGGCGCCGGTTACACCGACATCAACGCCGTGCTGCCGGCCAAACTGATCCTGCTGGCGATCGCGGTGATCTGCGCGGCGGCGGTGTTCTCCGCGCTGTTCCTGCGCGACCTGCGCATCCCGGCGATCGGTCTGGTGCTGCTGCTGCTGAGCTCGCTGATCGTCGGGGCGGGCTGGCCGATGATCGTCGAGCAGTTCTCGGTCAAACCCAATGCGGCGCAGAAGGAGAGTGAGTTCATCTCCCGCTCCATCACCGCCACCCGGCAGGCCTACGGGCTGACCGAGGACGTGGTGACCTACCGCGACTACAGCGGTAACGCGCCCACCGGGGCCGCCCAGGTGGCCGCCGACCGCGCCACCACCTCCAACATCCGCCTGCTGGACCCCAACGTCATCAGCCCGGCCTTCACCCAGTTCCAGCAGGGCAAGAACTTCTACAACTTCCCCGACCAACTCTCCATCGACCGCTACGAGGTCAACGGCACACTGCGCGACTTCGTGGTGGCCGCCCGTGAACTCAACCCGGCCCGGCTGATCGACAACCAGCGCGACTGGATCAACCGGCACACCGTCTACACCCACGGCAACGGGTTCATCGCCTCCCCGGCCAACACCGTGCGCGGAATCGCCAACGACCCCAACCAGAACGGCGGCTACCCGGAGTTCCTGGCCAGCGTCGTCGGGGCCAACGGTTCCGTCGTCTCGCCCGGCCCGGCCCCGCTGGACCAGCCGCGGATCTACTTCGGCCCGGTGATCGCCTCGGCGCCCGACGACTACGCGATCGTCGGCAAGAACGGCAACGACCGCGAGTACGACTACGAGACCAACACCGAGACCAAGAACTACACCTACACCGGGGCCGGCGGGGTCGCGATCGGCAACTGGCTGACCCGGTCGGTGTTCGCCGCGAAGTTCGCCGAGCGGAACTTCCTGTTCTCCAACGTGATCGGCTCGAACTCCCGGATCCTGTTCAACCGGGACCCGTCCGAGCGGGTCAAGGCGGTCGCCCCGTGGCTGACCACCGACACCACCGTCTACCCGGCGATCGTCAACAAGCGGATGGTGTGGATCATCGACGGCTACACCACGCTGGACAACTACCCGTACTCGGAGCTGACCTCGCTGAGCTCGGCGACGGCGGACTCCACCGAGGTGGCGATCAACCGGTTGCGGCCGGACAAGCAGGTGTCCTACATCCGCAACTCGGTGAAGGCCACCGTCGACGCCTACGACGGCACTGTGACGCTGTACGCGCAGGACGAGAAGGATCCGGTGCTGGCGGCGTGGATGAAGGTGTTCCCCGGCACGGTCAAGCCGCGCGCGGACATCAGCGCCGAGTTGGCTGAGCACCTGCGCTACCCCGAGGACCTGTTCAAGGTGCAGCGGGCGCTGCTGGCGAAGTACCACGTCGACGACCCGGTGACGTTCTTCTCCACCTCGGACTTCTGGGACGTCCCGCTGGACCCGAACCCGACGGCGTCGAGCTTCCAGCCGCCGTACTACATCGTGGCCAAAGACCTTGCCAAGAACGATAATTCGGCGTCCTTCCAGTTGACGACGGCGCTGAACCGGTTCCGCCGGGACTTCCTGGCGGCCTACATGTCCGCCAGTTCCGACCCGGACACCTACGGCAAGATCACCGTGCTGACCATTCCCGGTCAGGTCAACGGTCCCAAGCTGGCGTTCAACGCGATCTCCACCGACACCGCGGTGTCCCAGGACCTCGGCGTGATCGGCCGCGACGGGCAGAACCGGATCCGCTGGGGCAACCTGCTGACCCTGCCGGTCAGCCAGGGCGGGCTGCTGTACGTGGCACCGGTGTACGCCTCACCGGGAACCTCGGACGCCGCCTCGTCGTACCCGCGGTTGATCCGGGTGGCGATGCTCTACAACGACAAGGTGGGCTACGGGCCGACGGTGTCCGCCGCGCTGGACGCCATCTTCGGCGCCGGTGCGGGGGCGACGGCGGCTGCGCCGGCCCCGGCCGCCGGAACACCCGCCGCCAAACCCGCTGAGGGTGCGCAGACGCCCGCCGCGGTGGCCGAGGTGCCGGCGCCGCCGGCGGCGGTGGCGGTGCCCGGTGGTTCGACGCTGTCCGCGGCGCGCGCGGCGGCGCTGGCCGAGATCGAGTCCGCTCTGGGTGCCGTGCGGGAGGCTCAGAAGTCCGGGAACTTCGGCCAGTACGGCGCTGCTCTGCAGCGGCTGGACGAGGCGATGGGCAAGTTCGACGCGGCCAAGTAGGGGCCGCTCAGAGCAGGGTGACCTCGGCGGTCTTGATGTTGTAGACCGCGCCGACGATCTTCACCGCGCCCGCCTTCTCGGCGTCGCGCAGCAGGGTGCTCTTGGTGCGGATGCGGTCGATGACGGCGCGGACGTTGCGGGTGATGGCGTCGTCGAGGTCGGTCGCGCCGGCGATGCCGGGTGCGATGGCGTCGATGATCGCCTGGATGTTGGCGCCCGGTGTGGCCTTCTCCAGGGCGGCCTTGACCGCGCCGCAGTCCGAATGTCCCAACACCATTAGCACTTTCGAGCCCAGCACGGCCTGGCCGAACTCGATGCTGCCGAGGTTGGTGGGGGAGTCGGCGATGTTGCCGGCCTCCCGGACGACGAAGATGTCCCCGACGAACTGATCGAAGATCAGCTCCGGGCCCAGCCGGCTGTCGGCACAGGTCAAGATCGTCGCGAACGGCTGCTGGCCGGTGCTGATCGAGGTCCAGACGGTCTTGATCTCGGCGGTGTCGCGAACCTCGGGCCGACGGTCGACGAACCGTTTGTTGCCCTCCATCAGCACGGCGATCGCCTCGTCCGGGGTGGCCGGCCGCGGCGGCGGGCCCAGTTCTTTGGCCTCTTTGGCTTCTGTGGTGGTGTCCTTCGAGCAGGCCGCGACGGCCAGGGCGGCCACCGGCAGGGCGCCCAGGAGGTAGCGGCGGGACCGGTTGGCGGGCTTGGGGGCGCTGCCTCCGGCGTCGGGGAGGTCGGGGGAGCTGGTCATGGGGATCCTTCGGGCCCGGCGGCCCGGCGGATGTGCCGGCCCATCGCGCGACGGACACTACCGGTGGGTGGCGGATGAGGGGTCGGGTTGGGGTGATGGACCACGTCGGTGGGGTCGGTGCGGCGGCTCTACCAGCCGGTTTGGTGGACGGGGCACTGCCTGGGTAACCTTACGGAGCAATCGACGCGGGGTGGAGCAGCTCGGTAGCTCGCTGGGCTCATAACCCAGAGGTCGCAGGTTCGAATCCTGTCCCCGCTACGAAAAGGCCAGGCCAGAGGGTAAATCCTCTGGCCTGGTCTTGTCTTTCGGGGGGGTAATGAGTATCGCGACGCTGGAAAGTTCCCCGTTGGCTTCGACGCCCTGCTGGCGGAGGCCGGGATCACTGGCGCAGTGATGGCCATCACATGGGTCACACCGGGAAACGGGCCCGTGGTGAATCTCTTCATCGGGATTCGCCCGATGCCATCTGTCGCATCGTGTGGGCCAAGGACGATCCCAACGCTCACCAGGCTGACTGTCGACCGTCACACAGTGCTGCCAGAGTGCTTCACAGTCGGGTGATCGGCGCAGACTTTTTCGGCGCTTGACCCAGCAGATTCCGTCGACGCGCCCCACAGTGGACGCGGCCACCAAGCAACTGACCACCAGGGGTCGACCCCACCGCCTGCAATTGGCCGTCATCAACAAGAGGTACTCCTCATCAACGGCTATATGGCTGCAGGCGTTAGGAAGAAAGACAGAGAATTAGCTCAGAAGATGAAATCGCAACATACTCTGATTATTCGACCATACATAGGGCGTCATCTGAAGTTTTTAACCAGATGGACCGCGACTTTCGGATGAAATCGATAATATCTTTGTGTGCAAAGTATTCGTCGTATTACGGCGCTTAGGTTTGGTTGGTGAATCCTGTGTCAGCTAGACCCCTCAGACCCGCTTCGCACTACATCGGCCGCTGGTTGCGCGCGAAATCCCATCCCGAACTCGGTTTCGGTTTCTGCAAAGGAAGGCAAGGCGACAAGTACGTTTTTTCCTATGTCGATGTGCCGGATGTAGCGGAGCACGAGTTTCTGATCTCCCCCGATGATGTGATCGACACCCGGATTCCCGAGGGAACGCGGGTGTGGCTGCGTGGTGTTCCGTTCGGCTGGCAACCAGGGGAAGTGCGAAGGCAGCTCACTGGGAATAGGTACGAGATCTCACTTGTAGGGCATGTGCGCAGGTTGCCACTGCACCAAGACCTGTTCAAAGTGCGTTGGTCGCAGCCATTGGAGAAGCCGGTTGAAGCGATTGCCAACGGTATGGCTGAGGCTCCGACATTTTACGAAGCCCGGTCCGCATTGCTGTCTGAACTGGTCAGACAACGGGCCGCCTGCCGCGGTCTTACGGCGGCCATATCGGCGCCGATCAACCTTTTCCAACACCAGATCGACACTGCTGCACGTGTTCTGGCCGATCCGGTCATGCGGTACCTGCTGGCAGACGAAGTCGGACTAGGAAAGACGATAGAAGCCGGCATCGTCATGCGTCAGTTCCTCATCGACGATCCCGACGCCAGAGTCGTGGTGCTGTGTCCAGAAACACTGTCGGGTCAATGGACCTCTGAATTGCGCGACCGCTTGGGCTTGGGTGATTTTTTGCGTAATGGCAATCTCAAAGTGACCTCGCACTCGGCAATACTCACTTCTCGTTCAACTTATTGGCTGGCCTCTTATGCGCTGATCGTGATTGATGAAGCCCACAATGTGCTGCCTCGGATTAAACCCGAGTCTGAATTGGGTCAAGTGTTCAGCAGGGCTGAATGCCTGCTGGCTCTATCGGCAACGCCGATGCGGGGTGACCTCGAGACTTTTCGACGACTACTCGCACTCGTCGACCCGGTCGCGTACGGAAATTCCACTCCGGAGTCTTTCCGAACCCAAATTAGAGAGCGGGAAAGGAGTGCGAGGGACATCCAGGTCCTCACCGCCCGTCGCGCGAGTCTCGGGCAGAAGACTGAAATTCTCGGAAATCTGGAAGCGGACTTCCCCGATGACAGGACGATGAGGGCGCTCATCAGCGCATGCCGATCGTCCGATGATCCGCGCAGTCCGGAATGGAATGAGCTTTCCGATTACGTTCGAGAGATATACCGGCTCAGTCGGAGAATGATCCGACACCGCCGCAGCAGTGATGTCACCATGTCGTACTCCGTAGCAGGGCGACTGCCCTCGTTCATCGACGTAACAGAACCATCTCGTTCAGTGATCGATGACTTTTTAGAGTCGTATCGTATCCAGTTGGCCGATTCTGACTCGCAAATGCGATTCGCGATCGCGGTCTCCCATGCCCTGGCAGGGCCTGTTGCCATGCTGGATTTCTTGAGGTGCCCGACCTCTTCGGACGAGCGCGCTTTCTTCGATATGACAATAGCGAGAATCCAGATGGCGGGGGTCGACAGTCGATTGGAGTCTGCTGCTCAAGCGATAGCTGACAGGGTCCACAACGGAAAGTTGGTCGTTGCGGCGTCTACGTTTCCGGCGGTACTGAGACGCATCGAGTCGATCCTAGAAAGAATTATCGGGACGGCCAAGATTTACCGCCACCTCAATTCGATGACTCCCGAAGATCGTGATAAGTCAGTTTATTATTTTCTTGGAAATTTCGACGGAGGTGTTCTTCTCGCGGACTCCTCAGTCGAGGAAGGCCGCAATCTTCAAGACGCCGAAGTGCTTGTCAACCTTGATCTTCCGCTGGATATCAATCAATTAGAGCAGCGAATTGGTCGATTGGATCGATACGTCGCGCGGCAGACGCCAGCAGAAGTCGTAGCTATCGTCGAGCCTGGAAGCGAATGGGTATCGGCCCATATAAAATTGCTCAAGGACGGTATCGGCATCTTCGATGAGTCGGTTTCGACTGTGCAGAGATTGCTGAGCGAAGTTCTGAGCGAGCTCGTCGAGAGTCTGATCTCGAAAGGCGTGGAGGCCTTTGATATCGGCTTGGAAGGGCTCCGCGGAAATCTGGAAGTGGAACGTGAAAACATTGACATCCTTGAAGAATTGGAATCAGTGGAAGCTGCCAGCGTATTCACGCCCGACGCTTTCGATGAACTGAGCGAATACGAGTCGAACACCGAGAACCTTCGGAATGCTTTGCATCGGCTGACGATCGGTACCGGTTCGCTCTCTTTGGGGCCAAGGGAGTCCCCAGAGGGGGTGGTGAGTTTTGGAGGTGCTGCCCGAACCGGGTTGTCCGCTGACGAGGCTTTCGAGTTAGAGCGTCTCCTGAAACCCAAAGCTTACGAGCGAGCCGCTGCGCTAGGAAACTCAGGCGTTATGCCGTTTCGAGTCGGCGACCCCTTGGCGGATTGGCTGCAGAACTACCTGAGAATTGATGAACGAGGCCGCGCATCTGCTGTTGCGCGCGCTGTACCAGGCCTGCAGAGCCCAACCCTTTGGTTGCACTGCGAATTTCTTATTGAATTTGACCGCACCCATTGTGCAATCACTGATGAATCTACCATTCGTAGGCTCTCGCGAAGGGCTGAGGCGCATCTGCAACCAATGCGCGTAGAGACTTGGACCGATCCATCTGGCCTGTTCGGGGGCATTCCGGTTGAGCAGCACGGGGTAGCTGTCCGGCGTTGACGGTGAGCGGCTCGTCGTGGGGTCGGGTCTGAGTTGGTGCTTGGGGTGCCGGGGCGGCACGGTGATGACGTCGTTGTAGGCGACGGCCCTCCCGGTTCTCTTTAGGCGGAGTCCGCCGGGAGGGCCGTCTGTGCGCTTGGAGG
>Ga0208823_1002113_pt1 | contig 15142 bp, 19 predicted proteins | sample AD_UKC075_MetaG_FD_184440 | JGI IMG/M metagenome (GOLD analysis project Ga0208823, IMG submission 184440) | Active sludge microbial communities of municipal wastewater-treating anaerobic digesters from USA - AD_UKC075_MetaG (SPAdes) (version 2) | ecosystem: Engineered > Bioreactor > Anaerobic >... | reverse complement strand
TCCCAGGCATTCTTTCGCAATGCAAGAGTATCGTTATAGACCCACCGACAGATCTCAAGCGTCTGCTCAAGCAGAGTTACTTGAGACTTTGAGGGATAGAGTCGATACCGATATGTCTTACGCATTATAGTATTATGTTGTCGCGATGCATAATAAATGTTTTCGATGGACGGCATTCATCCCCCCACTAAAGTGGGGGGCATTCTGCCTGTTTTCTTCGTAAGGAGGGGATGAGATCTCGCACGAGGCCGCGAAGAGAGGGTACCCGGGTTTCCAATTTCGATGGGATTTTCATAAGGTAGGGTGGTTGACCGCTCTCCTCCTACCTCTTCTTCAGGATCTCCCTCTCGAGGGAGTCCAGTTTATCCTCGAACGGCACCCCATATTTTTTGGCGAGGACGACCACCGCTGCCTCCACGAGGAGGTTGCCGTCGAAGTGGTCGACGACCTGGTGGAGTTCTGCGACAACCTCCTGTGGTGACTTCCCGGTCGCAGCGGTGATCCGCCCGATCATCTCCTCGTAGGGGCTCTTCGTCACGAGGATGTCAGAGGTGGGTTTGAACCCCAATGGTATCGAGACCTCTGCAACATCAAAGAGCGGCCTGATAATCCCGCTATCCATCTCGATGAGCCCCTCCGCCTTTGCCCGCTCCAGGAGCTGGTTCGCCTGCTCCTTGTTCATCCACTTCCGGTCGATGGCGATGTAAAAGACAAACTCGCTCCTCTGCAACCGGTCTTTGCGCATATGCTTAAATGGCGCGGCGACGGCAATCTTTACGCTCACTCGCAGGCACCTTTCAGGAATCTTCGCAGGTCCATCGCGTCCATGTCGCCGTGCGGACTCTCTTTTGCGACATAACACTCAGTCATCAGTCCTCTGTCAACGATCCGGAGGTAGAAGATGTTCTCGGCGACCGGGAGCCTTTTTTCAGGGGTGAGCAGCGTCCGCTGGAAGCCTATCCGGAAATCTGCCATCTCACTGATATTCCCGGAGAGCGGCATCAGGTCATCGAGGTCCAGAAACTGCGTCCGTTTGTCCGCAACCTGGACGAGAATCCGTTCCTTGATGAGACCCGCGCCCCCTTTTGAGGTTGTATGGGTGTTGTGCAGACGGGCCAGGCACAAGAGGATCTCCTGGAACGGTCGGGAGAGTTCAAAATCGAGGTCGATGGATTGGGGAAAACGATGGTATATCCTGCGCATCACTAGAGTTGAGGTGCGCGAAACGTAAAAAGAATATGATCCTGCCGGAGCCTTCCTCTTCCCGGGGACCACACAAATGTTTTTCGCATTCCGGGACCCTGCATCCGGTCGTGAGGGGGAGAGAGGGGTGAGAGGTCAGGGAGGCGCTCACGCTCACGTCAGGTCCGGAACAGGGTTTTTGTGGAGCAAAAAGAGAGATATCCTATGCGAGCAGGACTGCGTTGACGACACCGTCCTGGCCCGGTCTGCTGACGATCCGCGCGCGCCCGATATCAGTCCTGATGATGGCACCCCTGGTCAGGAGGCCCCGCCGGACGTAGTTTGGGTTAGCGCTGTTTGCTTCGACCGCCTCGATCTTCGCCTTCCGGGTCTCGCCGGTTGCGGGGTCCGCGACGCTCGCGTATTCCGCCCGAAGTGCCCGGACCTTCTGGTTACCCCCGTAGGTGCGGATAACCTTCCTGCGTTCTTTGCCGATGTGCGTCTCTGCCGGAGCTCTACCGATCTCCGACCTCTTCTTGCCCCGGGAGGTGTGGTAGCGTCCTCCCGTCGGCTTCCGTACTGATCTTCCTTGCCACAGCATGTTGACCACCGATTGTACTCTATTATGATGAGGACGCGATGCCCGTCGTGGGTTGCAATCTCTCGTTAAAGTGCTATAATTATTCGGGGGAAGGGTATTTAATCGTGCTGATCATGCAAGGATCGCGTCCAGCAGTTCCTCTATCCCTTCGCCGGTCTTCATGTTCGTCCGGAAGATCTGCATCTCCGGGTTGTAGCGGCGCATATCCTGCTCCATCCGGTCGAGGTTGGCGCCGACGAATGGGGCGAGGTCGACCTTGTTGATGACGCCGATGCTGCTTCCGCGAAACATCATCGGGTGTTTGTTCACCACGTCGTCCCCCTCGGTGGAACTGATGATGACGATCCTCTTCTCAGCACCCAGCCGGAAGTCGGTCGGGCAGATCATGTTGCCGACGTTTTCGATGAAGAGGATGTCGATATCGTCAAGCGGGAGGTGCTCGATGGCATGCTCCACGAGGTGGGCGTCGAGGTGACACTCCTTCCCGGTGTTCACGTTGTAGGCCGGAACCCCGAGGGCGACGATCCGCTGGAAATCGTCGTCGCCGTAGACGTCTCCCGCAATAGCACCGACCCTGAGTCCTCGCTCCCGGATCAGGGGTACGAGCCGCTCGATCGTGGCGGTCTTCCCTGACCCAATGGCGCCGAGGAGGTCAAACGCCCGGACTCCGTGTTTTTTGAGGATCTCCGCGTTGGCGTCTGCGATGCGGTTGTTGACGTCGTAGATGTCCTTCTCTACGTGGACGTCGATATGGTGCATGGTTATACTATTGATCATGGCATGTTTATAGGTTAACACCCAAACACTACGGCAATGAGCGCGGAGCGCATCCTGTACCCATGTTACTTTGATGCCACGCTGCAGCGGCGGGAGGGGCGTCGGGTCCGGAAGGAACTTGCCGTAAAGTCCCCTGACCGCTCTGCTATCGAGGCTGCCCTGCGGAAGATGAAGGTTCCCTACCGCCTGGAGGAGCATCACCATCCCGCCCGGTGGGCGGAGCGTGAAGGCCGGGTCGTGGTGGAATGGGAAGGGAGCAAGGAGGACCTGATCCGGCGGGTCGCAAAACGCCTCGGGAGCCGGAAGTGACGGCGATGTACGACCTGCACACCCACACCCTTCTCTCTGACGGTGAGTTGCTCCCGACGGAACTGGTTCGCCGGGCGGCCGTCCTCGGTTACGGCACCATCGCCATCACCGACCACGCAGACGCCTCGAACCTCACCCACCTGGTGGAGGCGGCGGGCAGAGTCCGGGATTCGGCGCAGCATTTCGGCGTGGACCTGATCGTTGGAGTGGAACTCACCCACGTTCCTCCATCGCTGATCCCGGGGCTTGCGCGCGAAGCAAAACGGCGCGGTGCTGATATCGTCGTGGTCCACGGTGAGACGGTAATGGAACCGGTTGCCCGGGGAACAAACCACGCCGCCTGTAGATGTGAGTATGTGAATGTGCTCGGCCACCCGGGGCTCGTGTCGGTTGAGGATGCGCTGGCAGCGGCGGAGCGGGGGATTGCGCTTGAGATAACGTCCCGCGCCGGGCATAACCGGACGAATGGCCACGTGGTGCGGGTGGCCAGGGAGACAGGTTGCCGGCTCGTGGTCAATTCTGATACGCATGCACCGTCTGATCTGATGTCGAAGGAGGCACGATGGGCGGTTGCCCTTGGTGCCGGGTTGACAGAGGCGGAATCGCGGGAGGTTCTCTCTCAGGATATAAAGCGGCTTCTCTATCTGTGAGATGCTGTATTTATAATTTGGCAAAAAGTTTATATATATCAGACGTCAACATATATACGTTGCTAAATACACCTAGCTAAGAGTACACCTTCGAGGTTGCAGTTTGCGGTTAGTCGGTCGTTCTGTTAGTGTTTGCAGTAATCACTTGTTAATTTTGCGATGTGATGCTGCTCGGTTGCCCCGCCTCTACGGTGAGGTTGTAGATCGCCGATTGAAACCTATAGGGAAGGTAGTTGACATCTGTGGGAATGTATCATCCCCTTATGCCGTAGTCCTCTGCTATGACGACTGCTCTGTGCGGGTTAGCGAAAAGATCTTTGCAAAATAGGTGGATAATCAATGGCTGAAGTTGAGAAACTAAAACAGCTGCAGATGCAGCGTGAAACTCTGAAGAAGAGAGAGGAGGAGAAGGTCAAAGAAACAGAGAAGAAACATCACGAGGAGAGTGTCCTGTCTGTCTGTCCAGAGTGTGGCAGCCGCCAGCTTGTCCACGACTACGAGCGCGCAGAACTTGTATGCCAGAGCTGTGGTCTTGTCCTTGACGAGGAGTTCATCGACCGTGGTCCCGAGTGGCGTGCCTTCGACCACGACCAGCGCATGAAGCGCTCTCGTGTCGGCGCACCGATGACGTTTACGATCCACGATAAGGGCCTCTCGACGATGATCGACTGGAGGAACCGTGACTCCTATGGTCGTGCTATCTCGAGCAAGAACCGCGCCCAGCTTTACCGTCTCAGGAAGTGGCAGCGACGTATCCGGGTCTCGAACGCGACCGAGCGGAACCTGGCGTTCGCGCTCTCGGAGCTTGACCGGATGGCGTCTGCACTCGGACTGCCCCGGAACGTGCGTGAGACCGCAGCGGTGATCTACCGCGACGCGGTGGACAAGAACCTGATCCGCGGTCGGAGTATTGAAGGGGTCGCGGCAGCGGCGCTGTATGCGGCGTGCCGCCAGTGTAGCGTGCCCCGGACGCTCGATGAGGTCGCAGAGGTCTCCCGGGTATCGAGGAAGGAGATCGGGCGTACTTACCGGTTCATCTCCCGTGAGCTTGGGCTCAAGCTCCTGCCGACGTCACCGATCGATTATGTTCCGCGCTTCTGCTCGGGCCTGAACCTGACGGGCGAGGTCCAGAGTCGGGCGGTCGAGATCCTCAGACAGGCTGGCGAGCGCGAACTTACGAGCGGAAGAGGTCCGACTGGCGTTGCAGCGGCTGCCATTTACATCGCTTCGATCCTTGGCGGCGAGCGGCGCACCCAGCGCGAGGTCGCCGAGGTCGCTGGCGTGACCGAGGTCACGATCAGGAACAGATATAAGGAACTGGCAGAAAAGCTAGATATTGAGATCATACTCTGATCTCATCTCTTCCGGGCTCGTAGATCAGGGGTAGATCGTTGCGTTCGCAACGCAAAGGCCGCGGGTTCAAATCCCGCCGAGTCCATTTCGTTTTTGGGCGCAGTCCCTGCAAAACAACATCCGGAGACTCATCTGGTCAAAATCACCGCGTCTATCGCACTTCTGTGGGTATTCACGTACTATGGTTTGCCTACCGGCATTCTTCAGTATAGCGCTCTGTTTCGTTCTTTCCTGGGCATTTCGTTTCTTTTCAGCGCGCACGGTGTGGATGCATGCTCATGCCGTGTATGCACGATACCGCAACATCACCAGGCCCGGTTAGGTCCAGCACCGTCCCGGCTCTGCATGATGTGAGCGCTATCGCCCATCCAGAGCACCAGCCCGGGGAACAGGAGCACCACCATGTCGTCCGGGTCATCGATGGCGGGTGCAGACCGAGCACTTCCCGGTCTGCAGGCGGGCGAGACGCCGGCGGCACTCCTGCTCATGGTGAGTCTTCACAACCCGGGTCCCTGTCAGCACTGACGACCTGCCTGCACCACCGTATCGCGGTTCTCCGCGTTCGAAAGCCCCCTTCTCCGTGCCCGGCCCGCTGCCTGGCACACTCAGCGCCCGAGTCTTCGTAGCCTCCCGCCTATCCATCGGTCATGTTCAGGATGGCCCGGCCTCATTGACGATGGGAGACCCGGGCGGTGAGCCCGGGAGGTGCTTGCTCCAGGTCAGTGCTTCCGGTAGATCTTTGACCGGTGACCAGCTTCCACCACGATGATCAGGAGCACATCGTCATAGATGTTTAAAATAGCCCGGTATCTACCAACCCGGAGCGAGTAGAAGGGATTCTGGCCTCCTCCCTTCAGTCTCTTGACGTGTCGGATTGGATCCGGTTCCTGGGCGAGAGCCTCGACCTCATCGAGGATCCGGGTTCCGACACTCATGGGCAGGCGGGCGAGGTCCCGCAACACCGCCGACGTGAGTTTCACTTCGTACGCCATATTGCCTGCAGTTCGGCGCGTGCCTCCTCCAGGGTATACAGGCGACCGGCTTTGATGTCGCGAAGGGACTCTTCGATTCCCCTGATGGCCTCGTCGCTCAGGGGCTCGTCGTCCTCGGCGATATCCATAAGCCGCCTGATCACGTCATCGAAGGTCTCGCGGGGGTAGCGCTTCATCCCCGCCAGCCGTTTCTTTGTCTCCTGAGATACCCATACCGTTGTCCGGGACATGCTATGCTCTATAGTGGTCTATTGGATATCATCATTACGATCGTTCTCAATGTCCTTGTCTGGTCGCGTCGCTTATCCGTTGCAGAACCCGCGTGGCGTGAAGGGTGCGAATCAGGTTGTTTGGTGTGATCACCCTGATACTGGCTTATACGCCGATTCTAATTTGCGGTGGTGAAGGGGAAGTTCCTGGTCGTCGGGTGCGGGGATGGCACGGCACAACCTGAAGGGTTGTTGCCTGAGAGGAAGATGATTCGCATCTCTCGTGCACGGAAATTGAAGTTTCCCGTGCTGTGGAGACGATACCGCTACATCGCATCCCTGCGGTGCAAGTATCATCTATTATAGCCGGGAAGCCCTGCACCGATGAGCGTGAGATAGTTCACTTTCTACGCCATATCGCCAGTTCGGCGCGTGCCTCCTCGGGTATACAGGCGACCGGCTTTGATGTCGCGAAGGGACTCTTCGATTCCCCTGATGGCCTCGTCGCTCAGGGGCTCGTCATCCTCGGCGATATCCATAAGCCGCCTGATCACGTCATCGAAGGTCTCGCGGGGGTAGCGCTTCATTCCTGTCAGCCGCTTCCCTGTCTCCTGAGACACCCATGCTGTTGTCCAGGCATGCTATGCTCTATAGAGGGGTCACTGGATACCACTGTTACGATCTCCGAGATACCGCAACATCACCAGGCCCCGTTAGGTCCACAGCACCAGCCCGGGGAACAGGAGCACCACCATGTCGTCCGGGTCATCGATGGCGGGTGCAGACCGAGCACTTCCCGGTCTGCAGGCGGGCGAGACGCCGGCGGCACTCCTGCTCATGGCGAGTCTTCACAACCCCGGGTCCCTGCCAGCACTGGCGGCTGCCTGCACCACCGTATCGCAGATCCTCCACATCGGGTTCGGCGTGCCCGGAAGAGGGACAGGCCAGGGAAATACCCATCCGTTCTTGTAGCCCGAAGCGCTGCTACAATCCATTGATCGCCTCCTGGTCTACTTTCTGGTCTCGCTTAGCCGTCCGCAAGCCCACCCTTCAGGGTAGGGTAGTCGACCAGCCGGGATACTCCTGACGAAGGCGGTCACCACGGGGATTCTCCTCCTTCTTCCTCCATAGCGATGCCTGTCCATGGCCAGAGAGTACCCGGGCGAGCCAGGGGATAAACCGGGTCATCAGTTGACTGGTGACCGGCACAGCCACATGGGTGTTCCGGGATGTCCTCAAAGATTGTTGCCTCCGGAAATGGGGGTTTCAGAGAAAGGCAAAAGAATCGAACTTCAAAACGCTGAGGGGGAGATTTGAACTCCCGAGGGGCTCAACGCCCCACGGGCTTTCCAGGCCCGCGCCTTACCGGTCTAGACTACCTCAGCACAGAATGCGCATCATTAGTTGGCTGGAGAGTCTATTAATGATATCTCTATCATCGCCGCGGCTCTCCGGTGCGTGTCTTCCAGCCCCGGGGGTAGGTGCCGGGCTGCATCAGGACCGTGGTGGGGGCAATGACCAGCCCTGGCTCCCCGGGCTTCAGCGCCGATGAACCGACGAGCGCTTTCCCGAGTCCCACAAGTTCGCCCCGCCCGGTCATGATCGCGACGGTATCACCCTTTCCAAACCCGCCCTCGCATCTGACGACCCCCACCCCGGCAAGGACGGCGCCGTGGCAGACGGCGTCGACCGCGGTGTCGCGGATGATGACCTTCGGGAGGTCGACGACGGCGGTCTCCGGGGCGAGGAGCATCTGCTGGAGCGGGGCGGGATTGCCCTCCCTGGCCGCTGCGGCGGCATCGGCGAGTTCGTGGAGCGAGACCGCTGTGGTCTCATCAAACGGCCCGGCGCTGATCCTCCGCAGTTCCTGCATGTGCGCACAGACCCCGAGGGCGTAGCCCATGTGGACGCAGAGCGTCCTGATGTAGGTCCCGGCATCGCATCTGACTCTGAAGAGGACAAGCCTCCCCTCCATCTCCAGGATCTCGATCTCGTGGATCCTCCTGATCCGCAGGCTCCGCTTCACCGCGCTCTTCCGGGGGGGGCGCTGGTAGATCCGGCCGGTGAACTCCTCGGCCACCCGGTCTACCTCCTCCCGGGGGACGTCGCCGTGGAGCCTCATTAAGCAGACATACTCTTTGTCGTGCGAGAGGAGGACGGGGGCGAGCCTGACGGCGCCACCGAACATGACGACGAGCACCCCGGAGACCTGGGGATCGAGGGTTCCGGCGTGACCCACCCGCCGCCCCAGGATCTCTCCGACCCACGCGGTCACCTGGTGGCTGCTCGGGCCCCGGGGTTTATCGATGACGACGATCCCGGATTCTGGGATTAGAGTCTCTTCCTGGCCGGTCATACCCCTTCCAGGTACCTATTCAGCGCATCAAGGGTTCCTGCAAGCGATCCGTCCCCGACGACCGCCGGCGGGTGCCCTCCGGCCCGCATCGCGTCAGCGGTGACGTCCCCGATCGCGACCAGGAGGAGATCGTCGCGGGGCTGCCACCTGGCCTCCCGGTAAGACATGGCGCTTGTGAAGAGGACTGCCTCGGCGTCGTCGAGATCGAGCTCCTCCCCTGTGGGGACGAGGGCGTAGATCCTCTCCTCGTGGTACTCACCCCCCGCTGCGGTGATCCCGCGAAGAAGCCCGGGATTCGGGACATCGGCCCGCGGGATCCCGACCGTCCGTCCCCGGAGCCAGTCCCCGAGGTAGGGGACGAAGTCCCGGGAGTAGAACGCCGGGAGGACCTCGGCCTTGATCCCTGACTCCTGGAGGATCTCGGCGGTCTTCGGCCCGATGGCGATCACCCGGGGCCACCGGGTGAGCCGCGGCGCGATGATCATGGCAGGGAGGGCGCTTGTGAAGAAGAGGCAGTCGAACGCGTCGCGATGGACGGCATCAACGAACGCGGCGACCCTCTCCATCCTGATCTCGGCCCGGAGCGGGGAGACTGTGTAGCAGTCGTGGCCGTAGGAGGCGCAGAGAGCACGGTCTCCCGCGGCTTTGTTCTCGAGGCGGGTGATGGCGATCTTCATCGGTATAACGTTCACGCCGCGGGATATGACTGTATCCCCCGGAACGATTCGGTTGGTTTATCCCCGCCGGTTCCAACCGGTAATCTAGCGTGCTCCTCAGTGTCTGCTGCGGCGCCGTCATCGGTATCGGGTGCGGCGTCGTCAGCGGTCTTATCCCCGGAATCCATGCCAATACCATGGCAGGTCTCCTCCTCTCGCTCCAGGCGCTCCTGCTTGCCTGGTTTGATCCGGCGGTGATCGCGTCGGCCATGTTCGCCACCCTGGTTACGCACACGTTCATCGATTGCGTTCCCGGGACCTTCCTCGGGATCCCTGACGCCGATACCTCGCTTACTGTCCTCCCGGCCCACTCCCTCTGCCTCGAAGGCCGGGGGGAGGAGGCTGTGCGGATATCGGCGCTCGGGAGCGCTGCCGGTGTCGCTTTCTCCCTGCCGCTTGCGCTCGTCTTTGTTCTCGTGCTCCCCGCGCTCCAGCCCGCGATCGACTGGGGTATCGGGCTCATCATCCTCGCAGTGGCCGGCTACCTCATCGTGGTCTCTGAGTCACCGGGGTGGGCGCTGGCGGTCTTTGGAGTCTCTGGAGCGCTCGGGCTCTTCTCCCTCCACTACTCGTATCTCGCCTGGCAGGTGGGGGGCGAGTCAGGGGTGTTGATGCCCCTCCTCTCCGGGCTCTTCGGGATCGCGGTCCTCCTCAGGGCGTCGCACGGGGTTATGCCCGCCCAGCACTTCTCGGGGATCGACCTCCCCGCCGGTGCAATCAGGCGGGGCTCCGTCCTCGGCTCCGTAGCGGGTGCTCTCGTCGGCTGGCTTCCAGGCCTCTCGAACGCCACGGCAAACGCCCTCCTGACATCGGTCATCGGCTACGACACCGACCCCAGGGAGTATATCCTCGCGACCAGCGCCGCAAACACCGTCAACGCCTTTCTCGGGCTTGCAGCGCTCTACGCCATATCCCGGACCAGGAACGGGGTGATGGTGGCGCTTGCGGCGGCCGAGGAGGTCCCGCCTGCGACCGCCATCCTGCTTGCGGGGGCGCTGGCCGCGGTCGGGGCCTATCTCCTGACCGTCCTCCTCTCGTCGATGGCAGGATGGTTCGGCGGCGTGAACGTGACAGCGCTCAACCGGGGTGTCATCATCTTTGTCACCCTGCTCTCGCTCTTCCTCTGCGGACCGTTTGGGGGTCTGATCCTCCTCCTCGCGACAGCGGTCGGCTCCGTCCCGCCGCTCGTCAACATCCGCCGGGTCTACTGCATGGGCGCGATCATGGTTCCGGTGATGGTCTACTCCTTTGGGGTCATATGAGCCCGAAGAGCAGGCCGATGTAACCGGCGTACGCGATAAGCGTCGCGATCCCCCACCACCGGCGCACCCTGACCCGGGAGGAGAAGAACGGAAGGATGGCGATGGTGAACCCCAGCATGATGACGACGTCTGCAGAGGAGGTGATCGGGATGGGGCAGATGAGCGCTGTGCATCCCATCACGAAGAGGAGGTTGAAGATGTTGCTCCCGACGACGTTCCCGACCGATATCCCGCCCGCGCCCCGGACCGCGGCAACGAAGGATGTGGCGAGTTCCGGGAGCGATGTCCCCACGGCGACCATGCTGACACCGATGACGAACGGGCTGATGCCGAAGGCGATGGCGATCCTGGTTGCGGAGTCGACAAGCAGCGAGGCGCCGAGGATGACCGCGACAAGTCCCCCGCCGGTGAGGAGGAAGTCGTGGGCGCCGTGGCTCGCGAAGGTCTCTTCTGTGACCACGCCCTGCCGCCGCCACATTACCAGCATGACGAGGGTGAAGATCCCGAGCATCGCGATGCCGGCAGGGAGGTCAAAGACCCCGCGGAGGGCGAGGAGCGCGAAGGTAGTGGCGGCTGCGAACATCATGGCAACCTGCCCGGCCCCCTGCGCCATATGGTTGTCCCGGATCGCCGCCGGGTTTGCGATCGCGGCGAGGGAGAGGACGAGGGCGATGTTGGCGATGGTGCTCCCGATGATGTTCCCGAGCGCAATCTCGGGCGTCCCGGCAGCGGCTGCCTCGAGGTTCACCACGAGTTCGGGGAGGGATGTCCCGAAGGCGATGATGGTAAATCCGATCAGCGCCGGAGAGACCTGGTAGCGGGCGGCAAGCCCGCTTCCCCCGCTGACGAAGATGTCGGCGCCTTTGACGAGCAGGATGACGCCGATGACGAACCCGGAGAGGAAGATGAGGATCTGCAGGGGCATGGTGCCCAGTGTGGGATACCTCTAGATATCAGTTACTGCCGGGGTTTGCTCTTATATCGGCCTGGCTCCAATACCGTACCCATGCTACAACGCTACTGGTTCGGGGACGTTGATGAGCAGGGGTGCCGGGGTGCGGGCACCGACCCGGCGGCGCTTGCAAAGCGGGCGGCCACGCTCTGCACCGATATGGATTCTTATGTCCCTATCGACTGGGAGGTTGCCCGGGATTGCGGGATCGTCAGGACCAGGGAGGAGTATATTGACCTGCTTCGGGAGGTCTGCACCAGGCTTGCCCGGGAGAAGATCACGGTCGCCTACCAGGCCAGGGATGTTGAGCTCCTCCAGATGGTCCGGATGCTTGACGAGGTTGATTCTGTCATCAACCGTCTCCAGGAGCGTGCCGTGGAGTGGTATCAGGTCACGAATCCATCGTTCTCCCGGAAGTACCGTTATCTCCCGGCAAGAAAGATGCTCGGGGTCATCAGGAGGGGGGCCAGGGGCGGTCTTCTGGATGTAGCCGAAGAGATCGACCGGCTCCATGGGGTGCGGAGCCGCCTGATGCGGGAGGTCTCGGCCCGTGCCGATGAGGTGATGCCGAACGTGAGCGCGCTCATCGGCGGGCTGGTCGCGGCCAGGCTCCTCTCCCGGGCCGGGGGGCTCTCTGAACTTGCGAGGATGCCGGGGAGCACCATCCAGGTCCTCGGGTCTGAACAGGCGCTCTTCTCGCATCTTCGGGCCGGGACACCGCCGCCGAAGCACGGGATCATCTTCCAGCACCGGCGGGTCCATAACGCGCCCCGGGAGGTTCGGGGACGGGTTGCCCGGGTGCTTGCGGCGAAACTTGCGATCGCGGCAAGGCTTGACTACCACCGCGGGGTTTTAGTGCCTGAGTTCATCGAGGAGGCCCAGAAGCGGATCGACGCGGCCGGGGTGGTGGCATGATCCAGGTCGGGAATGTCCTGGTCTCGCCCGGGGAGGGCGGGGTCTACGGGGAGCGGATGCTTGAGGGCTACCGGGTCTGGGATCCCCGCCGGAGCAAGTTTGCTGCCTACTACCTGCTCGGCGGTGGGCTGGACCTCACCCCGGGGATGAGGGTGCTCTACCTGGGTGCGGCGAACGGGACCACGGTCTCGCATGTCGCTGATTATGTCGAGACGGTCTACGCGGTTGAGTTTGCGCCCCGGCCGATGCAGGACCTCCTCGAGGTGGCCCGCCGGAGGAAGAATATCGTCCCGATCATGGCAGACGCGAACCGGCCTTGCGAATATGCACCGTTCATGGAGGAGGTCGACCTGGTCTACCAGGATGTGGCGCAGCCAAACCAGGTCGAGATCGCGGAGAAGAACCTCGTCTTCCTCAAGCCAGGGGGATACTTTGTTCTGATGCTCAAGATGCGGAGCGTGGATGTCCGGAGGGATCCGGCCGATGTGGTGGCCGAGGCCCGGGCCGGGCTTGAGCGTTCCCTCGACGTGGTGGATCTCCGGTGGCTTGAACCCTACCATCATGACCATGCCGCGATCGTCTGCTCCCGCCGGGAATAGTATATATTAGGTGCGGGGCGAACTCTCTATCATGGACCGGGTAGTCTTTAACCCCTTCTCTCCCCTGATGCTCCTCTTCCTCTTCGGGCTGGTCATACTCTTTGGGCTGGCTATCATCCTCTTTCCGGTCTTCTTCCTGACTGCGGTCGGGGCGACGTTTACAAAACTCGGGTTCTCCTGGCGGGAAGCGCTCCTGATCCTCGGCCTGACGCTTATCGGGAGTTTTGTCAACATCCCGGTCAGGACGCTTGAGAGCCGGGCCGCACCGGCGTATGACCGCTACGTCGCGATCTACGGGCGGCTCTACCGGATCCCGCAGCCGGTGCACCGGACGGTCCTCGCGGTCAATGTTGGCGGGGCTCTCATCCCGCTTGTGATATCGCTCTACCTGCTCTATGACTCGGTCGTGCTCACTGGAGACTACCTGCTTCTCGGGCTTGCGCTTGCCGGGGTGGCGGTCGTGACGGTCGTTACGAAGATGGTCGCCCGGCCGGTGCCGGGGCTCGGGATCGCAACACCGTTCTTCATCCCGCCGCTTGCGGCGTTCCTGGCGGCGGTGATCCTCTCGTTCTTCGTTGCCGGGGTTCCTGAGGCAGCGGTGATCATCGCCTATGTGAGCGGGACGCTCGGGACCCTGATCGGGGCCGACCTCCTCAACCTCAACCGTATTGCGGAACTGGGGGCACCGATGGCGAGTATCGGCGGGGCCGGGACGTTTGATGGGATCTTTCTCTCCGGGGTCATTGCGGCGCTCCTGGCGTAGAGGGGGCTGGCAGGAGGTTCTGGCTGCGGCACGATTGCAGGCCGGGAGGGAAGGAGGCAGTTGGTAGGCCTGTTATGGCGCCATGCGAACCCTAATATTTTAATATAGTGGGAGACACTATACCATAGAGCACCAAAAACTACGTGGGAATGATATGGTATGGCCCAAAAAATCGAATTAGGTCTTTACCTTGAAGGCGACGACGCCCGCCGCTTTGAGAGATACATGGCAGACCCCGCCCGTTATGATACTCCGGAAGGCCGGGAGATGACCCGCTGGGTACGTGACCACGGAGAGGAACTCGTAAAATCCATCCGCTGAATATTCTCGCAACTTCTGTCTTTTTTGCGCGGTCACGATGCCTTTCAGGAACATTCCCGCGGCCCCGGACGTCAGGTTACCAAAGATACCCCTATCAGATATAACCTTCGAGCATCTTGCCGCACATCATGATGTCGCATCTTTTTCCTGCACACACCAGGAACTTACTGACTACCTGACTGTTGATGCGCTGAAGAATCAAGATGCCCACGTCGCCGTTACCTATCTTGCTATTTACGAAGGAAAGTGTGTAGGGTACTTCTCGCTCCTCAACGACAGCATCATCAAGAAGGACATTGATCCTGGGGATGACAAAGATTGGTATAACTACTCCTATTATCCTGCAATCAAGATTGCCCGGTTCGCCACACACCAGGAATACGAAGGAAGGGACATTGGACGAGCCATGTTAACCGCGATACGGTCGATAGCAATAACCGTATCAAAATATTCCGGGTGTTGCGTTCTCAGCGTCGATGCCAAACCGGATGCCGAACTGTTTTACGAAAGATTTGGATTCCATAGGGCCTTGAAAACGAAAAAGAAGAGCACGATACCAATGTATCGTTGTAACATCTTCAGAGGATAGTTACTTATTAGCCTTTCTCAAAACCGCCGCTCATCTCCCCTGATTTTGCCGCCGGATTTCGATCTCATTATCAAAGAACCCTCCCCTACCAAGAGTACATCCATTTAGGTACACAATCCTGGACTCTGGCCGAATGAAACCGTAAAAATGGTCGTAAGAAAAGGAGGATTCATTATTGCTGATAACATGAAATCTCCACTCATCTAAGGTCTCGTTCCCGGACAACCTCCTCGAAGGGGCGACCCCGACCCGCTCGTATGTCTGCTATCCCCTCCTCGATCTTTTTTGTGGTCTCTTCGCTTAACGGTTCAGGGTCATGTACCATGTCCAGAAGGCGGTTCAGTACCTCGTCATCACTCTCCCGGGGCAGGCTGGGACAGAATTCCCCATTTTGTCATGAGCATGCTACCCCACCACCCCATCCCTGAGCACCAAACCTGATCCTTAAATGTTCAGATTCAGCATGTGCCCCACCCAGGTGACGCCGATACCAACCTTCACACGAAAAAACCGATGAAGAAGACCCCTCATTCACCTGATGCCGGGGCAAAATCCTCAAAAATTTGACCGATTTAAGATTCTGAACCTGTTCAACA
>Ga0208823_1002112_pt1 | contig 15142 bp, 13 predicted proteins | sample AD_UKC075_MetaG_FD_184440 | JGI IMG/M metagenome (GOLD analysis project Ga0208823, IMG submission 184440) | Active sludge microbial communities of municipal wastewater-treating anaerobic digesters from USA - AD_UKC075_MetaG (SPAdes) (version 2) | ecosystem: Engineered > Bioreactor > Anaerobic >... | reverse complement strand
GGATATCTCCCCCTGCTCTCCAGAGTTTGTTGACCCAATGCCGGATGCGTGGTCCTGTTCCTTCTTCCGGGATCACCGCCCCCTCCCGGGTATCAATACAGGGTCGAGCATTCAGATGATACCAGAGATGTGCATGTGCCGCGTATGAGTCGTATCCGGTATCAAGCAGCACATCTGAGTTTGGGTTTCAGCGCCTTCACTCTCTCGATACGTGGAAAAAGATGGGTTAGGTCCGCATCAGTCCCATTCGAGTAGACCATGGTGAGCGGATATGGTCCGAGATGGAAGATATGCGCTTTATCTATCCATCTTAACCTGGTAATGCGGGTGAAAAAGAGCATATCTGTCATACCGGGATGCTTCGATTGGAGTCGAATCGATGATCCCAACTCTCTCATTCTGTGCCCCGAGAACAATTGCCTCACCGACAAGATGCATGAGCCGTACCACACCCTCGACGCCGAGACGATACTTCACAAAATGGTGGAGCGTTGCAGGATTGGGCAATAGATACCCTGCTTCAGTCTTCTCTGCACCAAGGTTGAAACAATCCTCCTCTGTCAGGAGACGAACTGTCCGGACATAGGATTGTTTCCTGAAACACTTGATGACAAGTCTTAAACAGCGCCATTTTGATCACTAACTGCCAAATACCATAATCTTGATCTCTCCTCTTATCCTTCTTTTAGCCATTTGAGGCCAGAAATCCATATCAATATCTTTACCACATATGGTGATCAACTGATCATTACAATCCGGGGTCTCCTGGAGGAGATCGGCATGAAAGGACTCTTTTGTGAGAAGATCGAATATTCATAGTGATCAGTTTCACGCTGTTTAAGAACGAGGATTACGAACTCTACTGCCAAACCGTTCGAACCACCTGGAAGTACACACAGAAACGCCCGTATAAGGGCGACAAGCTCCGGGAACCACGCCGTCTTTACATCCACTACTACTATAATATCGCCCGGGCGGCTGAAGACGAGCAAGCCTTTGACCGCCAGTTACTCGCACTGAAACGGGAGCTGGAAACCGGTGAGCGTGTTCCGGAGCATGAGAACCTCTACCAGAAGTACTTCTCTATCACGACAACACCCAAACGGGGGACACGGACGAAGGTCAAAGAAGAGGTTGTTCGCCAGGATAAGCGCTATTATGGATTCTTTGCCCTGATCACCAATGAGACCATGGATGCAGTGACGGCCCTTGAGCTGTACCGCAACAAAGACGTTGTCGAGAAGGCCTTCGGCAACCTCAAGGAGCGTTTGAGCATGCGGCGGGCTCTGGTCTCTTCGGAGCAGAGTCTTGATGGGAAGTTGTTCGTCCAGTTCGTAGCACTGATCTACCTCTCCTACATCAAAAAACAGATGCAGGTGAAAGGGTTGCTCAAGAACTACACATTTCCGGGTTTGTTAGACAAACTGGATGTCATTGAATGCTTTGAATACCCGGGAAAAGCACTTCGGGTGGGCGAGATATTGGATGCGCAAGCAGAGCTATACTATGACCTGGGGATAAGCCCGCCGACCTCGTTATGAGTGGCCGGGAATGTAGGTTTAACTGCGTATAATTCAAAGTTAGGGAAGAAATGTTTCAAAGTTAAGAAGGATAAACTAAATAGGGCGCTAATTATTAACCAAGATATCGTGAATAAGACAACTTGGGGCGAGCAAGAAATATTGGAAAGAACAGAATCGCTCGTATCAAAACTTGTTGAGGCCAACAAACTCACATCATAACCCTTTGTCCGCTGGAATTGTTTTTTATGAGTTGAGGAACCAGCAACGGTGGTTATGATGAAAAATTACGTGTTGAATTTTCTTAATCTTTTAGCACTAGATATAACCTTATTTATGCAATGTTTAATCTCCTCTTCGTTATTTTGGCGGCCCAAGCCAAAACGCACTGCAGAGTAGATCTCCCTGTCGCTCAAACCGATTGCTTTGAGTACGTGTGACGGTTCAACAGACATGGTGGTGCAGGCGGACCCCGCCGAAACAGCTATATCGTTCCTTAGAAGATGCATCAAAGCCTTACTCTCAATTCCGGGAAAGCATACGTTAAGGTTATGAGCAAGTCTCTTTTCGGGGTGCCCATTCAGAATCACACCCTCAATGCTTTCCTGAAATGCTTCAAACATTAGTTTAGTCCACTCTCTGAATCTCGCATTCTCTGCTTCCATCTCTTTCTCGGCAATCTCAAGGGCCTTCCCAAGCCCCACAATTCCCGGCACATTGTATGTCCCTGAGCGAATTCCTCGTTCATGGCCCCCACCAAACATCACGGGCGACACCTTCGCTTTTGGGTTTACTCCCTCAATATAGAGGGCCCCGATCCCTTTCGGCCCATATACCTTGTGTCCTGAAAGTGAGAGCAGATCGATGCCCATCTCCTTTACGTCGATGGGTGTATGACCAACGGCCTGGGCTGCATCAGTATGAAATAACACTCCATGCTTCTTTGCAACTTTTCCGATCTCCTTCAGCGGCGCAATTGTTCCGATCTCGTTATTTGCGGCCATGATGGAGATGAGAATTGTTCGATCAGTGATGGCCTCCTCAACATCGGCCAGATCTACCATACCATACTTATCAACGGGGAGATACGTCACTGATTTACCCATCGTCTCCAGATGCTTTGCCGTGTCAAGAATGGCCTTGTGTTCGGTCACACATGTAATAATATGGTCCCCATTCGAGGCCAATCTCTCAGCTGCTCCGAGGAGAGCGATGTTATCCGACTCTGTGGCACCGCTGGTAAAGATGATCTCCCCAGGCCGGGCATTAAGAGTGGAGGCCACCTGTTCACGTGCCCTCTCCACTGCCTGATGAGCTCGGGCTCCAAAGATATGGTCGATACTTGAAGCATTGCCAAAATCCTCCGAAAAATAGGGGAGCATAACTTCGAGGACGCGAGGATCCACTGGGGTTGTGGCGTGGTGATCCATGTAGATAGGTAGTTTAAGTGTCATCTGTTTCAACCTCGTTTGGTTTAATAGATTGAGTTGTGACGTCCTCTGTAGGAAGAAGACTTTGAAAATCACTTAAATCCTTAATTCGCGCGAAGATAGAAAACACACCTCGATTCAGGTGTGCCCGAAACTGGGGGAATAGATCTCTTTCCGGGTCGAGACCGTCGGCAATCAACCGTTCCCGGAGCAGTCCCATGTAGAAGCAGTCCCACTCCCCTGTCAGTGTGTACCGGTTCAGTTCCTGCCCCTCTTCGTCGTATACCTCAGGGTTGGGGATGCTCGGTTCGTTGAGAGAGTAACAGACTGCAATCCGGAGCAGAATATTCGGAGTCAGCCCAGTTTTCCCTTTCAACATCTGCAAGCGAGTTGTTGCACCTTTACTCATGCGTACCCGGTTAAACGTCATTTGGCGCCTCCAATTTACTGCTATCTGTCCGGAAGTATCCGGGAACAATCTTGGTTGCGCTTACCTTCTCATCAAACTCCAGGCGGTATGCCTTAGCTACATAGGGTGCCAAATCCTGGAAATAAGCGTGATCAATCTCGGTATCTGTCGATAAGATAATCATCTGATGGCTTGCGTTCGGGAAGAACTCGTTAACAATCCGTTCTCGGTGTTCACTATCCAGTCTGCCAAGCGGCGTATCGATGATGAATGGAAGTGGACGGCCGGAGCAGATAGTTAGAGCCCAGAGCATGGAAACGGCATAGATCTGCTTCTCTCCCTCAGATAATTTGCTCTTATGGATCGGGGTATTGTGTCTAGTGTAGAGGAGGATTGAAAAGTCGCTTGGGTCAATCTCGATATCTATGATAAAATCTTCTTTCCGAAGCAGCTGGTTGAAACATTGTAGGAAGACCTTACGAAACTCAGATAACTTTGCTGTTTGAAGCTCCTTACTATATTCTTTCAATACCTCCTGCACTTTGGTCGCAAGAGTCAACCGCGTCGACAGATCCTTAAGCGAGTTCAAATTATCCAGTTGTGTCTCTTTGCGCCTCTCGCACTCCTGAAGGTTCCATTCGATCTGGCGGATCTCTTCATCTATCTGTTTTAGTTGTTCGCTGTATTGGCCAACTTCTTGGTTCAATTGATTAAGCTCTTCGATAATCGGCGAAATTTGGTCATCTTCTGGAGATCGGTTGATTGCTCGCTCAACGTTTCGTCGGTCGTCGATGAGTTTCTCCAGCCTATTGCTGTGATCGCTCAGTTGGATAGGCACAACATTTAGGGCTTCATCCATCCATGCGAGGATCTTTTTTTGCTCGATCGGCGAAAAATTATGTATGGGAGTATAGTTCCTGAATTTGGATGAAGGAGTGAAAGCCTTTTGCAGGAGTGCAGAGAACTTGTCGATAAGTTGATGTTTCTGATCGGGTGTCAGTCTGATATCCTCCCAGAATTCGTTTGAATTGATGACCTTTACGACCTCGTCAATCTTTTCACTGGCGACTGCGGTCGCATTCTTCCACTGGTGGTATTGTTCCTCCTCGGTAATTCTCTCTTTCAGCAACAGACAATACTTCGGCGTCAGCGCGAAAGGAAAAATGAATGAACACAACTCGCGGATACGATTACGTTCTGCCTCAATCTCATGATTGAGTCGGATTTTTTGCGCCTTCAATTCATTCCGTTTGCTAGCAAAATTGCCGCCTTCGCTTGACAGTTTTAATTCTAACCGCTCGATCTTACCAAACGTTTGGTCGCAATAACTCTGTTTCTGTGCCCGCTCTTGGAGTTTCATCAAGCGCTTTTCTTCGAGTCGCTCGATCCCCGCTGCGATCTCTGATATCTGATCTTTGATATTCGATTCCTCGGAATTTTTGACCTGCCTAGAGACAAATATTCCTAAGTCCATCCGGAGCTGGTCAACGATCCGGAGTCCTAGGAGCGACTTAAACGCATCCTTGAGTTGAATGTTCGTATCATCGTCCTGTGCCAGGCTTTGAATCTTCTCCCCATCAAAGAAGAACAGACGAGAGATTCCAGGCGGGATCAGTTCGTTGATAAACTCCTGCCACTGCTGGGTATCTAAATCTCGGATCTCCTCACCGTTCTTCGTGACAAATAGTGACTCTTTTAGTCCCCCCTTATACCGATGCCATGATCGTCTGACAGTGTACGTATCGATGATACCAAGGTGTGCGTGTTCAAACTCGAGTTCTACTGCAGCCCTGCTGACGTGGAGAGGTGAGCCTGCAATGAGGTGGAAGCGCCCGAAGATGTAGTTCTCATACTCGCTCTTCTTCCTGAACCGGTACTCTTCGAGGTTTGGTCCATATAAACAGAGTCGAATTGCCTCGAACAGGGTCGTCTTTCCTGTTCCGTTTTTCCCACCGATCAAGATGATAGACTTAGTAAGACCCCCTTCGTTATCGGGACGAAGATCGAATGTCTGTGTTCCCCGGAAGAGACCAAAGTTTTCGAGAGTCAGTTTTGTGATAATCAAGGTAATTCCTCGGTTTTCCTTTAATACTGCCACTAGTGGGTGATCTCCTCCTCTGATCGCCACTCTTCGCTAAGCACGTCCTCTATTCTCGAATATATGCCAGAGCGTCGTCTCATACCCTGTACCTGCCGCTCGACATCGAGCAGTTTCATCACCAACTGGACAGGAACGTCATGCTTGCGGCAGATCGATTCAAGGAGTTTCCCTTCTTCGCCAGAGAATGACCCCAGATCATCTTGGATCCAATCAAGGTCGGTTCCCATCACTTCCCGGTAAATTCTCGGAACCGAGTCTTCCCAATCCCCTCTCTCTTGGCGCCATATCCGCCGGATCTCGTGCAACTCCTCGGGTAGAATCAGTTGAAGATTAGGGTTCGGACCATTTTTCTGAACCTCTCTCTGCGCCTCTAGAAGTTTCTTCAAAAAATATTTACAACACTCAAACTTGTATGGCCCGCGGATGAGCTCCCCGCTTCCATCCCGTTTATATTTGATCTTTCCATCCATCCGTTTGTAGTTTCGGTAAATAGGCTTCTTATCTTTATCCTGAGTCTCGGCGAGCATGTTCCGATACTCTAAAAGTGGTTCGAGCCACTCTTCGCCACTATCGATGAGGCCCATGATAGCCTTATCTTTGGTGACGACCGTGCAGACCCAACATCCGAATCGACTGTTACCACAGGGCGGAGAGTGTTCGTCGACGACGAGCGGGCACTCATCGGCATCTGCACTTCTATATAGCGCTAGAAGATCTCGGTTGTTTCCTCCCCAAGGGGAGGGATTCTGGAGCAGATAGGTCCACACATCATCTGTTGAGAAGTCTTCGATGGGAGTATATACAAAAGACTGGGGAAATTTCGAGTGGCGGGAGAGCAAGGACCCTTTCATCTTATATGAACTCATTGTCTGCGCCCGAGCAGAACTTTCGTCCTTTCTCACGCCGAGTACAAGAATGACTTCACCATGCTCCGATACCTTGTCTAAAATAAAGGTGTCAGCAGTCTTGATTTTCAACCGATCGGTACACCAGCGGAAAGAAATTGAGGGGGTCGGATAGCCCTTACCAATCAGGAGGACCCAAAAAGAGTTCTTAATCTCAGGATAGAGTTTTACCGCTTTAATTGGCAAACCTTGCTCCAGAGCGGCTCTGTTCATTAGGTTGAGATTTTTATTGATAGTATCGACTATAATGGGCGTTTCAACGAGGGTATCAGAAGATATGATGTATACTTGTTTTGCCCGCTGCTCAGGAGGGAGCCCTTTGAGCGCGTTCCAGATGATCTGAACGACTGTAGTCGAGTCCTTACCTCCGCTATAACCTACAATCCAAGATCTGTGGTCGCGTAAGTAGAGATCTTGGACTTCGGAATAGATGTCCTGGATACTCCGAACATCAAATATCGAGGGGGTTTCGCTTGGTGCTGATGTTTCGGCAGGTGTTGAGTCCGTCATGCGTAGTTCCTCTGGTCCGCTTTGTTGAGGTTCTTTTCGGCATTCAGTTCCTCTGGAGTTAACTGCAGACCTAAAAAATGTTTGATAACGCCAGTTGTCAGAGTTAAGTTTGCCTGTGATTTATTGATGCGACCTCCAACCATTGCTCTGCCTTCCCATACCTTTGTGTTCTCACGGGACCAGTTGATCTTCTGTAATCGTACTAATTTTTCCCGCCAATCGTCTGGATGTTGCTCAATTAAGGCGTGCCCAACTTTGCCGAGCGCATGGAGCACAACGCCGTGCACGTGGACATACTCTTTCCGCAGTTCCGCAGTCGTCACCCGCTTCTCCACAGCCCACTGCCATTCAGGGATGTTCTGATAGACTTCATTCCAGTATTCGGAAGTTATGTTCATGTAAGTATCGAAATTTGCCTGTATATCAGGATTTTTCCCTAGAAAGGCTTCTGTAGCCTGATAAATGCTACTGAGCGTAAACATCTTGACAGAACGGTTAGATATCGTGGTTTTTTCAAATTCTGTTAGTCCATTAAATACAGGAACGGTCTCTAGAAGGGATAAAACCAGTTGCGAGAGAGGGTCTCGGTTATCGTATAGGATTCCAAGTGATTTTGTGGGAGGAACAGCATGTTTGTTTAAATCAGCAAACATCTGTTGGCTGCGTTTCAGCCCAGAATCCAAAAAGAGCACCACGGAAATTGTGTCGAGCCCCAGTTCCGGTCGAGACTTGAGTGCTTCTTCTATAGCAGCCATCCGATGCTGTCCGTCATTAATTACCATTCGTGCTGTCATGGGGATTATGAGTTTCCCGATCTTGTGTTTTTCGCCTCTCTGCCCAAGGGGAACAAACTGGACTTCACCGTCAATGGATGCGGTAATAGACGAGAAGACGTAATCCTTTGGATTAGAAATAAGATAATTAGCAATCGCAGGAATGCGCGCACGGTTTAGTGTTCGTTGGGCACGCATTTTTGGGGGGAGGTCGCTATCATCGAATGAGAGGATTTTTGGGATAACTTTCAGTGGGAACATCGTTACATAGTACTCTCTTCCTGCCTGTATGCCCCTGATTGCCGGGAATTGGTACGTTGAGGCCTCAAAACTCTCCACATAGCCGGCTCGAACGCTAGTCATAACTAATACTAATTAAGGGATGTTATTTATCTATTTGGAAGTTATCAATGGGCTAATGGAAGTTAAATTGTTTGCTGGATTTGTATAGCTGCTTCGAATGTCTGCAGCTTGACTTTCCAAGACTTCAAACGCATGCTCGAAATGCTTCAATAACCTCCCTCCATTTTCCATAACGAGATTACCGTCGCCGCCCGCATCTTGGCTGACATAACACAACAACAAGAGAGGCACAGCCGCGCTCATACAGACTGACAGCAGGTCCTCCGAGAATCAGGAGAATATTTAGAGGGGCTTTTCTATCCCTTTCTATCCCTTGAAGTCCTGTATTCTAATTACGACTCACCTGGTCGCCTCCTCGAATCGAGACAACGCAGAAATCGTCAGGAAAAAGCATATCCCGGGAGTACCCTGGCGAAATGGGTCCCTCATGGACGGGGTAAAGCCCGGGGAACACCACTATGTCAGACAGGAGAAGGAGGGCGACAAAATCCTCCCCGCGCGGTAACCGGAGCACAAGGTCGTGGCCGAACCCTGCGAGGACCGCTCCCGCCTCTTCATCACTCCGGAGCATATGGACGATGAGGTCTTTTCCATCTCTGGATGAGCAGGGTCATTGGAGCAGGAAATGCCGTTCGAGAGCGCGTGGTAGTTCGTCACTCCCCGGAAATATCCATCACCACAGCATCAGGCGTCGCTTCAACCAGATCCTCGACCGTCTGCGGGTGGCAGGTGAAATAGAGGACCTGGCATGTCTCCGCGAGATCAGCGATCGCCTGGCAGGCATTTTTCCGGCGAACCGGATCAAAATTGACCAGGACATCATCAAAGATGATCGGCACCGGGACTGACGAGGTTGCATAGTCGCGGATATACCCGAACCGCAGCGCAAGGTAGAGTTGTTCGGCAGTCCCCCGGGAGAGCTTGTCAATCTTCTTCGTGGCACCGTTTGCCTCCTCGACGTAGGGCTCAGACCCATCAAACGGCTTGACAATCCGCGTATACCTCCCGCCGGTGATCCTGGTGAAGAACGATTGAGCCTCCCTGAGGATCTCTGGCTGACGCTCCCGTTCGAAGATCTCCACCGCCATCCCAAGAAGGCTGGATGCCACGGTATAGACCGCCCACTGCCGGGACACCTGACTGATCTCTTCCTTCAGCGCAGCCTCGCGAGAGAGGAGGTAGGTGAGTTCATCGTCACCTTCGATCCCGGAGCACCGCTCCCTGAGCGTCCCGATCCTCTGGTGGATATCCTTGATTGTTTCGCGGATCCCCTGAAGTTCGCTCTCCTTCTCCTGGAGACGAACCTGCATCTGAACGGGGTCATACCCCTGCAGCGCCGTGATGAAGTCATGGTAACGCTCCTCCCCGCTGATCCTCCTGATCGCGGACTCGGCATCCCGAATGCTCTCCTCAAGTTTCTGTCTCTCGCGTGACAGACGTTCGATCTCACGGTACTCCTCCGGCGTCTCTACACCCCGTTCCTTCAGAACGGCTTCGAGATCTGCTTTTGCTGCAGCATACCGGGCAGCCGTCCTCTCCAGCGCCTCCCTCTCTGCATTCAGCCGATCAGTGAGTGCATGGTATCGTCTCTCCGCCTCTTCCTCATCGTGGAGCAGTCTGATGAGCCCCTCCAGGATAACATCAGGAGAGCCGCTCAAGGGTTCGTTGCAGGCTCTGGCGACGGCATCGATCTCCCCCTCAAACGATCGAATATCCACCGAGAGACTCTCTTCCCTCTTCTTCATCGCTCTGATCTGCGCATACAGACCTGCGGCCTGCTTGATATCGGCAATAAGACCCGGGATGAGGTCAGGATTCATCGTCTCAGGGAGACCCCGCTCCTGACACCACCGTTTCCATGCATCCAGGGCTTTTTTGTGTTCAGAGCGGAGACTATTCATCATCTCCCTTGCCTCCTTCAGTGATGCATCTGCGCTTCTGCAGAGTTCCTCTGCGCGAGCAATCTCCTTATCGAGGTCTGATGCCCTATCCGCCTCCCTGACAGCATCTTCGTGTGTGTGGACGAGATCCTCGACAGCCGTCCGTGCAGGGAGGGAATCAAGCCCAAGCGATTTAGCACAGGATCGAATCTTTTCTTCCCTCCTGGAGATCTCGCGCTCAACCTCTCTTCGCTGATCGGCAAGCGTCTCCCCCTCATCTGCAGGAACCTCCGTATCATTCCTCCCTCGCGACCCTCTCCTGGCAAGGAAGATGCCGGCCGCAGCAACGAGCAGGATCAGGGCGATGACTCCGGCAATCTGGAGGGTTCCAGTGATTGAACCCCACACAAAGACGAGGATGGCGGAGAGCGCGACCAGGATCCCGGGCCATGAGGGAGGCGCCCGGGCAGAGCGGAGGGAAGCCCTGATAATCTCTGCGGTTCTCGCTTCTTCCTGCCGGATCGCGTGAAGTCGTGTCTCAAGTTCATGAACGCGTTGAAGCTCCCCCTGCATTTCACGGGCGAGGCTGAGCCGCTCCTGGGCGGTCCCGGGATCTGCGACATCCCCGATCTCATCCCGGCGCCTCTTCAGGCCCCTGAGGTTCTCCCTCTTCTCTGCTGCCTCCTTCTCTGCCACCTCGAGCCGGGACTCCTGCACAGCGCAGTCGTTTATAGTCCTTGTGAGGTGGTTGCGGAGTCGTTTTGCATCGTCCTGGGCGGGAACCGAGGTATCGAACCTGGTGACACGCCCCTCATCCCACCCCTCCCCGAGAGACTTCAGCATCGAGGCAAGGTTCGCCTGTTGCTGTTCACACTCCAGCCGAACTTTCTTGAGATCGTCCACCTGGTTCCGGTAGTGCTCAATCTTCCGTTCGAGTACACGTATGGTGTCGGCCTGCGCGAGAACTTCCTCCCTGACCACACAGCGTTCAAGTTCTTCCTTCGAACGGCTGTGCTTTCTGGTTAGGTCTTCGTACTCCGCTTCAAGCCTCTTAATATCGGCCTCGATCCTGCTGAGATCTTCGAGAGCTTCGCCCGGGAACGGCTCAATCCCGGGAATTGTGTTGAGAGCATCTCGAGATCGTTCGCGTTCGAGAAATACCTCCCACGCCTGTGCAAGACCTTTGAGGTAGGCGATCTCTTCCTCAGCAACTTTCCGCCTCTCCTCTTCCTCCAGGGCTGCCTTGCTCTCCCGGACGATTGCCTCGTTGGTCAGGTCATATTCTCCCTGCCTCTTCTTCACGTCGCGGATCTTCGCCTCGACGTCTCTCAGATCGTTTACCAGGGTATTGATCTTTTTCTTCTTTCCCCGGATCACGTAAATCTCATCTGCAGATCTCTGAAGAGAGTTTGCAACCTCCCGGACAGGGAGGTTTCCGGCGCCTGCAGCAGCCAGGCGATCCCTGATCTCACCTTTCTGGAGTGTCGAGATCTCCTGCAACTCATCAAGCCCGATCGCACAGACATTCTCATAAAAGATCTGATCACATGGACCCAGCAGGGACAGGGGTTTTAGCCCCTTCACAGCGGTGCCGTCGGCATAGGTGAGAAAGGGACCGCCCCGGACCCCGTTACGGGAGAGGATATACTCCTGGCCGTCCTCCCCCAGGATCTCCAGCCTGCCACCGATCTTTCCGCCGTTGATAGGAGGGTAATGATTCAGATTCTTCCTTCCGTCTGGAAAACCATAGAGCATCCGGCGGATGAAGGCAAGCAACGTTGTCTTTCCTGCCTCGTTTGGACCGAAGATCACTGTCAGGCTTTCGCCGAACCTGGTGGGCGGCTTCCAGTCATGGAACTTCCCGAAACCGTCGATATAGAGCGATCTGATCTTCATTCTCCCCCTCCTTCAGAGAGTTGGGAGAGAAGCAGGGCCTCGGCTTCACGGATGATCGCGTCGAACTCCTCGTCATCCGGCTTGCTCGTGTATGCACGGGCATACTGATAAAGGGAGGATGTCTCTTCTCTCAGGCGGTTTCGTCCGCTCTCGTTGGATATCGCCAGATCGCTCTGCCTGCAGATCTCTCCGAGGATGTCGTCACGGCAAAGGATCGCGTCACGGTCGATGACAGGGACTGTCTGGCATATGATCTGTTCAGGATAGATCGGGTACTGGCTGGCCGGTGGATCCTCGATGAGTCTCTCTTCAAGTGCAACGAGCCCGCCCGCCGCTACGAGTTCGCGGTGAAGTCTCGTCGCACCGGTGAGGATGATCCGACCAACGACAGGAACTTCCTCTTCTTCAGAGATGATGGCGAGTTCCTTCCGGATCTCTTCCTCGAGGGCGCCAAGGTCCACAGAGCCGCTGACATCGATCTCGATCTCCTTCCAGAGATATCTGCTGGTTCTGACAGTTTCGACCTCAACAGCACCATCAGCACCGACCGTAACGAGCTGGCACCCCCGCTCGCCGCTCTCTCCCATATCACGCCCCTGCGGGTTGCCGGCATAGACGATCCGGGAATCCTGGTCATCAATGACCGTGGGCTGATGGATATGACCCAATGCCCAGTAGTCGTAGCCGCATCGCCTGAGATCCTGGATACTGCATGGAGCGTAGGGTTCATGGCCCGGGGCTCTCCCGACGCTGCAATGGAGAAGACCTATCGTGTAGGGCCAGTCCTTCTCACGGAGAGGAAACTGCTCTGCAAGGTTGTCGTGGATATGGGCTGTTGCAAAACTCATCCCTACGATCGCTGCAAGCGGTCTGTCTTCCTGGTCGCGATGGATGATGACCTCCGGCTCTTGAGATGAGAAGATGAAAGCGTTCTCTGGCATCGCGATCGATCTCGACCAGGCATCATCCGGGTCATGATTGCCGCGGACGATGTATGCAGCGATGCCGTTCTCACCGAGCCGTTTAAGCCCTTCCTTAAACTGGAGTTGTGCCCGGATGTTCTGGTCTGCACTGTCGTAGACGTCGCCTGCGACCAGCAGAAAGTCGACTGATTCCCTGATACAGAGGTCTATTATCTCCCTCCAGGCACTATAGGTTGCACCGGCAAGATCTGCAGCGGTCTCCCGATCCATTCCAGGAGGGGTCCTGACCCGGCTCCCCAGGTGGAGATCAGCGGTATGCACAAAGCGAAGGGAGCGGGAAGGTCTCTGGGGTGGGGGAGGCATATGGGACTATTTACCTGAGGTTATTGATAAATCCATGCCTCATACTATATAAAAGATTTCTCCTCTTCTCCTCTATCAGAGGATTTATACCTGCCCCATGGCGTTTTATCGGCCTGGTTCGCATCTCCCGATGCTTCTCGTGCATCTGCCATTACATCCTCCTCTCAAGGTTGCGAGAGCACCTGTTTTAGCGGGGGTAGTTCTCCTTCCTGTCATCGATCTCCTCCCGTGCAAACTCAGTCTTCACCCGCTCAACGGTCGTTTTTGATCTCCTGCGATCATATCAAGCAGGAGAGAGACCGGATCTTCTCGATCCCGGGCTATGGACGTCATCTCTATCAGGAGTTCACCTGTTCCTGAACACGAGCGTTATCAATCGCCATTCGAGCCTACCTTCCTCTATCCGGGCAATTCGACACGGTACATGTTTTTATACGAGAATGCGGTCGGAAGCACAGAAACCGCTGTCCGGGGAGAGAAGGGCGTACTCAGATGATATCGCGGGATCACGTGCAGGTAGGTCACCGTTTGAACGGCAGCCCCCTCACGTTCACGCCGATGTTGGCACTGCCAGGATGAAAATGTTCGTCAAGGTACCCGTTTTGCCTCCCGTGCAGGGTGCCAGAAGTGCAGCCTGCTCCTCGCCCGTCGCCTCGAAGAATCCGGCGACGTGCTGGAAGGGGATAAGCAGAGGTCGTCTGCGAGCACGATCCCCCTGCTGTGCAGAACGGGCAGGTCATATCGCCCATACCGCATATCCATGAAGAGAGGGTAGGCGCACTCCTCGGTGAGGTGCTCAAACGCCCGGTCCTGCCAGCTGCTCCGTCCAAGGGAGAACGAGGACCTTATAGTCCTCCCTGTAGGTCGCGTTGGCATTCTCCTGCTCGATGGTGTTGTTGATCTTCCGGTACTCAAGCGAGATCCGTGCTATCACTGGAAGACCTCTGGTGGCGGGATGATGTAGGTGTCGGTTTTTGTCGGGGGAGGGGCGGAAGATGAGATCTCTCTGCTGTATTATACCCTCTCCATGCCATGTGCATGGAAAGCCTTCACACCCCCACCCGCGAACAGGGGATCCACCCGCTCACGCACGCGATATGCTCCCCCGCCTTCGTGATCTGGATCGAGAAGTTCCGGCCCAGCCACCGCCGCTCCACGTAGCCCTGCTCCTCGAGTTCCTTCAGGTAGCCGCGGTTCATCCGGTTTAAGAGCGCCCGCTTCTTTTTGGCCCGCAGATACGCGTCACGCTCGGCAGTGTGCAGTTTCTTCTCCTCATAGCCATGGACCCCGATGCTGTGAAAGAATTCGATGATCTCCTCGCTTGTCATCCCGTCGCCGCCGCCCTCCTTCCGCCTGAAGAGTTCAACGAGGAGCATGACGTTCTCAGGCCGCGGCATCATGATCCTGAAGTGCTGGAAGACCTCGGTCCTGACGTTCTCAACGATCGAGAGGCCGTGCTCGCACTCCTCCTCGCCGCCGCCCGTCGCATAGCGGTCGGCGCTGACATAGTAGAGCGGGACCTCGTGCACCATCGCGGCGAGCGTCACCGCGACCGAGGTCTTCCGCCCGCAGGAGGACATGTTGACATAGACGGTGTTCCCGGCCTCCTTCTCGGTGCGGATAAGGAATGAGACTACTTTGAGGACATCCAGGATATCGAACATCGCGACCGGGACGAACGTCACGGCAATCCCGAGTTCCTGCAGTCTCCCGGTCACCTGGCCGACAAAGTAGTGCTGCTTCCTGACCATCCCCGGATCGAGCTCGGCGTCCGGAGGGATGGCGAGGATGTAGGCGCGGTCGGCCTTGTTCTTCGTGAACGGCGCCACCGCCCGGTCGATCTCGTGGCCGAGGGGGATGATGTGGACGACGTCGCGCAGGCCCCCGGCGAGGAGCTGGTTGTTCATTGTGTTCACATTATTCACTAAATTCACGTGAGGTTGTTAATGTTTTGGTTCTGGCATATACCATACTGTAGGAGGTATCAGAACATGAGAACCAATCTCCAGGGACTTGCCGGGCGACGGGTGACGCTGACTGCCGTCTTCTGGCAATATGGAACCTACAGG
>Ga0208823_1002088_pt1 | contig 15216 bp, 6 predicted proteins | sample AD_UKC075_MetaG_FD_184440 | JGI IMG/M metagenome (GOLD analysis project Ga0208823, IMG submission 184440) | Active sludge microbial communities of municipal wastewater-treating anaerobic digesters from USA - AD_UKC075_MetaG (SPAdes) (version 2) | ecosystem: Engineered > Bioreactor > Anaerobic >... | reverse complement strand
AGCACACGATGAGGGCCCGAGCGGTTCGCTCCGGAGGTCGCAATCATGGGGTCACGCCCGGACAGGGAGGGGATTTCGCGAGTCGTGCCGTGTGTGGAGAAAGCTTGCCGCCTCCAGCTCCCCACCCGCCGTGTGATTCCACCCCGGTCCACTGCCGGGAGGATTCCGATATTTCGGAACCGATGTACTCCTCCTGCCCTTCGCGAGCGGCCGGGATCCTCCACCCCCCTAAATATGGTGACGTAACCCCTCCGCCCCCCGGATCAAATAACAACGCTCATCCTGGTTAACCCCGTAATCTCTCCCCAGGAGAGATTGATGGATGTGTCCTGCTATCTTGTATCGTCGTCTCCCGGGGGAAGCCCTGGATGAGATCATCGCAGGGTTCCGGGAAGCCGCCGCCCGGGACCCCCTGAGAACTGTTCTCATCGTCCCGACGTCGCGCCTCGCTGATGATATCGTTCACCGCCTCCTCGCTGAAGGCACGTCCATCCTTGGCGACGCGGTCACCACACTTGCCGGGTTTGCCCGGAGGGTCTTTGCGGATCACGCAGAGAGCGAGAGCCTCATTACCGGAGCCCAGTCCCGACTCATCATCGCCGATATCCTCACCGCCCGGGCTGCCGACCTCCCGCTCCTCGTCAGGGGGGACCGTCCAGGGTCCGGGGTCGTTGAGGAACTGGCGACGCTTTTTGAGGTTCTCATAACGAGGAAGGTGGACTACCCGGCGGCTCTCGGCGACCTCCAGAGCGCAAAGAGCGCGGAGATCGCGTTTGTCCTCGATGCATACCTCCGTTTCCTGGACGAACACGCCCTCGTCGACGAAAGCACCCTCCTTGCCCGGGCTGCCCGGTGGCTCACTGAGGGCAGCCGGGACCGCACTGGCCCGGTCTTCATCTACGGGCTCTATGAGCCGGTGCCGCTTGAGCGGGACCTCATCTTTGCCATCCGGGAGCGTGCGCCCGAGTTCCATTATGTGGTTCCCTGGGCTGACAATCCTGCGATCTTTAGCGACGATGGTACATGGATCCGCCCGGACGTGGTCGATGATGGCGGCGCGCCACCGGAGGAGAAACGCCGGATCTCCAGCCTCTTCTCAGGGCGGGAGGCCTGGGACTGCGACGGAGCCATCCGCATCACCCAACGGAGGGACCGGATCGACGAGGTCAGGGCGGTGGCCCAGGAGGTCAGGAACCTCATCGCCGGCGGCGTCCCGACCGGGGATATCGCGGTTGCCTTCCCCGACCTCCCGGCGGCAATGGCATACGTGGAGGAGGTCTTCCCTGACTTTGGAATACCCTACGTCTCCTCGCGGGGGACGGCGCTCATCGGGTCCCCGCTTGTCAGGGCGCTCCTCGCTGTCATCGCCGTCCCGGTCCACGGCTATCGCCGTGAGGACGTCATCGCCCTGCTCAACTCCCCGTATATCAACAGAGGGCAGTTCCCTGCTGGAGCAATCGTCGACGTGCTCTCCCGCGAAGCCCGGATCACTGGAGGCGCAGACTCCTGGGACGAGCGACTCGCAGTCCTCGCCGGAAGGCTTGAAGCAGATATCACGACGCCCGGCACCCTGGAGGGGGTCCGGCGCCTTCGTGGGGCGACGCTCACCGTAATTGCCGGGGTGCGGGAGGGGCTCAGGAGCCTCTTTGCCGATCTTGCGACCCTCGGGGGCGCGAAGACGATCGCGGGGCACCTTGCCGCGTACCGGTCGCTCCTTGACCGATGGGACTGCCCGGTGATGCCTGAGGTGGGCGATCCGGCCCTCCTTCTACGGGAGGCACGCGATCGGGCGATGTTCATCCAGATCCTCGATACGCTGGAGACAACGGCTCGGATACTCCCGGAGAGGGAGGTGTCACCTGCCGAGTTCCTCTCGATGCTCTCGCTCCTTGCCGCCAGGATGGATCCGGGGATGCGGCAGAGGCGGCATGCGGTCCGGGTCATTGGCATCAGGGAGATCCCACACCTCACCATCCCGCACCTCTTCATCGCCGGCCTCGTCGAGGGGGCGATGCCCCGCCTGACGACCCGGCTCCCGCTTGCTACCGACCTTGAGACCCGGAGGCTCGGGACGCGGTCGCGGGCCGATATCCTCCGAGAAGAGCGCTACTATTTCACCGCGGCCCTCCTCGCCGCCCGGGATCGGATCTCCCTCAGTTTTCCGGCTACGGACGGTGGGAGCCTGACGATACGTTCCAGTTTCATCGACGTGGTCAGGGATGCCGCAACCCCGGGCCCGTGGGGCGCAGAGGTATTCAGCGCGTCACGCCTCGCGGCGGCGGCAGAGGCCGGGGCGATGATCGCCCGGGCCCGGTTCGATGAGGCGGTCGCCATCCTACCGCCGGCCACCGTCCGTGAAATGGTCAGACGGTTCAATATCGAGAACTACCATCGCCGGGGTCCCTGCGATTCGCCGTACGACGGTGTGCTCTGCGACGACCCGGATGCGGTGGCGGTGCTCACCCGGAGGTTCGGGAATGACGCCGTCTACTCACCGACCGTGCTTGAGGCCTACGCTGACTGCCCCTTCAGCCTCTACCTTGGAGACGTCCTCTCGCTTGAACCGCTCGCCTCCCCCGACCCCGACCTGACCGCCCGGGAGCGGGGAAGCCTCGTCCACCGGATAGCGCACCGGTTCTACGCTGGATGGAAGCGGGATGGCCACGGTCCGCTCACCGAGGAGAACTATCCTGAAGCCCTCCGGCGGATCCTCGCCATCGGCCGGGAGGAGGCAGAGCAGGTCAGCCTCAAGACTCCGGTATGGGCGGTGGAGAAGGAGTTCCTGCTCGGGTCCCCGCACGCCGGCCCGGGGTTGCTTGAGCGGTTCATCGAGAACGAGTTGAAGCTTGCAGCATCGCCCTTCTCTCCCCGGGCGTTTGAGTTCGCGTTCGGGCTCCCGGTCGGGGAAGGGGCAGTCGCCGCCGTCCCGATCAGGCTTGGCGAAGGGGCGGATGACACGATCCTGCTCCGGGGCAGGATCGACCGGATCGACGTCGCTCCCGATGGCGCGTTCATGATCATCGATTACAAGACCGGCAGTTTGCATCCGAAACTTGCGGACGTCATGGCGGGAAAGGCCCTCCAGCTCCCCCTCTACATCAGGGCAGTCGAGACCCTCACCGGACTTTCCGGGGCAGCCGGCGCCTACTACATCCTCCGGCGAGGCGATGTCCGGACGCGGCTGGTCTTCTGGGACGCCAGCTGGAAGGAACACTTTAAGGTCTACTCCGGGGTCCGGAACAGCCGTGTCGAGGACGTCCGGGCGCTGGTCGACGCCTCCCTTGCCCGGGTGAGAGACTACCTGCACGGTATACGGAGCGGCCGGTTCCCCCCGCGGCAGGACGCCGGCCCCTGCCCGGGGTACTGTGGTTTTACGACGGTCTGCAGGTTCGACGGTTTGCGGGAGTTTTCATCCTGCAGGGAGGGGTCAGATGGGGCTCACTGACCGGCAGAGGCAGGCTGCTCTCGACCACGGGACGAGCAAGTGCGTGACCGCCGGGGCGGGGACGGGGAAGACGCACGTCCTCGTCAGGAAGTACGTCGACCTGCTCGAGTCGAAGGATGGGCCCGGCGTCGCGGGCATCCTCGCCCTGACATTCACCGAGAAGGCGGCACAGCAGATGCGCGAACGGGTCAGAGATGCGGTTGCAAAGAAGAAAGGTCCCGGGTGGGACGCGGTCCGCGATGACCTGCTCTGGGCGAACATCTCGACGTTCCACGCGTTCTGCGCCCGGGTGCTCAGGGAGTTCCCGCTTGAGGCGGGCGTCGAACCGGGTTTCTCAGTCCTTGACGAGCGGGAGGCTGAGCGGCTCCGGGAAGAGGAAATGGACAATCTCATCTACGGCGAGCCGTCGGAGGCCTGCCGCGACGCCCTGATCTGTACCCTCCGGGCGATCGGAGCCCATGAGCTGAAGAGATACCTCTCGCGGCTGTATGAAAAACGTGCGGCCGCAGAGGAGTTCTTTGCCGCGCTTGAACGGGACGAGGGGGCGGTGCTTGAGGCGTGGCAGGAGATCCTCAGGCAGCGGAAGGAGAAGGTCGTGCAGGATTTTTTAATGGCCGCACGACCGAAGATCGAGGTGCTCGCCGATTGTGCGGCCCGCTACCCGGGGGAGGCCGACTCGGCAATGGCCTACCTCCGTGCCATCGAGCCGCACCTTTCGTTGCTTAAGTACGACCAGCCGGCTGAAGAAGTCTGCCGCGCCGTTGCCGCGATCGCGGCGATCAACGCCGACCGCCGGTACGCGTCCAGGATGGGCAGGAAGGCACACTGGGACGAGCGGGACCTTGATGCGGTACGGGAGGCCTACCTGACCCTCTACACCCTCACCAAAGCCTGCACCGGAACCCTCAGGCTTTCCATCGACCCTGACGACGCCTTCACGCGGGCGACGCTCGACTTCCTCCACAGCCTCGGGACAGTCTTTTCAGCCTTTTCCGAGGCCGTGGACGCCGCAAAAGCAAGGCGGGGAGCGCTTGACTTCTCAGACCTGATCCTCTACACCCACCGTCTCTTCCGCGACCGCGATGATATCGTGGAAGCGCATTTCCGGAGCAGGTTTGAGTTCATTCTGGTCGACGAGTTCCAGGATACCGATTCCGCCCAGGTCGCCATCATCGCCGCGATCCTGGGGGAACTTGCGGCGGAGAGGGGGAAACTCTTCGTCGTCGGCGATCCAAAACAGTCCATCTACCTCTTCCGGGACGCGGACGTGACCCTGTTCAAACGGACGCGGAATGTCATCGAGGAGATGCTTGGCGGTGAGGAGGTCTGTCTGGATGTCAACTTCAGGAGCACGCCCGAGGTTGTGGGGTTCGTCAACTTTGTCTTCTCCACCCTGATGGCTGAAAGCGCCCGGCCCTGGGAGTTTGCCTATGAACCGCTGCGGGCGAGCAGGATTGGCGATGTCGGGTCGGTCGAGATCCTCCTCTGCCCGAAGGCCGCCACCAGGGCTGCCGGATGCCGGGCGTCGGCTGAGGCGGTCGCGCGGAAGGTCCAGCAGATGGTTGAGGCCGGGGAAAAACCGGTCTACCGGGACGGCGACTGTTGCCCCGCCGGGTACGGGGATATTGCCATCCTCCTCGAGCGCCGGACAAACCTTATCTACTACGAGTGGGCGCTCCGGCGCTATGGTATCCCCTACCACGTCTATGCCGGGCTCGGGTTCTATCAGCGGCAGGAAGTCTACGACCTCTATAACATCCTCCGGTTCCTGGAGAACGAGCGCGACGATGTGGCTCTCTACGGCGCTCTGCGGTCGCCGTACTTCGGAATCTCCGACGCCCGGCTCTTTGCCGTCGCAGACTCCGGCCCCCGCTCCGCCACGCTCTGGAAGCGGTTGCGGCGGTTTGCTTCCGGGGCGCACGAATCCGACGTCGCGGCAGCCGCCGCCATCCTTGAATCCTGGCAGGGGATCGCCCGCAGGCTCAGACCGGCAGAACTCCTCAACCGGGTCGTCACTGAATCAGGGGTCTACGCGGTCTATGGCGGAATGCCTGAAGGGGAGCAGGTTATCGCGAACGTCGAGAAACTCATCGGTATCGTCCGGGATCTCCAGGAGGGTGGGAGTAGCCTTGGGGAGATCGTCGGGGAACTCGAACTCTGCATCGATGGTGAAGAACGGGAGGGGGAGGCACAGCCCGACCTTGCGTCGTCAGATACGGTCGCGGTCATGACGGTCCACGCATCCAAAGGGCTTGAGTTCCCGGTCGTTGTTGTCCCCGATCTCTCGGAGCCGCCGCTGCCTGATACCTCCACGATCATCATCGAGGAGGGGCTGCGCCTTGGTGTCAGGATCCCGGATCCCGAGAACAACCACGAGCGTGTGAATACGCCCATTCTTGCGGTCCTCAAGGACGAAGCGCGGGAGAAGGACGAGGCTGAGCGAAAGAGACTCTTCTACGTGGCGCTGACCCGGGCGCGGGACCACCTGGTCCTCTGCGGCGTTATGCCTGACGCGGTGCCGGAGAGTGTTGCGGCGTGCAGGACCAGGACCGACTGGCTCACCTTCTGTCTTGGCCTCTGCGACGACGTATACGCGGCCGGGTCGGTCGAGATCCTTCCGCCGGGAGAGGACCGGCCGCTCCGCATTAGAGTCTGCACAGCGCCTGACATGATACCTGCGGAGATCCGGACGGCTGCACCCCACCACCTCACGGTCCCGGAGGATCTCGCACCGGCCGCGGTAGAGCGCCCCCTGACCCCCGCGGCACCCCTAGCGGAGGAAGGAGAGCGGGTCTACTCGGTCAGCGAGATCGAGAGGTACCTCCGCGGGCAGGAGGAGGTGGAGGACGATGCACGGCTCCGGGGCCTGATCATTCACGAGGTCTTCCAGGGCCGCGACCCGGAGGTGGTGCTCCGGCGCTACGGGGTTGACGACGTCGGGCTGGCCCGGGAGTATGCCAGGCTCTACGAGGAGTTCCTCAGGTCGCCGATGGTGCAGGGCGCAGAGAGCGATTTCTGCGAGGTGCCGTTCCGGGCCAGGGTCGGCGGCGTGGTCTTTACCGGGTTCATCGACCGGCTCCTGCAGCGGCCGGACGGCACCTGGGTCCTCGTCGACTACAAGACAGGCCACGTGGATGAGGAGAGCCTCCCGGAGAGGGTTCAGGAACACGCCCTCCAGGTGGCTGTCTACCGCCGGGCCGCCGAGGGGATCCTGGGCAGGCCGGTTGGTGCATACCTCTACTTCACCGATACCGGCCACTTTGTCGAGGTTCCGGCAGATGAGGACGCCGGGGTCCTCGAGATGCTACAGCAGGCGATCCGCGGGCTTGAAGGTCTCCTGGTGGGCGATTGATTATTTCCGGTGGCTGTCGCCGCCGGGGGGGGGGAGAGGCCGGTCGAGGCTGCCCCGCAACCAACCTCCTGCTCTACGGCATGCGACTGTTCCCCCGACGAGAGGAACGAATCCGGGGTAATTCAGCCCCTCCAAAACCCTCCTGGTCTCCATCCTTGTTTTGCCGTCGGATTCGCGCTCTCAGGGTCAAAAAACGCTCCCCTTGAAAAAGTACATTCATCCTGAGACCCAATCTCAGATTCCGATAGATTAGAACCGTGACTGCTCCCCCGATTGAAATCGGGGGCATCCAGGGTTTTTCAGCCCAGAGATTGCAGCCCCAATCTCATAATATTGATCGCCGCATTCTGGTCGCGGTCCATCATCAGCCCACAATGTGGACAGGTATGGACTCGATCAGAGAGGGTCTTTTTGACGATCATACCACATCGGGAACACATCTGCGACGTATTCCTGGGGTTCACCAGGATCGCACGAGAACCAGCCTCTTCCGCTTTGTTCTCCGTGATCGTGATGAACAGATTCCAGGCAACATCCGCGATGCTTTTCGCCAGACAATGGTTTTTCTGCATATTCTTGATATTCAGATCCTCGAATACAATCGTACCGTATTGGTCCACCATCCGGCGGGAAGTTTGATGAGCAAAATCGAGCCGTCGGTGAGCGATCCGTTCATGGATACGTGCAACGTTTTTTCGTGCTTTCTTCCGTTCAGGGGTGCCCTTCTCTGCTTTCGAGAGTTTCCTCTGTGCCTTCGCAAGGGCTTTCTCGTCGGTACGGAAGAATCGGGGGTTCTCGATCTTCTCCCCGGTTGAGAGGGTGGCGAAGGACTCCAGACCGACATCGATCCCGACCACGGTATCTTTCTGTGGCGCAGGTGTTGGATCATACTCGACCGAGAAGCAGGCATACCACTTCCCGGTCGAAGAACGCCTGACCGTGCAGGTCTTGATAGTTCCTTCAATCGGACGGTGGAGGATGATCTTCACATCCCCTATCTTCGAGAGGTGAAGGCGGTCTCCATCGAGTTTGAATCCCGACTGAGGATACGTGAAACTGTCGTATCGTCCTTTTCCCTTGAATCGAGGATATCCGGGGTTTTCCCCTGCCTCCACCCGCCGGAAAAAAGATTTGAAGGCAAGATCTACGCGCATTTGAACATTCTGGAGAACCTGAGAATGAACTCTATTCAGATCGGGCCGTTCCTTCTTCCATTGGGTCAGGATCTTGTTGGTCTCGTAGAGAGAGATGGAATGCTGTTCCTGTTCCCAGGCATTCTTTCGCAATGCAAGAGTATCGTTATAGACCCACCGACAGATCTCAAGCGTCTGCTCAAGCAGAGTTACTTGAGACTTTGAGGGATAGAGTCGATACCGATATGTCTTACGCATTATAGTATTATACGTCGCTACGCATAATAAGGTTATCGATGGACGGCATTCATCCCCCCACTAAAGTAGGGGGCCTTCTGCCTGTTTTCTTCGTAAAATTGATCGTACTAAAAGGAGAATTCATATCTCCACTCATCGTTGATCCTGAAGACAAAAAAATGGTTGTTACTTGCGCGTGTTCTTTCTGTGACAACCTCCCGCCGTGCCAGGCAGGAGATGGCCAAATCCGGGCCCACACCTGCGAATGAAAATGCCTCGATGCGGTGGTGGATATTGCATCTCAATATTCCGCATTCTCCTTCGCCTCGCCTCATGCCAATCCCGGCGTCTCAGAGCGCGGTCCCAGCGTCAGGCCTGCCTATCCGGAGAGCGTTTGCGATGACCGCAAGCGAGAGTCCCATATCCCCAAACGCCACCGCCATCCAGAGGCTGACCATGCCCACGACAGCGAGGGCGGCGATACCGAGTTTCACCACAATTGCGGTGGCGACGTTCTGCCGAACGACCGAGACCGTCCGAAGAGAGAGGGCCACGAGATAGGCGACCCGGGATATATCGTCCTCCATCACGACGATATCGGCCGCCTCGATCGCGATATCAGACCCGATGGCCCCCATCGCGACCCCGACGTTCGCCCGGGCCAGCGCCGGGGCGTCGTTCACCCCGTCGCCGACCATCACCACCTGACCGTAGCGCTCCATCAACTGCTCGACCATCGCCACCTTATCCTCAGGAAGGAGTCCGGCATGGCACTCGTCGATACCAATGCGGCGGGCCACGGCCTCCCCGACACGCTCGTTGTCCCCGGTGAGCATCACCGTCCTGATCCCCCGCGCCGCAAGATCGGCGACCGTCGTCCCGGCATCCTCCTTGATAACATCGGAGAGGGCGAGAAGCCCGATGACCGCCGAGTCGGTGCCGGCAAGGATGACGGTCTTTCCCTCTCCCTCTAGGCGGTCATACTCGGCCCGCCACGCGCTGTCGTCGGCGGCATCCGGGAAGAGCGACTCGTTCCCGAGGAGGTAGGTCACGCCGTCGATCCTCCCCCGGACACCCTTGCCAGTGACCGACGCAAACTCCTCCACATCGCGGAGGGGGACGGCATCCTCCTCGGCCAGCCGCAGGACTGCCTCTGCGATCGGGTGGCCGGAACGTGCCTCGAGCGACGCGGCGACCGAGAGCACCTCGGCTGCTGACACTCCGAAGGGGATGACATCGTCGACCTCGAGCCTCCCGGTCGTGAGGGTTCCGGTCTTGTCGAAGACGATCACCCGGGCAAGCCCTACGGCCTCGAGGGCGTCCCGGCCCTTGATGAGCACGCCGTTATGCGCCGCGGTCGTGATCCCCGAGACCATCGAGACCGGGGTGGATATGGCAAGCGCGCAGGGGCAGGAGATGACGAGCAGGATCAGTGCCCGGTAGAAGGCCTCCAGGAACGGGACGCCGAGGACGAGCGGCGGGACCACAACGAGGAGTCCGGCGACGAGGATGACCACCGGCGTGTAGTAACGGGCGAACCGCTCGACAAACGCCTCTGTGGAGGAGGTGTGGGCCTGGGCCTCAGCGACCAGGGCCACGACCCGGGATATGGTGCTCGCCTCTTCAGGTTTCGTCACCACAATCTCCAGATAACCGTCTGTGTTCCTGGTCCCGGCGTAGACCGCGTCCCCCACCCCCTTTGCCACCGGGATGCTCTCTCCTGTGATCGCCGCCTGGTCGACTGATGACTCGCCGAGCGTGACGACGCCGTCCAGGGGGATGGTGTCGCCCGGTCTTGCGATCACGGTCTCGCCGACCCGGACCTCGCCAACCGGGACGACCACTTCCCCCTCGTCCCGCCTGACCCGGGCCGTCTGTGGCGCGATATCGAGGAGCGACGCGATCGAGCGATGCGCCCTCCCGGCCGCATACTCCTCCAGGAACTCGGCGATGGCGTAGAGGTAGAGCACGGCCGCGCCCTCGGCGGGGTTTGCGGTCAGGAACGCACCAGCCGCCGCGATCGTGATGAGCACAGCGATGTTGAATTGGAACTGAATGAGCGCGAGGAGTCCGTCCTTCAGGACGTCGTAGCCTGATATGACCGCGGCCGCGAGGAGGAGGAGCGTCCCGGCGATAGGGTGGGGGGTGAAGTACTCGAGGTATATCCCTGCGAGGAGGAGGATACCTGAGACCGTGAAGACCGCGATATCCTGCTGGCTGGCGACTGGCCGGTGGATCTCGCAGACCCCGGCCTTGCAGCGGGGGCACTCCTCATACCCGGACATGGCCGGTCTCCAGGCAGACTGCAGCCCATCGGGCATAGGTCCCGTCATAGATACACGGAGGTTTGGCTCCGCGCAACATAAGGATGGTGGAGCATCTCATCCAAAACCCCATGTGGTGTCTCCGCCACAGGCGCAACCGATGGCTGCTGGTACGTCGCGTTCTGGAGCGCAACAAACAGAACTCCGTCCCTAATTTTGATGGGATTTTTCCCATGAAAGCCTCGCTGGTCTGGAGAATTGGAGACCCCCTCCCAGGCATGATTCCCAACCACGGTCCAATGCTACGTCGGCGGTCCCGCAGAGGCAGCGGTTTCATCCATGCAGCCTCTCACTCTGCCTCATTGGGATTTCATGCAAAAGTTTAGGATCAAAACAGGGCTGATCTCCGCCATTTCGCTGGCGGGATACGGAGCCCTTCCACCGGTACGGTACCCGTATAGGCCGTTTTCACCTGCCAATATCATCTATCACTATCACCTGGAAGACATCACAGCAGTGCTCCCGATGGGAGATAATGTCGCCAGGACCTGCCCCCCTATTGCGGGCTTGTCTTGGATCGTGGATCAGATTGGGGGCTGAATTACCACCAGATGCACCTTCCTCCCGTTTTGGGAGCAGTTACCCATTACGTTGTCTCAGGCGGAAGTGCGCGTTGCCTGCGAAGACTGTGTAGCTCCCCCTATCCACCATTCGCGATCTTTTCGTGAGGCCGGTGATCACACTCCCGCACCCTACAATTGAGGTGAAATGGTCGGATAGTGCCAGCGCTGGAGTACGCCCCGATCCGCTTCCGATGGGATCCGACCGAAAACCTGAATAACGGGTAAGGGTACCTGATCTCCGAGTAGAAACGTTATAGTGTCGATCAGCCCAACTGATCGGCAAGACTACCGCATACATAGAATGCCCGGGGCGCCAGCGGAGTTTCGGGATACGCGCAGGACACCAGATTATTATCATCCTGCCCCCACCTCCACTGCCGCTAGGACCTGACGACATGCCTGCACCAGAATTCTTTACACCGTCTTCCAGTGGCGAACCAGAAGCGCCCGCCGAGTCTGCCAGCGAGGAGGTTCCCTATGGCATCTGGATCTCCGGACCCGATGGGGGAGTGATCTACCTCTCAGACTCCTACCTTGACCTCGCCGGGATGATGCTCGAGGAGTGTCAGGGGTCTGGATGGGCGAACAACATCCATCCAGAGGAGGTGGACGCGGTGGTCGCTGCATGGAAGCACTCTGTCACAACCGGGGAGGCCTGGAGCCGTAACTACCGTATCCTGGGACCTGATGGAGAGTACCGTACCATCGCGAGCAGGGGTGTCCCGGTCCGGGACGCCGCCGGGCAGGTTGTCTTCTGGGCCGGGATCAACTTTGATATCACCGAACAGGATAAACTTCAGGGGTTGGTAAGGGAGTTTCGAACCCTCTACACGATATCCCGGTTGATCGGGGAGGCTGACACCAACCTTGAGGAGGTCTTCCGCCGGACGGCTGACCTCCTGCCTGATGGATTCCGGGACCCGGATCAGGTATCGGTAAGGGTCGTTCCCGGGACCGCGGTCCCGGCTGACGGCGGGATCATCGCCGCGATCACCGCCGGGGGGAGGGCGGTTGGGCACCTCGTTGTGGAGACTGAGGACTCCGCCCGGCAGCAAGAGCGCGACCTCGTCACCGCAGCCGCCGCGATGCTCGGGGTCGCTGTCGGACAGGCGGAGGCAAACGCGGCGACGAAAGCCTCTGAGCAGGAATACCGTCTCCTCTTCGACCAGATGCTCGATGTCGGGCTGCTGCTTAAGATCGTACGCGGGAGTTCCGGTGACCCTGCTGGGTTCCGGGTCATCCAGATCAACCGCAAGGCCGAAGAACTTCTCGGGCGCAGCCGGGATGAGGTCGCCGGAGAAGACCTCATCCCGGCTGTCCCGTCGCTGAGCCCTTCCGCGCTCGATCTCCTCCAGGGGGTCGCGCGGACCGGGACGCCGGTGCACCGCGAGGTCTACGATCCGGCTTTCGACGCCTACTATGAGCTGAAGGCATACCGGCCCGAGTATGACCGGCTCGTCGTCATCGCAAACGATATCACGGATCGCCGGCTGGCGGAAGCGACGCTCCAGAAGCAGCGGAGTGACCTGGATAACCGGGTTCGGGAACTTGGGGTCCTCTACGCCGTGACCAGCGTCATCGAGCGGCCCGGTATAACGCCCGATGCAATCCTCCAGGAGGTCGCCTCCGTCCTCCCTGGCGGATGGCTCTACCCTGAAGATGCTGCCGCCCGGATCACTCTCGACGGACGCGAGTATCTCTCGGCCGGGTTCTGCGAGACCCCCTGGTGGCAGGAGAGCCCGATCGTTATCCACGGTCGGGCCGCAGGGAAGGTGGAAGTCTGCTACCTCCATGAGCACCCCGCGGCTGACGAAGGGCCGTTCCTCGCCGAGGAACGCTCCCTGATCGATACCATCGCCGAGAGGCTCAGCCGGACTATTGAGCGGCTGCGGGCAGACGAGAGGCTTCGGAGGAACGAGGAGAAGTACCGCCTCCTCTTCGAGCAGATGCTCGAGAGTTACACCCTCTATGAGGTCGTCCAGGACGCGAGGGGGCGCCCCGTCGACTACCGGATCCTCGAGTTGAACGAGAAAGCGGCAGATGTCTTTGGCCACAGCCGGGAGGAACTGGTTGGCCGGCGGCTCTTTGATATCTTCCCGGCGATCCGCGAGGGTGCCAGCGTCATCTACGGGGAGGTCGCAGAGACTGGTGTTCCGGTGCAGCGACGGTTGCAGGAACCGGGGAGCAAGCGGTGGTACGAACTGCACATCTACCGGCCGCAGGCCGGGATGCTGGCTGTCACCGGTCAGGATATCACCGAGCAGAAGAAGGCTGAACGCGCTCTCCGGGAGAGCGAGGAGCGGTTCCGCGGTATCTTTGAGCAGGCAGGGACCGGAATTGCGCTCATCGATCCCGCAGGAAGGATCACGGAGACAAACCCGGCGTTTGTGCGGATGTTCGGCTACGATGGGGACGAACTCCGTGCCATGCGTTTCCAGGACCTGATCTACCCGCCCGACAGAGAGGCTGATGGGGTCCCCATCGGGGAGAGCGTCCAGCAGGAGAAGCGCTATGTGACAAAGGACGGGAAGATCATCTGGGGGCGGCTGACCACGTCCCTGCTCCACGACCCGGGGGAGAAGGGATTTGTTATTGCGATGGTTGAGGATATCACCGACTGGCGAGAGATGCAGAACGCGCTCTGGGAGAGCGAGGAGCGGTTCAGGGAGATCGCCCAGCGGAGTTTTGATATGATCTATACCTGCTACGCTGACCGCGGGATCACCTACATCTCCCCGGCGGTGACGCGGATCCTCGGCTATACCCCTGAAGAGATGATCGGCGTGCAGTGCAGCGACTACGTCCTTGATGAGACCTGGCCTGCCTGGCTGGAGGCGTCTGCCCGGATCGCCCGGGGGGAGTCTGTCGAGGGGCTCGTCGTAGCACTCCGCCGCAAGGATGGGACGATCGCTGCCGTGGAGATGAACGAGTCCCCGATCACCGAGAACGGGAAGGTCGTCGGCGTCCAGACTGTCGGCAGGGACATCTCTGACCGGAAACGCTACGAGAACCTGCGGCTGCAGGCGTTCTACCAGATTGAGCAGAACATCGAGCAGTTTGCGGTCCTTGCCGACCACATCCGCCTGCCCCTGCAGGTGATCCTCGGTATGGCTGACCTGATCGATGATGAGGAGGCGTCTGAGAAGATTCGCATGCAGGTAGACCGGATCAATGGCATCGTCAAACAGCTCGACAGGGGCTGGGTCGAGTCGCGCGAGATCCGGGAGTTTCTGCGGCGAAACGAACTGGTGTAGTAGTGCATTGATTCATCAGTGAACTACCCCGCCCCTGTTGGGCGGGGCTTCCTGCTTTATCCTCCTCCCCCTCGGGAGCGAGTCCACAGGCTCGACGGTGCGTTCCACACCTGCTACCCCAACAAGATTCTGATCTTGGAGGGCGAACGTCTTGATATTGATCGCCGCGTTGATGTCACGGTCATGATGAGTACCGCAATCCGGACAGACCCACTCCCGATGCGAGAGTTTGAGATCCCGGTTGAGATACCCACATCGATTACAGATTTTCGAGGATGGATCGAATCTCCCGATCCTGAGCAGAGTCTTCCCATACTTCAGGCATTTGTAATCGAGCATCGTGAAGAACTTACTCCAGGACACATCACTGATACTCTGTGCGAGGCAATGGTTCTTCTGCATTCCAGCAACGTTCAACGATTCCACTGCAATAACTTGAGCTTGGTTCTCGCTCACGACTCGAAATGAGAGTTTGTGTAGGAAATCATTGCGCTGGTTTGCTATCTTCTCATGACACCGAGCAAGTTTCAGGATCGCCTTCTCCCGATTCTTCGACCCTTTGACCTTCCGGGACACCCGCCGTTGTAACACCTTCAGGCGTTGAAGAGAGTTTTTCAGGTATCGAGGGTTCTCGATCTTCTCTCCTGTAGAGAAGGTTGCAAAGTCCGTCAGTCCGACGTCGATCCCGAGGGTGGTATCTCGAGAAATCGGTGCGGGTTCGGGGGCAGGCATTCCGTCATCAACGAGGATGCTAACGAACCACTTCCCGGTCGAAGTCACAGAGACGGTGGCATACTTCATTTTCCCGGTGAAGACTCGATGAAAGACAGTCTTGATCTCACCAATCTTGGGGAGTTTGATCCTATGCCGTTCGAAATCCACCGTGTAATGCTGAGGTATCTGGAATG
>Ga0208823_1002087_pt1 | contig 15221 bp, 11 predicted proteins | sample AD_UKC075_MetaG_FD_184440 | JGI IMG/M metagenome (GOLD analysis project Ga0208823, IMG submission 184440) | Active sludge microbial communities of municipal wastewater-treating anaerobic digesters from USA - AD_UKC075_MetaG (SPAdes) (version 2) | ecosystem: Engineered > Bioreactor > Anaerobic >... | reverse complement strand
GCTGACCACAGCAGTACATTCACAGAGGCGTCTTTCCTTTCTTAAGATTTAATATGGACATTATATATATCTAATCCTGGACAGGCAATACCGTCAGCTTCTAGGCATTATGGGGTAGCGGAAACATGATGCCCTTATAAAAGTGCTGTTCGATTAGAAAACCCAAGATATTCGTATTAATGAGTTGAAGTAAGGATCGGGGGAAAAATAACATAGTATCGCCAAAATTAAAAATCGTAAAGATGATAGTATAGCCAGCCAAAAGAAGCTTGAATTATGTTGTGTAGCTTACTGAAGTTGATGTTTTCTGGATGGTTAACTGGAGACATCCAGTTATTCCACGATAATTAAGGTGCTTAACGCTCTCGAATATGCAATATATTTCTCATTCTTGCTCATCCCTTTAGGAAAGACACATACAGTATCAAATTCCAAACCTTTAGCACCTTCAATGTTTAAAACTGTAATTCCTCCAGATTTGATATCACTGTAATACAGCTCAAATTGGTTGCTAATTTTACTAATAAAATTGTTAAAACTGTCTTCAAAAAGATCCTTTGCAATAATTGCTATCCGCTCATTTGTCGCCACATGGCGTTTTAATTCTTTTTGGAGAAGAGTGGTATTAATATGCCTTACTTTTTCACCAGATAACCCAACGGATGATAACTGAAAGCCCAACTCCTTGTTGCAGTATTCAGTAATTTCGATTGTATTACGGTAATTTTCATTAATTGTAAAGATACTCATATAAAACTCATTGGCCATCGCTGTCCAATCGGGCGTTCCTCTACCTACTGTTATTAACTGATTCGTATCTCCAAAAACATTTAACTTAACATTATTGCTGTTGACATCCCTAAGCAACCGATATTCATTTAAGGCAAGATCCTGCCCTTCATCAATAAATAAAAATTGATCCTTTTTTTTGGGTTTACCATAATACCATAAGCAGAAAAGGGTTTGGACATATAGATCAAACCTGAATACTTTATCGCGATTATTCTGAACTCCATATTCTAAACGCTTTTTAATCGTCACTTTTTCGTAAATATCTTTTAGAACGTTTTCTACCTCAATTGTATTTAAATTTTGTTCTAATCTCAGTAAGGCTATTTGATCTTCTCGGCCGGATGAATTTATGGCTTTCTCAACTTCTTGCAACGCCCATTGATCTTCTTCATTCAAAGATTCATAAGCAGAAAAAGTTTTACCTTGAGCCTGTCTTATTTTTTTTTGAATTTTTTCAAGGTCCGCTTGAACCCTATCTATGGTTATAAGTTCTTTTTTAATTTCTAAATCCGAGAACTTGGATGCTATCTCCCTTAGTAGTTTCCTATCAATATTACCTTGATTTAAAATGTCGATATATCTCTGTATTTTCTCTACTTCCGATACTATCGAATCATGAACACCTTGTATACTCTGCATCTCTTCATTTGCATTTAAATTATCGCCATCATCATATTCATTATAAAATCCATTAATTTGCTTTATCAAATCATCAAGCATTGTTTCAAGGGCAGTCTTTTTTTTGTTGAGTAAAACTATAAATTGCTGAACACATAAATCTCTTTCTTCTTTTTTCTTTTTTCTTTGCACATCTATATCAATTATCCTGTCTATTCTTTGTTTTAATAGAGGCAAGAATCTTTTGTAGTTTTCAATTTTGTTATGATCATTTGCTTGCTCAATGGCCCTTATAGCCAGGCCGTATTTATCTTTTATTAAGTTTATCGATTTAAGGAGTTCCGATAACTGTCTCGACCAATTTAGGTATTCATTTCTAAATTGACTTTTAAATTCATCGGAGTAAATATAATTAACATATTTCTGATTGAAACTAGTTTCGGGTGATATTGTTTTAGGGGTTACCCACTGATCATTAAACCGTGCAAGTATTGCTTTATAATAATTCTCTACTGAGAATCTACCAATCTCTTCAAGTTCCAACTTTTTAGCTAATTCATTTATATGTACATTAAATAGCTCGTGAGGCGTTAGTATTTTTATACTCTCCGGGTCCATAGGGTTATTGAATTTTAGATAAGATAACCTGTGTAACATAATCATGGTTTTCCCTGAACCCGCACAACCTTGAACTATCAAGTTGCTATTTAGTGGTTGTCTAATTATGCTATTTTGGTTTGATTGAATTGTTTTAATGATATCGGTTAATTTGTGTATGTGCCTATTTTTAATTAGAATGTCCATGAGAAAGGGATCTACTGTTCCTTTATCATAGAGGCTATCACTGGTAATATATAAATTGGCAAACTCCGAACCCTTAAATCTCCTCTTTAACATTAAATCATGTTGATAGTTATATCTGCCATTAAATGTCATACTAGTTTTTTTATCATCATAAAACAAATTGGCGACTGGAGATCTCCAATCAATAACGATACCACTGTCTATGTAAGAATTTCTTGTGATTTGCATAGATAAAGGCTTAGAATTGATTCTGACTCCCTCTTGTTCAATATACAAACCCGCTTCAATCTGCCAAACAACAGAATCCTCATCTAAAAAAACTCGTTTGCCAATTGGGTTTTCGCTTAAGTATACTTTCGTGTAATAGTTACCTTTAAAATAATTATCAATATCGTAAAAGCATGTATCTAAATCTAAACGTGCAAAATAAGATCCGTTCTTATTCGACTTTCTGAATTCATATTCTTCTTTTCGACTATGGTTATTGTTGTGATAGGAGTCAATAATGTCCTGCTTTTGTAAGGGCGTCATAGGGTTGTCCGGTTCATATCTTTTTATTCTCTCTAAAATATCTTGAAACCGCTTATATAAATTTTCCTGTATTAGTGGCATATACTCGGCGTAATCTGGGTGATTGGAAATTTCATCGAATTTTAATTTGCCATCATCTTTATTAAAAAACAATTTCGAACCTATATCATTAATATAATAAATAAGTTTCTCATAAGAAGTTTGCCACTTATTATCACATTTTACCTGAACAACATTTTTTCTTTCAACTACAATAGTTTTGCTTTCTACAGATAGGACACGACACTCATTATTATTGATATCGTACATGATACGGCCCACGTAAATTTTTTTATTATCAGTCTCCAATTAATATGGCACCCCTTGAAAAAAATCATTTCACTTCTGTCTGCTAATTTAGACAAATATAGACAAAATCCTGCCAAATGGAAATCAAACAGCTCGGGATATAGCAAAGACAGGCATAATTAGCTGAACTTGATCGAGGATAGTTTCGCAGAAAATAGGTAATTCAAACCCCCTAAGGAAAATTACTGAGCTAGTAATGTCTCAGGGGGTTATTTTGTCCAAGCATTCCGTCAAACCAAAGACAGTTAACACCGTCAACTCTGGACATTATGCGTTAGCAGCTACACCATGGGAATCAGATCATTCACAAGGTGCATGATTAAACCATGCTATCTCGAATGTGTTCTAATTGATTAAATAGCAACTGTTTATCGTCACGGATAGAACCTTGTTTTTTCGGATATGAACAATATGTACTCAAAATATTATTGGCGGAAATGATTCTTCTGATCCCTATCCGCACGAAGGCGAAGGTCGATGGGCATGGGTGCCGAAGTCGATCACCCGGCCCCGTTCTATGGTAAGCGGGAAAGAAAAAATGGGCCCGTCATAGACAAAGGTATGGTACTCGCCGTTCTCGCCGCAGGGGTCGGCACCGGAGGCGGCAATCTCCTCCACCAGGGCGCGGCTTAAAGTTTCCCCCAGATACTTTGGGTCGACCTTGCTCTTCTCCACGCACTTAATCATGGCCTTGAAACCCAGGCCGATTACTTCCTTCACCAGCGCCAGCCGGTCTTCTCCCCAGAGCGGGAAGATGGCCTTCAGATCTGCCGCCGCGCACCGCTCGCGGCTCCACTGGCGGTGCCCTTCAATATCTATATCTCCAAAGACGGCGGCTTCGGCGCCCGCCTCTTTGGCCCTGGCCAGAGCCGCCTCCATCGCATCCGCGTAGTCTTTGCCCTCGCACTCGCCGCAAAAGAGGGGAATCCGCAGAGATTGGGAAACCGCCTCCAGTAAGGGCTTGTCCACCCCATGAAACCAGGAGCGGCTCTGTTCCCGGTTTATCATCACCAGCAGCCCAACCGGCTGGTGGCCCTGCTGCAGCATGCGGTAAAGCGCCAGGGCGCTGTCTTTGCCGCAGCTGTAAGAGATCACGAATTTCACCTGTGTCTTCCTCTTCTCCTGTTCTTGTCTACGCCCTTCTCGTTCTCGTGCCGCGCCGCGAGCGTACTGCCTTGCGCCGCCGCCTTCTAACCAGGGTGAACAGGCCGAGTACAAGGACTGCGGGAAGAGCGGTCTTCTCCCAGGGGAACCGGGCCCGCACCTCGCAGCCGCTCAGCAGCTCCGTTTCAAACAAGACCGTGCCGTCCAGGGTATAGCTTACCCGGCCGATCACCTCCCCCTCCTCCAGGGGAGCTTTCAGCGCCTCCCCGGACAGCAGGCGGCTTTCCCAGGTCACATTTTTTTCTATCCGCGGGATATCCTCCGCGGGCAAGACGTCGCTGAAGCCGGCTGCGGTAAACGCCGGCACCGATGCCTCTTCCCCTTTGGCCTGCCCTTTTAGTGCAGCCACGGCCACGGCCTCCCCCTTTTCCACAACGCGGCAGAGCCGGAAGTGGTCAAAACCGTAATCGAAGAGGGACGCGGCCTCCTGAAAGCGGCTCTCCGTGGTGCTTTTCATCAGCACGGCAATCAGTTCCAGGTCCCCGTCCACAGCCGTGGCCACCAGGGTCCCGCCTGCCTCGGGCGTATGGCCGGTTTTTAACCCCGTGGCCCGGGGATAATAGTAAGTCAAATCCGGATGCAGCAGCCAGTTGGTGGTGAACCATTCCAGGGTGACCGGGCTTCCGTCGCGCCATACGGTCACTTGATGAACCTTGGCCCTAGCCGCTTGCCGGAGCAAGTCTTTTTTCAGCGCCTCCCGGGCGATCAGGGCCAGGTCGTTAGCGGTGGTATAGTGATCGGGATCATGATACCCATCAGGGTTGGCAAAGTGCGTGTGCAGTGCGCCCAGATCCCGGGCCCGGTCGTTCATCAAACTGGTAAAATAGTCCAGGGCTTCCTGGACCGGCATCTCCGGCCGGCTGCTGGCCTGCCTGGCGGCATAAACGGCAGCAGCGTAAGCGGCTTCGTTTCCCGAGGGGAGCATTACGGCATAGAGCAAATCCCCTACCCTGATGCGGTCGCCTAAAGTCAAGCCGGAGGTGCTGCTGTCCGGCCCGACCAGAAACACTTCTTCCCCCACAGTGACCATCTCATCCGGCGAGGTATGCTCGAGGAGCAGCAGCGCGGTCATGATCTTGGTAGTACTCGCCGGGTAGAAACGCTCCCCGGAGTTTTTCTCGTAGAGAATTTTCCCCCCGGGCTCCGCCATCAATACTACCCCTTCTGCTTCAAGCCACGCACCAAGGTTTTCCTGGGCTTGAACCACCGGGGATAAAACCAATAAAAGCACAACGAAAGTCAACAACGGCAGCGACAGCCTCTGCAGCGTAGCTCCCCTCCATGCTTCATCCATGCAAAAGATTATTCCCCAACTTGTAGAAAAAATCTTATATGTGCGGGAAGGTTCTTTTGACCTATTACAATCCCCTGGGCCAATTCTCTCCCCCGCTCTTGTTCCCGCAGACAACAAAACTGGACCAAAGAAAGTAAATACGTTTCCTATTATAGCAAAGTAAGACGCAGAAAAGCGTTCTTTTTTTTATTTCCATCTCCTGTTATCTATTCCGCTCAGCATTCTTTAAGATGACCGCCGCAATCCGAGCTAACTTGTCCGGCAAAGTCTAAATAGTGTATACTTATGAACTAAGTAATATTTATTCAAAGGGAGAGAAAAAATGGATCAAACTATTCATGCTGTGGTATTTATTCTTTACCTACTTGCAATGCTTGCGATAGGCATCTATTTTTTTAGACTGAATAAAAGTCAAACCGACTATTATCTGGGCGGCAGAAAACTCAACTTTTTGGTCACCTCCATGAGCGCACAGGCTTCGGACATGAGCGGCTGGTTGATGATGGGGCTGCCCGGCACGGCATTTCTGCTGACTAAGAATTTTGGCATGGCCGAAGCATTCTGGACAGCGCTGGGATTGTCCATCGGAACGTACTTAAACTGGCTGATTCTCGCCAAAAGGTTGAGAAATTATTCGGAGAAATCAGGAGACTCCATCACGATTCCCACATACCTTGAAAACAGGTTTAGAGACAAGACTCACTTGATCAGAATCATATCCGCCATATTCATCGTAATCTTCTTCCTGATCTACACTGCAGCCCAATTTTCAGCGGGAGCGAAACTGTTTAATGCCGTATTCGGCCTTGAATATAATATTGCGCTGCTGATTGGCGCCCTGGTCATTGTATTATATACATTTCTGGGCGGTTTCCTGGCTGTCTGCTGGACTGATTTGGTCCAGGGAACGCTTATGTTCTTCGCCCTGCTTATCCTTCCAATTATAGCCCTAGCCAACCTCGGCGGAATTGCGGAGACTTTTAATCTGGCGGCCGCGATCGCCGGCGTCCCGGAGGGTTTAGGATTTAGTGAATGGACCGGCATTGGAAGCGGGCTTAATGCCCTGGCTATAATTTCGATTGCCGCATGGGGTCTGGGATATTTTGGACAGCCTCACATCCTTGCCCGATTCATGGGCATTGAAAAGGCTGAACATATCAAACCCGCCCGAAGGATCGCCATGGTCTGGGTTTTGATAACCCTATTTTCCGCTGTTGTTTTAGGAGTAATCGGCAAAGCATTCATGTCAACAATTGTTTCAGCGGAAGAATTGATCGCCATGGACGGAGAAAAAATATTTATCTACATGGTCCAGCATCTGCTTACCGGTCCTTACGCCGCCATACTGGCAGGCCTTCTCTTAACCGCCATACTGGCCGCGATTATGAGCACAGCCGATTCGCAGCTGCTGGTTACCTCTTCAGCCATTTCTGAGGACATTGGCAAAAACCTCTTTCGCAACAAAATTAACGAACAAAACACGATCTGGATCAGCCGCATTAGCGTTCTAGCCATCGCGGTGATCGCATTTATTATCGCCGGCGACCCCGACAGTTCGGTTTTTGACCTGGTTGCCTACGCCTGGGCAGGTTTCGGAGCGGCCTTCGGCCCCGCCATTTTGATGTCGCTTTACTGGAAGAGAATGAATTGGCAGGGCACATTAGCCGGCATATTGGCAGGGGGTATCTCCGTTCTGGTCTGGCGCAACTTCATCAAAGAATACATTGACTTGTATGAACTGCTCCCGGCCTTTGTCATATCGGTAATCTTTATTGTAGTAGTCAGCCTGCTTACCAGCAAGCCGGACGAGGAAATAGAAAAGGAATTTGATGAATTTATAAAGGCTGAACTGCAAAATTAATCGCCATCCATCACACGAAATGGCATGAAGCATCTGGGGCTGTCCTTGCCCACTTTGAGGACAGCCCCGTTTAAATAGGGTCTAGCGCCACCATTCTTCCGCACAAAGTCAGGAACCCGTCCCCGATGTGTTAGGCTTCCCTCAGCTCGGCAAGAATCCTTTCCGCCGCCGCTGCGGGATCCGGTGCCTGGGTGATGGGACGGCCCACCACGATATGGCTCGCTCCGGACCGGGCGGCCTCGGCGGGAGTCATGATCCGCTTCTGGTCGCCCGCGGCGCTGCCGGCAGGGCGGATGCCCGGCGTCACCCGCAGAAAATCCCGGGGGAATTGGGATAAAAGCGGGAGCTCGGTGGGCGCGCAAACAACGCCGTGAATTCCTGTCTCGAAGGCCAGCTTAGCCAGGGCCGCCACCTGCTCGGCCACGGGCCGGTTTACCCCGATGCAACCCAGGCTGTCCTGGTCCAGGCTGGTCAAAACAGTCACCGCCAGGAGGCGCATTTCGCCGCATTGCTCCCGGCAGGCCTTGAGCATCTCCGGGCCGCCGGCGGCATGAATGGTGCATAAATCAACCCCCAGGCGGCTGGCTGCCGCCACCGCCCGTCCCGCAGTGTTGGGAATGTCATGATACTTCAAGTCCAAAAAGACCTTCTTCCCCTGCTCCTTGAGCCAGCTGACCATGGCAGGGCCGGCGGCAGTAAAAAGCTCCATGCCCACCTTGAAGAATTCTACCTGCTCCAACTCTTTAACCCAGGCCTTGGCCTCTCCCTGTTTATGGGCATCTAGTGCGACGATGAGCTCGGTCATGGCAACCTCCTTATCAATCATCAATAGCCCATATTACCGTAACCGATTCGGAGACATTTACATCCTGCGGCGTGAAATCGTAGCCGGGGCTTGGCATTGATTCTGTCACCATCTCATATTTCAAGCTTGACTGAAAGCGTATCTCGGACCAGCTATAATCTATGTGCACAAGCTCGCCAACCATGACGCCGGCTGCTTCGGCCAGCACCTGCGCTTTGATTTTGGCGTTTTTCACCGCTTCCGCTATGGCCTTATGCCGCAAGGGCTCCGGATCTTTAATCTCAAAAGAGACTGAAAAAGAAGCCTGCGACTGGGTGCGGCTCAAAGCCCGAAGCACTTTATTCAAAAAATCCTTCTTAAAGGCAAACTCGACCTTTAGCCGGTGAACCGCCTTATACCCTCTAAAAACATACCGATCATTTACCTTTTCAAAATGAGTATCAATGTCAAAATGGACGGTTTTCAGGCTGTCCCGTTCAAGCCCCACCGCAGCCAGGTCCTTCTGCAGGTTTTCCGTCTGCACCGCCATCTGTTCCATGCATTGGCCATAATCATAATGCTCGCTGTTTACGGTAAATGAAATAACCACCCAATCAGGTGCTGCCGATACCCTAGCACTGCCACGCACTGTAATGGTTCTTTTATTCACAGTAGTTGCTTCCTTTCATTTCTTAATTCTGTACAAGAATATGCGTAATACTTAACCCTAATCCAGTCTTTCACCTTTAAAATCCCATTTGCCATCAGTTTCAGGATCGTATAACCTAAACTTTCCTTTATCTATTCTATAATATTAATCTTGCTGGCCACTGGGGTAATGCTTCCTGGAAGTATGGTTGACACAATCCTGAATTGTTTGGCAACGAACGGTATTTGGATTAACATCGGGGTAATCTTTAACCACTTCATTATAAACATCCGCTGGAGAAAAAATTTCAGTTTTATCACCGCCTGTTAGCTTATTTACCACATTTTTTATAACGTCTTTTACTTTTTCACGGTAACTCCACCTTTTTAGAAGCTGGTACACCTGGTTTTTCCCCAATTTCAGTAAAGCTAACCACTTTCTCCGTGCTGATAAAAAACTCGCCCTGCTTAGACTTTAGAACTTCATATTTCAAGCATGAAAAATCCATATGGTATTTGTCCCTTAAAAAAGACGCTTTGACGCGGCTATCAAGGTCCAGTCCAACCTGGGCCAAAATATCCTCGTGAAGTGTTCCAGGGAAGTATTGATTTAATATAAGACCGGCCAATTCCCTTATAAGGTTGTTGTCTTTCCTCAACAGATCATATGCCTCGGTAGTAAACCCACCGGAAGTGTTATTCTCGATTAAATCGCGATCCGACCAATCCCGGGTTGTATTAAGGTCCCGATTGCCTTCAATCTCCCAGAAACCGCCGTCGTTGCAGAGCTTAACAAAAGGATAGCTGGGATAGTGCATCTTGCGGTACGGCCTGAACTCTTTCAACAGCTTTCTTAAGTCATCTACTGCTTTTTCATAGGTGACACGCCTGGGTTCGCCCCTGGAAACACGAGCAAGGCTGTAAAGAAGCAGTAACGGCTTGTGGGGCGCTCGCTCGTCGCCTCTTTGCCAGATTCGGATATTTAATACCTTTTCTTTTAGCTCATCCGGAAGCATCAGGGCAAACTCACTTCCTTTAATCTTTAAAGTAGATTTCGAATCTTTCACAAATAACAAGATTCCCTAGGCGAGATCGGTCAGAGCTAAAAGTAAATGAAATCGGGCTTCAGAACTTGAATAGTCCAGCTTTTACACAAACAAGGTTAATAAACTGATAACAGCCGCTACAGCAGATACTGCAATGGCAAAGACTATAAGAAGACGAATTTTATCCAAACTTTGTCGTAAAGTTATAAGGTCATTTGTTGTTTTTTCATTTAGGCTACTGATTTGATTTGCATGTTCCTTTTGATTTGCGATAATCTCAGGACCAAAAGCAGCTATCGTTTTGATTAAACCACTCATGTTCTCGCTAATTTTATAAGCAGTTTGTAGCTGTTTATTAAGATCCTTCCGAACACTATCCAGATTTTGTCCTGCCGCTTGATAAGAAGTAATTTCCTCTTGCAATTTTTTAATCGTCTCAGTGAGAACTTCGGCGTCCTCCACCGCTTTCAAAAAACGATCTGCATTGCTGGCCATTTACTTCACTCCTATTTAATTAATAACGCTTGGCATTTTTTATTTAGCTGGTTTAATATATATAATGCTGGGGTTACTGCTAAAGTATCCGGGAGTTCTTTCACCATAACTTTACTGAAAGATGTATCCTGGAACATCACAGAAACCTCGTTCAGCAACTCTTCCGCCAAATTTTCACTGCGCTTATATACCTGTTGAATAGACCAAGCAATAAATGCATAAAGTTTTGCTTTGGGGATAACGTAATTCTCTACAGATGATTTCACAGCAGCAAAATAGTTTTGCTTAACTACCTCTTGATTGGCTTCCCTGGTGTATATTTCCGTCAATGCTCGAAGCATTAGTAAACTGGGGTAATCAGGATATGATTCCAGATAACGGGAAACCTGACCACGTATTTCCGCAGCTTCGTTGGGAGACCAGATTTCTTCAAAAATGGTCATCATCCTGTCCAAACCGCTATCAGGAGCATCTAACAAGGCTTCAATCATCTCAGAATGCTCGGTTTGCTCCAGATACCTTAATATTCGCTGCCGAATGTTCGTGTTATTAGGATTCTCCGTTGCAGTTAAATACATCTCATAAAGAGCTCTTCGGCGGCCTTTTTCAATAACATTATAAATAAAGTTTAGTAGAAGATTGACCATTTCCAAAACAAATTGATGATAATCTTTGTGAATTAATGAGTAAGCTTTTTCAACCTCTTTATCGCTTCGACTTCCAAGGTAACCCGTGACATAGTTTTTGTAGGATTTAATTATATCTTGCTTGCTTGCACCAGTGGTCTTTACAGTAAATTCTTTTTTAGAGTAATCGATAGTATAGTCCTCAATGATACCCAATATAAGAAGTCGGTGAAGGCATTTTTCAGTATTAGATTTATCCTCGGGATCATCAGGATCATAAGTCAGTTTTATGACATTTCTATTATCATAGTTTGGAGTACGATTTTGGATCAGGTTTTTTACATCATTCAACTCTGCAGCAATGCCACGAAAAGAGGTCACATGAAAATAAAGAGCCCTGGTGATATCATCATCGTTCACCCGTTTTTTGGGTTTATCGGTAACGATTTCTGCAATTCTTTCTACCGGTGTACTGGGATCCAATAATTCTTTGTTGCGTCTGGGATCATCGTTAGAAGCGAAGATGCAGCAATAGGCTTTTCTTCGGTCTCTGCCAGCGCGGCCGACTTCCTGATAAAAGGACTCAATCGAGAAAGGCAAACCATAATGAATGGTATAGCGAATATTCGGTTTATCAATTCCCATACCGAAAGCCTTAGTACATGTAAGAAGTGGTATCTTATTATATTTAAAACGTCTGGTTACAGCCTGTTTTTGGAGCGTCCAGCCGTAACTGGATCGCCGGTATCTGGGTGCTTTACCCGAATAATAATCGTTAGGAATGCCTAGCTCACTTTGTATTTTTTGGGACACTTGTACTACGCCATATTCGCCGTTGACCCAAGGGCAGAAAACTAGCCCGGAATAAGTATCCTTCCCGCTTGCCTGAAAAAGTGTATTCCTTGGAACCCTGAATAGGTTGGGAAGCATCTGGCTCAAATATCCTTTTAAACGAGGAAACTTTTCAGATGAATTACAATGAATGACTTCAAAATTCAGCTCGGGGCGATCAAAGGTTTTTGGTGTAATGATAGCATCAAAGTCTTCTATTTGCAGCTCACGCTGGACATCTTTTAATACTGCTCTAGAAGCAGTACCAGTTAGGGCGATTAGTGGCGGCACAATCTCCTTTGACTTGCAAAACTCCCGGCTAATCCGACCGATATTTAAATAGGCGGTTCTGAAATCATGCCCCCATTCGGATACGCAGTGTGCCTCATCAACCACAACCACATTGATCGGTGTATGAACAGTCAGACTTCGAAGCGATTCCCTGAACTCAATAGTCTGCAGTCTTTCTGGTGCGATGTAAGTAATTAAATATTCAGCCTGTCCAAACAAATTGATTGCTGCGGCTCGTTCTTCAGCATCGATAATTAAACTGGAAATACCAATACAACGGTCAATGCCATAAGATGCCAAATTGTCAAGCTGGTCCTCCATCAAGGATATAATTGGTTCGACAACAATGGTTCTACCTGGTAGTATTAACGATGCCAGTTGGAATGCAATGGATTTACCGCCTCCAGTGGGTAGTAAAAGAATCGCGTCTTTACCTTGCAGAGCTCTTACTACTGCATCCAACTGCCCTTCCCAAAATTTTTCTTTTCTAAATAAATATCTAAGAAAATAGAGTAAAGTTTTTTCTTTTGGGGCCTCCAATACTGCAGCAGAGGTAGGGGAAATAGTGTTCGTAATATGAAATGGTACAGATATATTTTGTACGAAAAAAGTGGGGTATTCGTCTTCTAATCGGCTTGAAAAAGAGATACAAATGACCTCCCCCTGCGCGATATCCTTACTGCCAGACATAATCACAACGGGTTCACCTGAAAACGTTCTAATTGAGTATAAATCGCCCAAATAACGGACCAACTGCATAATATCTTTTACAGCCAACTGGAAAACTTTTTCTATCTCCCCAGGTTCAAACATCCCATCTTCAGGGTATCGAAAAACAATTTTCCATTGGTCGGGGTTTGCAAAGCTTAAGAAACCATATTTAACGGCTTGTAATATAGTCAATTGAGACTGGTGACTTATTTTCATAGCGTTGATGAATTTGGATAGTTTATCTACGACACTCTCCTTTTGAACAAAAGCAAGTTTCATATTAATTTCATTAATTATCTGAGCAGGGTTTTTTTCAACTTCTTCCGCTGGAATTCTTAGAACATGATATCCGTGCCTAATTAATATTTCATCTCTTTGCCTATCTGAATCTTTATAAGAGTGGTGTTGCTGCCCGTCAATTTCCACTACAATTGGCCTGGCTGACCCTGGAGGGCAGATTAAAAAATCAACTCGACCGTTTAGCGATGAATTGGGGATTAAACTTGACAATTCAACCTGAGGTGACACCCAATGTGAAAAATCATCACCCAATAATTCCGGTATGATTTCAGTATAAAAAATACGTTCAGCCTCACTATCCAACCAATAATCTTTTACAATAGGCTGACCTTGTACCAGATGCCCAGCTGTCAAGTTAATACAGTCTTTATCACCGGTAATCTCAAAAAGATCGGAAAGACTATTTTCCAAATCCGGCGAACATAATGTTATTCGGCCTCTCGTCAGGATTTTTTCACATACAGAAAAAATCTGACTCATGCGCTCTGACCATTCACTAGACGGCTCAAAAGACGGAAAATCAACTCGCCATTGGGCAAAAGATCTTAAATAAGATTCATCGATTTCAAGAAGCCTTATCGCTTCTAAACAAGCGCTCGAAGTTGCAACGCTTTCAAAAAAGGATGCCTGATATCCTCTATATTTACTTCTTGCAATCATATGATGTGGGAAAACAAACTGTTCTGTTGGTTCACTCGAAGTTTCCAACGGACTTTCATCAAAATCCAATATGCATTTACACCTAGGATATCTGCTGCAACCATAAAACTGCTTTCCAGCTTTGGGACCTTTTCGCGCCATCCTTAAAACCATCGGTGAATTGCATTTTGGACAATTAGGCAAGTCAAACCCTCCCAATAAGGATAGTATTGGCCTATTCGTTTTGGTATCGGTTTTTAAATCAAGTCCAACCTGGGCCAAAATATCCTCGTGTAGTGTTTCAGGGAAGTATTGATTTAATATAAGGCCAGCCAGTTCTTTTATAAGGCTGTTGTCTTTCTTCAATAGATCATATACTTCAGCGGTAAACCCACCGGAAATGTTGTTTTCGATCAGATCACGATCCGACCAGTCCAGGGTTGTATTTAAGGCCCGATTGCCTTCAATCTCCCAGAAACCACCGTCGTTGCAGAGCTTGACAAAGGGGTAGCTAGGATAGTGTATCTTGCGATACGGCCCGAACTCTTTCAACAGCTTTCTTAAGTCATCTACTGCTTCTTCATAGGAGACAAGCCTGGGCTCACCCCTGGCAACACGAGCAAGGCAGTAAAGAAGCAGGAGCGGCTTATGGGGCGCTCGTTCATCGCCTCTTTGCCATATCCGGATATTCAATATTTTTTCTTTTAGTTCGTCCGGATGCACTAGAGTTTACTCATTTCCTTAAATTTCTTGAAGCGGATTTCTAATCTTTCACAAAAGTCAGCTCTTGAGGCAAGTCTTCTTTGATAAAAACAGGCCATTCAGCCAGGTATTTACCCGGTTCAACACCTAAAAAATAAATTAAAGGGATGTTTCTGCGCATTACCTCTCGCAAACCTACGTTATCCCGGTGATTGGAATCATTGCCCCGGTGGCGATATGCCAGCAATCCTTCTCTAAGGATAGTGTTATCATAAGGACCGTCGGCAACCGTAGTTATCGACAGGGGCAGTTCAAGTACTTTCGGCTTCCATATGTCCTGTGGTCCCATTAAGGTGATGCGCTGGCCATTGAAGACAAATCCCTGTTCCAGAATGGTTCGCGGGAGTATATCACCATGCAGCAGAACCTGCTCTTCAAGCCATTTAAATGCAGCCATTCTAATTTGAAAATCCATGTATACGTTCATCGATTTGCCTAGAGAACCTCCTAACAAACGGAGCACCCGGTAGGTAGGACAATATCCAGCCTTTTGTATAATTACGTTAAAAAGTGACACAATCCTGCATATTTAGAAGTGTTAGCTCTTTCTGTTTTCGGTAACCGAAAAGTTGACCGGATCGGGACTCGAAAAGTTGACCACTTACGGTACAACCCAGGGGGGTATCCCCTACCCCCTAGGGGGTAGGGGCCCCAACCAGAATTTACCAATCCTCGT